>WNFL01276197.1_pt4 | contig 18440 bp, 17 predicted proteins | sample 5400361 | NCBI WGS metagenome assembly WNFL01 (sample SAMN13153351, study PRJNA577476) | soil metagenome | isolation source: 40 cm soil on Douglas fir-dominated hillslope | place: USA:California | collected 2013-09-17
CGAGATTCTCAAGAACGCCGCGCGCGAGGCCATCACCGCCGACGTGAATCAGTACGCGATCACCTGGGGCGCCAAGCCGTTCCGCGACGCCATCGCCGCCAAGTACCGCCGCACCTACGGCCTCGAATTCGATCCGGAGCGCGAAATCACCGTGTGCTGCGGCTCCACCGAAGGCATGATCGCATCGCTGCTCGCCGTCACTAATCCTGGCGACGAGCTGGTGATCTTCGAGCCTTACTACGAAAACTACGGGCCCGACGCGCTGATGTGCGGCGCCGAGCGCAAGTTCGTCAAGCTGCATCCGCCCAACTGGACCTTCGATCCCGAAGATCTGCGTCGGGCATTTTCCCCCCGCACCAAGGCCATCATCCTCAACTCGCCCAACAACCCCACCGGCAAGGTTTTCGATCGCGCTGAGCTGGAGGCGATCGCCGCGCTGTGCCAGGAGTTCGACGCGCTCGCCATCACCGACGAAATCTACGAGCACATCCTCTACGATGGCACCGCCCACATCCCGATCATGCAAATTCCCGGGATGCGCGACCGCACTATTCTTGTGAACAGCATGAGCAAGACTTATTCGGTCACCGGCTGGCGCGTCGGATGGGTGCTGGCGGCGCCCGATCTGTCGGACTCGATCCGCAAGGTCCACGATTTCCTTACCGTCGGCGCGGCCGCCCCGTTGCAGCAGGCGGGTGTCCTGGCGATGTCGCTACCGGAGGAATACTACGCCAAGCTGGCCGCCGATTACACCGCGCGGCGCAATACCACCATGGCAGTACTTCAGGGCGCCGGGTTCCGCTGCTTCCACCCCAACGGCGCGTATTACATCATGACCGACATCTCCGCTTTCGGATTCAAGGACGACATGCAGTTCGCGCGGCATCTTATTGAAAACGTCGGGATTGCCGCGGTCCCCGGGTCCAGCTTCTTTAACGATCCGCGGGACGGCTCACAAATGATCCGCTTTTGTTTTTGCAAAAAGTATGAGACTCTTAAAGAGGCGGAAGCACGCCTGAAAACTATCTAGGGCACGCACAGTAATGCGCGGCTCCTGAGATCGACCTCGTCGTTGGCCGGGTATGACGAACCCGGAAAAAGTATGGAGGTTATCATGCTGCCAACGTTTTTGCTCCCGGATATCGTGGCCCGCGAAGACGGCGTGGGCACGGAGATCGCGCTCGACGGCGCGAATGGCAAAGTCCTGCAAATTACTCTGGGGATCGATCGGATCCTAGAGCAGGAAAGCCTGGATGTCTCGCTGTGGGGCTCCCCCGACAACGAGCATTGGGAGCACCTCAGTGCCTTCCCCCAAAAGTCCTACTGTGGGAATTATTCGATGCTGCTGGATTTGAAACGGCGCCCGCAGGTTCGTTTTCTGCGCGCCCAATGGTCCATGCGGCGCTGGGCCGCTGGAGACCGGGGCCCGCTGTTCGGCTTCCACCTGTTTGCTGAAGAGGCGCACTACCGGGTCGCGGGCGCGGCGTAACGACTTTCGAGTGGGCAGGCCGCTTCTCTGAGTAGGGCACGCGGTTTCTTTTGGGTGGGGCAGGCGGTGTCGCCTGCCTCTTTCCGTCCAAATAATCTCCCTCGACTCTGCGACCACTTCGCGTCATCGCGGATCAAGATCCACTCGTGACTTACCCGCGGGATCAGGATTTCTCTCGTATCTGAGCCGTGACCAGAGGGAGCGGTCCGGTAGCTCTCGCATCTGAGCCGTGACCAAAGGGAGCGGTCTGGTAGCAGTGACGCGGCGATTCGTGACTGCGCCGGCGGCCCGGTCCCGCTGAGACTGGAGCCGGAAGCGAGAGTTGAACTCGCGACCCCCGCATTACAAGTGCGGTGCTCTACCAACTGAGCTATTCCGGCCCTTGCTCTATCGTAGCGGCCCTTCGAAGGAAATTCCAGGCCGCGCAGTGCGTGCCTGGCCGCTAGCCCCTGGCCCCTTTGTGCGCGTCACCAGCTTTCGTGCTGGGATTCGCCGTTTCCCCCCAATCAGATGGCATCAAAGCGTCTCTGTTTCTCCGCTCTCGTACCGTAATCTCCTCCTGATGAACCAGTTAGTTGACGCGTCTGCTTTACCGGCCGCCTGGACTCCGGCCCCAGGGAATTCTGCAAAACGAACCCAATTCGTCAAGTCTCCGGACTGGCCGTTCTTGAAGCCCGCAAGCGGGTCAGCCTCGCAGTCCCGGCTTTCCGGAACGGATCAATCGGACAGCAGCGGAACCAATTTTGCAAAACAAACCCATTTGTCCCAGAATCTGGAACTTTGCTCATCTGCGTGCATCCGCGTCCACGTCGGCGTGCGCAAACGCATCCGCGGCCAATGGGTTTTGCGTTGTGGCTGTTTTGCAAATCGAACCGATTTTCGACCTTTAGTTCGTGGACTGAAGCACTTAGCGCCACCCTTAGCCATCGGAAGTTAGACCATCGGGAGCTTGTCTCCCGCCCAAAAAACCAAGTGGCCAACCAAGGAAGACACAATTCGCAACCTCCCTCGAATCCCGTTCGCTCCGCGCTTCGGGTAACATGGCTAACCATGACCACCCCGCGCCCTCGTCTTGCCGCGATTCTTTTCTCTTTCGCGACCCTCGCTCTCGCCCCGTTCGCCTCCGCGCAGAAAATGCCCAATCCCCAGCAGCCTGGACCTTTCCCGGTCGGCGTCACCAGCCTCCAGCTTAACGACACTTCGCGTCCCGATCCGGAGCTTGGACCGCGGCCGCTGCGCACGGAGATCTGGTATCCCGCCTCGGACGCCGCCCGAAATCTCCCGCGCAATCTCTACTCCGATTTTCTGCTGCGGGGCGTCGTGCCCGGCTCCATCACGGCTGCCGAGGAAGCGTTAGCCGGGTACCGCAAGGGGATCAGCGTCGCGGAACTGGATCGCACCTACAAAAACATCTCGGCCCGAGACGCGCCGGTGCGCGAGGGTAAGTGGCCGGTCATCGTTTTCTCGCACGGCAGCGGCGGCACGCGCGTCGGCTATGTCTTTCTCACCGAGTTTCTCGCCTCGCACGGCTACATCGTGATCGCGGCGGACCATATCGGCAACAGCCGCTACACCGTCGTCAACAATCGGGTGGTCGTGGCCGGCGGCGCGCGCGGACAAGCCTCCTCGGCGGATCGTCCCAAAGACGTCAGCTTTCTGATCGACACCTTCACTCGAATGGCTCAAGGCGGCGACAGCCGTTTCGCCGGGCGCGCCGATCTGGATCGGTTAGGCGCCGCCGGCATGTCGTTCGGTGGCTCAACCACCATGAACGTGATCGAGCGCGACAAACGCGTAAAAGCCGCGTTGATGCTGGCGCCGGGCGGTCCCACCGGCGATCGCACCAATTTCACCACGCCGGTCTGCATGATGATCGGCACCGAGGATTCCACCATCCGCGAGGCCGGCAACGCGCGCGACTGCGCTTATTATGAAGCCACGAAGGGGCCGCACTATCTGGTCGAGATCAAGGACGGCGGTCACTACACCTTCACGAGTGTCGATCAATACAACTCGAATTACGGAAACGGCATCGGAAAAGGAAAGCGAATTACAGTTCCCGATCAGGAAGTAACTTACCTTTCTCCCGAAGAGTCGCACCGGATCGTCAACGCCTACGCTCTGGCGTTCTTCGGCGTGCATCTGCGCGGGCAACCAGGTTACGGTCCCTTCCTGCAGAAGAATCAATTCGGCGACAAGATCATTTACAAGTTCGCCGAGTAGTTAGAGTGAATACATGACGAGCCCGCTCTTCCGCCGCCTGGCTGTGGTCGCGCTCGTCTTGGTAGCGTTCACCCTGCTGGCCATCGACTTCGCCTTCACCTCCTACGTCCGTGAAGAAAAGCCGCCGCCCGATCCTGGGGTCGCGGCCGCTACCCGGCGCCAGATCATGCTGATCGCGCTCGGAGCGGCCGTGCTGGGGCTGGGTACCGCCTTCGGTGTTACGCGATCGCTGAGCCGGCGCGTGTCGGGGATAAAGCGAGCGGTGCAGAGTTTACCCGGCGGCGACGCGCAGGATCTGGCGCCCGCGCCCAGTGGCGACGATCTCGGCTCGCTCGAGCGGTCGCTCATCGGCGTGTCGGCTGAAGTGCACCGGCTTCTCGATCGAATGAGTTTCGAATCCGCGCGGCGCGATGCCATTCTCGCCGGCATGACCGAGGGCGTGCTGGCGGTGGATCATGACCTCCGCGTGACTTTCTGCAACGCCGCACTGCTGCGTGCCATCGGCTTCCGCGGTTCCACCTATGAAGGACTGTCGCTGCTCGAACTGGTGCGCGATTCAGGGTTATACGAACTACTCCGCTCGGTAGTGGCGACTGCCGATCCGCAGCGCATTCGCCTGCGCCTGTACGCGGGCAACGCGCGCGTGTTCGAGGTGCAGGCCACCCAGCTTCCCATGCACAACGGACGCGGCGCCATCGCCATCGTTCACGACACCACGGAACTGGAGCGGCTGGAGCAAGTCCGCAAGGATTTCGTGGCCAACGTGTCGCATGAGCTGCGCACGCCCTTGGCGGGCATCATCGGCTACGCCGATACCTTGCTGGACGGTGCGCTGGACGATCAGCAAAACAAGCGGCGGTTCGTCGAGATCATTCGCACCAACGCGGTGCGGCTATCCAGCATCGCCTCCGATCTGCTGGTGCTCTCCGAGCTCGAATCCGGCTTGGACCCGCAGGAGCCCGAGATCATTTCCCTGCGCGGCGTGTTGGACGGGGCCTTGATCACAGTGCAGTCCGAAGCACGGCAGCGTCAGGTGACGATGGTGAGCGAAGGGATCGAGACGGTGTATGTCGCCGGCAGCCGTTTGCGGCTGGAGCAGGCGCTGCTGAACCTGCTGGCCAACGCCATCAAGTTCAACCGGCCGGGCGGGGAAGTGCGGGTGCGTGCGCGACTCAACCAGGATGAGCAGGTGGAGATTCAGGTTGCCGATACCGGCGTCGGGATTCCATCCGAGGATCTGCCGCGCATCTTCGAGCGCTTCTATCGCGTCGACAAGGCCCGTTCCCGGCAAGTCGGGGGAACCGGACTCGGCCTGTCGATCGTCAAGCACGTGGTCGAACGGATGCAGGGAGTGGTGCGCGTTGAGAGTCAGCTCGGGAAGGGAACCACCTTTACGCTGCTGCTGCCCTTCGCCGCCGAACCGAAAGCTACGTTGGAAAGTAGCGCCGAGACCTCGTAACGCGGATGTAACATGATCTGTTATGAATCGTTGTCACTTGCGGCTGTTCGTGTGTGCGATGAGCCTGTGCCTGGCGGTGGGCGGACCCTTAGCTGCGGCCGACCCGGAGATCGAACAGTTGAAGCGCATGCTGGCCGATCAGCAGCGGCAGATCGACGAGCTGCGGCGGGAACTCGCGACGGTGAAGCATATGACGCCCGTGGCTGAGCTCGCGCCCGCGGCATCGTCTCTCGCTCCCGCTCCGCAAGGCCCCGCGACGGACGAGAAATTAACGCCGCTTCAGTTCCGCATCGGCGACGCGCTGATCACGCCCATCGGCCACATGGACTTCACTTCGGTCACACGTTCGACGAATGTCGGTTCGGGGATCGGCACCACCTTCGGGAACATCCCTTTCGCCAATACCGCGGCCGGCAGTCTGACCGAGTCGCGGCTGAGTCCGCAGAATTCGCGCGTCGGTCTGCGGATCGACACCGGAATGAAGAGTATGCAGGTACTGGGGTATCTGGAAGCCGACTTTCTAGGCCAGCTCGGCAATCCACCCAATGGCGGGATCGCGGTTTCGAGCAACAGCTACCCGCTCCGGATGCGGCTATATTGGGTCAATTTGAGTAAGGGTAAGTTCGAGTTTCTCGCCGGGCAATCGTGGAGCATGNNNNCGACCTTTTCTATACCCAGGAAATCGACGCGAATTACCAGGTCGGGGTGACTTGGGCCCGCATCCCCGGCTTCCGGGTTCTGTATCACGCCAACCGGAAGGTCACCTTCGGCGTGTCGTTTGAGAATTCAGAACCCTACGTCGGTGGTTCCGGCGGCGGCGGCGTCATCACGCCCCCCGCCGCACTGACGAGTCTTCTGGGCAGCCAGGTGAACAACGCGGCCAGCGTCATCTCTGCTCCGGCACTTCATCCCGACATCATCGCCAAATTCGCGTTCGATCCCACCAGCCGGTTTCACCTGGAGCTGGCAGGCGTCGAGATCACCAACAAAGTGGTGAACCCGACCAATCTCCAGACCTTCGCCAAGGCGGGCGCGGGTGGGTCTCTGAATTTCAACTTCGCGCTGGTCCGCAGTCTTCGACTGTTGAGCAGCAACTATTGGAGCGACGGCGGCGGTCGCTACATCTTTGGGCAGGCGCCCGATTTCATTCTGCGCTCGAACGGAGGCATTTCGCCGGTGCATGCGGGATCGACGGTCGCGGGGTCGCGGGCTTCGAGGAGGTCATCGGCAAGACCTTGTGGTACGGCTACTATGGCGGGATTTACATCCAGCGAAATGTGACCCTGGACACCAACGGCGTGACGCGCGTCGGCTACGGGTATCCGGGTTCCCCCAGCGGCCAGAACCGCACGGTCCAGGAGGCCAGCTTCGGAACCAACACGACGCTTTGGAAGGACGGCCGGTACGGGGCGCTGAACCTGATGTTTCAGTATTCCTACCTGCAGCGGAATCCGTGGTCGATTGCGATCGGCCAGCCCGCGGACGCGCACCTTCACATGGGTTTCATAAACCTGCGTTACACTCTTCCAGGTTCTCCCCCAATCTTCGGAAAGTAGGCGTTAATCGTTTTGTAACACAGCCGTGGGAACATCGGGAGCGAGAATGTGGAGACTGGGCGCGTGGGCGGTGCTGGTCGCCGCCAGTGCGGCAGCGGTTCCCGCTCAGAGTATCACTGCCGGCGGCGCCACCTTTCCCTTCCCGATGTACTCCAAGTGGTTTGACGATTACCACAAGCGATTTCCGTCCATCCAGATCAACTATCAATCGCAGGGCTCCGGTTTCGGGATTCAGCAGGTAACCGCGGGGTTGATCGATTTCGGTGCGTCGGACAGCCCTATGACCGACGAAGAGATCAAGTTGTTCCGCGAGAAACGCGGCTTCGGGATTCTGCATTTCCCTACCGTGCTGGGCGCTAATGTCCCCGCGTACAATCTGCCGGGCGTAACGCAGCCGCTCAACTTTACTCCGGAGGCGCTGGCCGGAATCTTTCTCGGCAAGATCATCCTGTGGAACGACCCGGCGATCACTAGCGTAAATCCGGGCGTGAGTCTTCCGAACCGGACCATCATCGTGGTGCATCGGGCGGAGGGCAGCGGAACTACCTACATCTGGACCGACTATCTTTCCAGCATCAGCAAGGAATGGGAGAGCAAGGTGGGCCGCAACAAGTCGGTGAAGTGGCCGATCGGCTTGGGCGGCAAGGGAAACGAAGCTGTGGCGGGTCAGATCAAACAGATCAAGAACTCGCTGGGCTATGTGGAGCTGACGTACGCTTTGCAGACCAAGATGACTTACGGCAAAGTGAAGAACGCCGCAGGCGAGTTCATCGCCGCCGGCCTGAACAGCGTGAGTGCGGCAGCCGCCGCGAAGAGCGCCCAAATGCCGGATGATTTCCGCGTCTCCCTGGTCAATGCACCGGGTAAAGACAGCTATCCGATTTCCAGTTTCACCTGGCTCCTGGTGCCGGAGAAAATCGCCGACGCGGGCAAGAAGAAGATCATTATGGAATTACTGAAGTGGGTGCTCACCGAAGGTCAGAACTCCGCCGCGGCACTGTCCTATGCGCGGCTGCCCCAGCCGGTGATCGACCAGGAACTCAAGGCCATCGCGCGGATTCAATAACCGCTCCGAGGCACTGCCGCTAAGAATGTCTGCCATCGCCACTCCCGCAGCGGGCCCCGATCTAACCAAGCCGGGGCGCTCTTGGCTCCAACGCTTGCGGCGCGGCGACGAAGCAGCCTACCTCATCACCTTCGCCTGCGCGATAACCGTATTGGCCTTGACGGCGCTGATCGCATTCGAACTGTACAAGAACTCGGCATTATCGCGGCACAAATTCGGTTGGTCGTTTCTGACCACGCAGGAGTGGGATCCGGTCAGCGGGCAATTCGGCGCGCTGCCGTTTATCTATGGAACGCTGGTGACCTCGGCGCTCGCGCTGCTGATCGCGATTCCGCTGGGCGTGGGAGCGGCGATCTTTCTGGCGGAGCTGGCCCCGCCGCGCATCTCGAGCGCACTGACTTTTCTGATCGAGCTGCTGGCGGCCGTCCCCAGCGTGATCTTCGGACTGCTGGGCATCTTTATCCTGGTTCCGGCCCTGCGGGAAATCGAGCCCGCGCTGCGGAGCATGTTCGGTTGGCTGCCGTTCTTTCAGGGTCCCTTTTACGGGGTGAGCATTTTTGCCGCGGGCGTGGTGCTGGCGGTGATGATCATCCCCTTTATCATTTCGGTTTCGCGCGAGGTAATTCTTCACCGGCTTGGCGCTGGGCGCGACCCACTGGGAGACTACCTGGGACGTGGTGCTTCCATTCGCCCGCAAGGGGATCCTGGCGTCGATCTTCCTGGCGCTGGCGCGCGCTTTGGGCGAGACGATGGCGGTGACCATGGTGATCGGGAACGATCCCAAGATCGCCGCGTCGTTATTCGCGCCGGGCTATTCAATCGCCGCCGTTATCGCTAATGAGTTTACGGAAGCGACCGGCACTTTGTATCCTTCCGCGCTGATCGAGCTGGGCCTGGTGCTATTCGCGTTGACCATCGCGATCAACGCGCTGGCGCGGCTGCTGGTGCTTTCGACGGCGAAAAAAGGAGCGGCGTAATGTCGTTGCATCTGTTCCGCCGCAAAGCCGTCAACGCGGTAATGCTGTCCCTGACCGGACTGTGCACTTTGGTGGCGGTGGGCACGCTGCTGTTTATCCTCGGGTATCTGTTCGTGCACGGCGGCCGAAGCTTGAGCTGGAGTTTCTTCACGCGGCTGCCGGTGCCGGTGGGAGAGACCGGCGGCGGAATGGCTAACGCGATCGTGGGTAGCGGCAAGCTGCTACTGATCGCCACGCTGGTGGGTGTTCCGATCGGATTTCTAGGCGGCGTCTATCTGGCCGAGTTTGGCGGCAGCGTGTTCGGGTCGATGGTGCGTTACACCACGGACCTGCTGAACGGCGTACCTTCTATCGTGATGGGAATTTTCGCGTACACGCTAATCGTCCTGCCGCAGGGCCACTTCTCGACGCTCGCGGGCGGGCTGGCGCTAGGCGTGATGATGATCCCCATCGCCATCCGCAGCTCGGAAGAATTTCTGCGTAACGTGCCGCTTTCGTTGCGCGAAGGCGCGGTGGCGCTGGGCGCCTCCCGGACCGAAGCGATCCTGACCGTGGTTATTCCCGCGGCCAAGAATGGAATCCTCACCGGCATCCTGCTGAATCTCGCGCGTGTAGCGGGAGAAACCGCGCCCCTGCTGTTTACCGCGTTCGGCAACCGCTTCTGGAGCCACGGATGGGATCAGCCCACCGCGGCGCTGCCAGTCATGATTTTCACCTACGCCATCGCGCCGTATGAAGATTGGCATCAGCAGGCGTGGTCGGCTGGATTCGTGCTGCTGATGCTGGTGCTGGCGGTGAATGTCTTCGCGCGCCTGGTGCTTTCGAAGCGCGGGCAGGTCGCAAGGTAATATGATGCAGTCCCCCCGTCGGCGACCTTCTCCGGAAATGGTGATCAGACCTTCGAATGTCGAGCTCACGCTGAGCGATGGACCGAAGCCGGCGGCGGCCGCGACCGCCAAGCTGTGCGCCACGAATCTCAACTTTTTCTACGGCACGGTTCAGGCGCTGCACGGCATCTCCATGAGCGTCTTCGCGAATCGCGTCACGGCCTTCATCGGACCCAGCGGATGTGGCAAATCGACCTTCCTGCGCACGCTGAATCGAATGCACGAGACGGTGCGTAACAGCCGCATGGAAGGCGAGATTCTGCTGGACGGGGAAAACATTCTGGGCCGCGATGTGGCGGAGGTTCGCCGGCGCGTGGGCATGGTATTTCAGAAATCCAACCCGTTTCCAAAGTCGATCTTCGATAATGTGGCTTACGGACCGCGCATCAACAGCTCCCTGAGCCGCGCCGCGCTGCGCGATCGCGTCGAGCAAAGTCTGCGCCGCGCCGCGCTGTGGGATGAGGTGAAAGACAAGCTGCACGAGTCCGCCTACGGATTGTCGGGAGGACAGCAGCAGCGTCTGTGCATCGCGCGGGCGCTGGCGGTGGATCCGGAAGTACTGCTCTTGGACGAGCCATGCTCGGCGCTGGACCCAATTGCCACTGCCAAGATCGAGGACCTGATCTTTCAACTCAAGGAGAGTTGCACGCTGGTGATCGTCACGCACAACATGCAGCAGGCAGCGCGCGTGGCGGACTTCACGGGCTTCTTCTTGCTAGGCCGCCTGATTGAGTTCGATAATACAACCGTGATCTTTCGCAATCCTGCCCGGAAAGAAACGGAAGACTACATCACGGGCCGCTTCGGATAGTCGGCGGTCGAGGAAGCCAGGCGTGCGGCATTTTGTCGAAGAACTGGAGCAGTTGAAAACCAAGCTGCTGGAGATGAGCTCGCTGGTGGAAGCGGCCATCCAGCGTAGCATCACCGCGGTCACGCAGAAGGATCGCTCCGCCGCCGAAGAGGTGTTTCGCAATGAGGCGCGGATCAATCAGATCGAAATCGACATCGACGAATTTGCGGTGAACCTGCTGGCGCTGCACCAGCCTATGGCAGCCGACCTTCGGCTGATTGTCGCCGCGCTCAAGATCAACACCGACCTGGAACGCATGGGCGACCTGTCGGTGAACATCGCGCAGCGGGCGTTATCGCTGATCGAGGAGCCCATGATCACGCCGATGATCGACATCCCGCACATCGCCGGGCTGGTGCAATCCATGGTGCGCAAGGCGCTGGACGCGTTTGTGATGCGCGATGCCGACCTGGCGCGCAGCGTACTGGCATCCGACGATGCGGTCGACAGCCTGCGCACCGCCTGCTATCACGAACTGGTCAGTTACATGGAGAAAGATCCGCAGCATATCAGGCAGGCGCTGGACCTGCTGGCGGTGACGCGCAACCTGGAGCGCATCGCGGATCACTCGACCAACGTCGCCGAGGATGTGCTGTTTTTGGTGAAGGGCGTGGACGTGCGGCATCACGCCGAAGCGCGCCAATAGGGTGGGGCAGGCTTTCAGCCTGCCGCCGGGCTTCTGCCCGGCGTCGGACGGCCGCGCAGAAGCGCGGCTGCGGCCAGGATTGGCCGCCCCACATCAGCCGTCGTAGCGCAGCGCGATCATCGGGTCCACTTTTAACGCTCGCCGCACCGGAATGGCGCTGGCACCGAAGGCGATCAACGCGAACAGGCACGGCAGCCCGAGGAATGTCACCGGATCCAGCGTATTCACGCCGAAGAGCAGGTCGGCATTGCCGGGAAAACTCAGCATGGAATGCAGCAGAATCGACACAGCCGCGCCGCCCGCGAGACCAATTGCGGATCCGATCAAGACTGGCCAGAGTCCTTGACGCAGCACGGATCGGAGCACGCGGCCCGCGTCCGCGCCGAGCGCCATCATCACGCCGATGTCGCGCACGCGCTGGCTGACCAGATACGACATCACGCCGTAGATGCCCGCGCTGGCCAGCAGCAAGGCCAATCCAGCGAGCGCTGCGGCGAAGGTCGTATAGGCTTCGGCCAGCACCTGCTCCAGTTGCATGGGCCCGTCGGCGGTGCTCACCAGTGCGAGTCCGGCCATGAGACCCGGATCAATCGATTGCATCGCCGCGCGCACCCGCGCTTGCGCGTTCTGCGGATCGCCTGTGATACGCAGCACCGTGTGCTCGGGGACGTTCGGATCCACCGGCACATACACCATCATGGGATCGACTCGCGATAAGTGCGCGCTCCGCACGCTACGCGCCACGCCGATTACCTCGAACTCCTTCCACTGATTGCGGAAATTCAGGTCGAGCTTGAGACGCCGCCCCACCGGTTCCTGATTCGGCCACAACTGCCGCGCCGCATTGGCGCTGATCACCGCCACTGGCGTCGCGTTCTGAATCTCGAGCGGCGTGAAGCCGCGGCCGCGTTCGAGCGGGATTCCCAACGTTTCGAAATAACCAGCGCCGACTCTCGCTCCCAGTGTGCGCAGCGTCTCGGCTTGCGGATCCAGCGTCTTGATCGGCGGCGTCCATGTGCCGGCGTAGGGTACGGTCCCCGCAATGGCTGCGTGGGCCACTTCAGGCAACGTTTCCAGACGCTCGATCACGCGGCGTTGCAGCGCTGCGCCCTTGGCTGGGTCGGGGCCCGCGTCGAAGAATAACCAGAACGTGCTGTGCGTTTCGAATCCGGGGTCGACGCCCGGCACGCGCACCAGTCCGCGCACCAGTAGGCCTGCGGCGATCAGCAGAATCATCGACGCCGCCACTTGGCTCCCTACCAGCAGGCTCCGCAGCCGCGATCGCGACATACGCGCGCCGAACGAAACACCTTCCTCTTTGAGCGCGCTGGTCAGATCGAGCTTCGAAGCGCGCAGCGCCGGCGCGAGGCCAAATGCAAATCCTGTAATCAACGAAATTGCCAGCGCGTATGCGAACACACGAAAGTCGGGATCGAGCGACACGGTAAGCGGCGCCCCGCCTCCCATCGGTCCCTGCAATGCATGCTGGATCAGGGCCCACAACAGCTTTCCCGCCCACACCGAAAACAATAATCCGGCGGCTCCGCCCACCAGCGCGAGCAGAGTGCTTTCGGTGAGCAGTTGGCGGATCAGGCGGCCGCGGCCGGCACCCATCGCGAGGCGCACGCCGATCTCTCTCTGCCGCGACGCCGCGCGCGCCAGCAGCATATTGGCCAGGTTGGCGCAGGCGATGGCGAGCACCATTCCCACCACCAGCATCAACACCAGCACGAACACGCGAAATCGAATGTCTTCCGTATTCCCGAAGTAGGTCGCGTGCGGCAGCGTGATCGCAACCGTCCTTTCGCGAACGCTGGTGACGCCGACGCGACCGGTCGGGCTGAAGCCGGTTTGGACGAATAATGTCTGGTCGATCTGCTGCACCAGCGTGGCCGTCTCCGCTTCGGCCGTGCGAATGTCGCCGTGCGGCTTCGGTCGCGCCAGGATCTGGAGCCGCTGGATGGCGGGCTGGTCCATCCAGTTCTGCCCGGCGACCAACGCGGCCTGCATCATGAGCGGCGCCCAAAAATCGGGCGTGATCGGCGGCTCGCCCGTGCCGGTGAATTCCTGAGGCGCCACGCCGACGATGTTGAACGTAGTGCCGTTCAGTTTGAGCGACGCACCCAGAATGCGCGGATCGGCCAGAAAGCGCCGTTTCCAGAACGGATAGCTCAGCACGATCGAAGGATTCGTGCCCGGCGTTTTGTGTTCCTCCGGCAAGAAAGTGCGCCCCAGCACGGGAGCCACGCCGAAGTCGCGAAAATATTCCTCCGAGACCAGTTGGCCGCGGAGCTGCTCGGTGTCTCCCTGATTGAGCGCCGCGAACGCCCGAAACGGCCAGCTCATCGCGATCAGCGTGGTCAGCTCGCGACTGTGATCGCGCAGATAAACGTACTCGGGATAGGAAAACGCGAACTGAATGTCACCCTGCGCGCCGCTTTCGAACCAGCGTTCCACCCGGCGGACTTCGCCCGCATCGCGCACCGGCAGCGGCTTGAGGGCGATCGCGTTAAACGTGGTGAATAGCGTGGTGTTGACGCCGATTCCCAACGCCAGCGTGAGAATCGCGATCAGCGTGAAGGTGGGTGTGCGCAGCAGGTTGCGAAAACCGTAACGCAAATCCTGAAACAGCGTGTCGATTTGGGGGACTCCGCGCCGCTCGCGCTGTTCTTCTTTGATTTGCGCGACCGCGCCAAAGCTGCGGCGGGCGGCGTCGCGGGCATCCTGTGGAGACATGCCGCGGCGCTCGTTGTCGGCGGCGAGCATGGCTAAGTGCGCCTCCACTTCCTGATCGAACTCCTGGTCCAGACGGCGCCGTGAGAAAACTGCGGCGATTCTCGAGGCGAATACGCTTAGCCGATTCACGGGGTCAGCCCTCCTCCCGCAGCGCCAGCATGCGACTCATCACGCCGGCGACGCGCTCCCAATTTGCGGCCTCGGCGGCGAGCTGTTTCTTGCCCGCACGCGTGATCGAGTAGAACTTTGCCTTGCGGTTATTTTCGGAAACACCCCATTCGGCGGCGATCCAGCGCTGCTGGTGGAGCCGCAGGAGAGACGCGTAAATGGTCCCCTGGTTCAGCCGGACGGCGTCTTCGCTGATCTGCTCGATACGCCGCGCGATGCCGTAGCCGTGCAGGGTACCCATGGAATCCAGGGTCTGGAGCACCATCAGGTCCAGCGTTCCTTGCAGGATGTCGGAGTTGTCGGCAGCCATCTTTGCCCTCCTGTGGCGTGACAACATGAGTATGCCACGACTCCTGTGGCATGTCAACAGGAAGCCCGTTCGCTAATGGATGTGGGCAGGCGTGCTGCGTGGCGCGCGGCGGCGGCGCAAGCGGAGGTGCCGATTCACCTCCTCCAGCGATCCGAAGAACCCGGTGAAGGAATCGTGAAGGCGCGTGGGCCGGCGACGCATCTGGTTGAAATCGCGCGCGCGGAACTGATCGGTCACGGCGATCGCAGCCGCGCCCAGGGGGCGATATTCATGGGTACCCTGCGCCCACGCGATGCCCTCCGGCTCGTCGATCCATAGAGCGAACCCCACGGGTAACTAGGCCGCTGGCGCAGCCTGCCTGGATTCCACGATCGCCGAACGCAGCAGCATCGACGCGGTATAGAGCACCACCACAACCACCAGCCAGCGCACGGCGGTCAGCGGCAAGCTCTTGACGAGGAATGCCGCGATCAACACGCCGGGAAGGCCGCCGACAGCCAGCCCGAGGGCCTGTTTCAGCGAATAGCCTTCGGTGCGGACGAAGCGCACGCTGCCCACCGGCATCAGAAACGCGCAAGATCCCATCATGATGGGGAAGGCCGCCGTGGGATTCATCCCAAGAATAGAAATCACCATCATGCACGGAGCATACAGGCCGATCCCGAGTGTCATCAGTGCGCCCAGAATCAGGTTCGCGACTACCGCGGCGATCAGTTTTCCGTCTTCCAAACCCAGCAGCGTGCCGCCGCCAGGTAGCCATCCCAACTGACTCATCGTCATGATGGCCGCTGCCGCAAGCAAACAAGTTCCCATGCCGATCTGGATGTATCGCCGCGGCCAGTCGCTAACGATTCCGGCGCCCAGCCACGCGCCGACGCAGGCCGCAGCGATCATCAGAATCAGCGTCTTTAGATCCACCTGAATCACTGCGATGTAGATGAAGGCTTGCAGGATCGAGGGCAGCGTGTGCCCGACGTTCAGCGTTCCAGGAAGTTTTTCGTCCGGCACAAGTCCCCACAGCTTGAAGAACGCGCTGGTGGTGGCGAACGAACCAATCCCGAGCGTGTCGAAAAAGTTGGTGATGAATCCAATGCCAGCGTCGCGCGCGTCAGGAACAGGGGACGCTCCCGCGTTCGCGCGCCGGCGCGAAATTGCCAGTGCCCAGGACACAATAAATCCAACCGTGAAGACGGCGAGAGCGATAAATAGAGCGGTTTTCATTCAGGCTTCGCAATACGTTAGCACAACATGCGATTACGTCAACCTGCGGGCTCCCGATAGATTCCGAATTCGGAGATCGCAGGCGCAGCAGCGGACTGGGTGACTCGCAGACGAACTTTGGAGGTCGTGATCGGATCGGCCAGCCGGATCAGGCGGCAGGCGCCGATGCTGGTGGCGCGAGCGCAGGTGTGCCAATCGCCGTCCTTCCAGTAATCTACTTCGAACGCGTCGACACGCTGCCCCAGACGGATGTTTTCACGCACGCGAATGACGTTGAACGTCGCCTCGGTGCGTTTCGAGAGGTCTTCGCGGAAGGTGCCACGAACTAAATCGCCGAAGGCTTTCAGCGATGCGACATCGTTCGGGTGCAGCAGGCCGCGCCGATCCGGAGGAACGTTGAGCAGCAGATTTCCGCCGCGCCCGACAGACCGATAATAGATTTCCATCAATTGTGCCGGAGTCTTCACTCGCGTATCTTCTTTCGAGTGCCAGAACCAACCGGGGCGGATCGAAACGTCGCACTCGGGCGGGAGCCAGCGCGAGCCGTTGCGAGTCCCGGTGGGCAGAGCTTTTTCATCGACGAAGCCGGGTGCAGGCGCGCCGCCATCGGGCGCGACGGGGTCATGAGTCTCCCAACAGGTGTCGTTCGCGAAGCCGCGTTCATTGCCGACCCAGCGAACATCGGGCCCGACGTCGCTGAAAATCACAGCACCCGGCTGTAGCTCGCGCACCAGTTCCCAGGTCTCCGGCCAGTCGTAATAACTGCGCTTGGCGATGGTACGTTTGGCGCGAGCGCCGCCGTAGTAGCCGTCACCGCCGTTCGCGCCGTCGTGCCACACTTCGAAGATCTCGCCGTAGTTGGTCAGCAGCTCGCGAAGTTGGGCGCGATACAGATCGAGATACGCGGGCGTGCCGTAGGACGCGGCATTGCGATCCCACGGCGACAAGTAGACGCCGAATTTCAGACCCGCGCGACGGGCGGCCGCCGAAAGATCGCGAACCACGTCGCCTTTTCCGCCGAGCCATGCGCTCGAAGCAACGCTGTGCCTGGTGGTTCGCGTGGGCCACAGGCAGAAGCCGTCGTGATGCTTGCAGGTGAGGATCACGCCGCGCATGCCGCCGTTTTTGAGAGCCGCGACGATCGCGTCGGCATCAAACTCGCCGGGATTGAAGATGTTCGGGTCTTCATCTCCATAACCCCATTCGCGATCCGTGAAGGTGTTGACCGTGAAATGGAGAAACGCATTCACTTCCATCGCATGCCAGGCGAGCTGTCGCGGCGAGGGCACTGCGCCGTAAGGCTTGTCATCGTCCGCCGCTCGAATGAGCTGCGGGAGAGCCGCCGCGCCCACGATGAAACCGCGTCGTGAGAGTCGCCCGCTGTTAATCAATGTGTCAGACCAAATCATAGTACTCGCGATAATCGACCGGCACGTCGATTACGATGGGCGTTCGCTTGGTCATCGCGCCCTCCACCGCGGCGCGCAATTCGTCGATCTTCGACGCGCGTTGTCCCGCGATCCCGAATGCCCGCGCAGCCGCGGCGAAGTCGGGCGGATGAAAGTCGACGCCGTACGCCGGAAATCCGCGCCGCTCGGCGCTCACGCGAATCAGGCTAAGGCTGCCATCGGACAACACGATCACGACCACTGGCAGGCCGAGTTGCCGCAGCAGCACCAGGTCGTGCAGCATCATGAGCATCCCGCCGTCGCCGACGATCGCCATCACCGGCCTGTCGCGATGCACCAGTTGCGCGGCCATGGCGGCGGGCAGGCCGAAACCCATCCCCGAGAGTCCGTTCGACATGAAGAACGTGCCGGGTTCGTAAGAACGCCAGAACTGACCCAGCATCAACTTGTGCGATCCGACATCGCAGGTGAGGATGCCGTCGCGCGGGAAGATCGCGCGCAGTTCTTCGATCACGCGCAGCGGCGACAGTCCACCGCCTTCGCGCGGTGTGCGCTGGATCGCTTTGTGTCGCGCGGCCAGCAAATCCGCGGGCCACTGTTTGGGTGTCAACTCCTGAGCCAGCGCCCACGCGAGCTGCTCGACTGGCCCGATCGCTTCCAGCGGCTGGTACGCGCCCTGGGCCATTGGCGCCGAATCGATACTGACGATCTCCGTCTTTGCGAACCACTGATTGTCGCACTCGACCGGATCGAACCCCACTCCCAATACAACATCCGCGGCGTGAATTGTTTCGACGATATCGCGGTCGATGGCCATGCCCGATGCGACTCCGGCGAAGAGCGGGTGTTCCTCGCTAACGATCCCCTTGGCCTTGGGAGTCACCAGGAACGGCGCGGCCAATTTGTCGACCAGCGCACGAATCGCGGCTGCGCACGAAGGCGTCGCGCCCAGTCCGATCAACAGCAGGGGGCGTTGGGAGGCTTCGATGCGGGCTAGAATTTCGGCGACAGGTGCGCTACGACCGGAGGCAGGTGACAAGATCACCTGCTCCACAACGGCGCCGCCCGTGCTCGTACACTCGCGAATCGCCACATCGTTCGCAAGCGACAGATGCACGGCCCTGGACGCGGCGCGGCAGCCAGATCCATGGCCTCGCACGCGAGCTGAGCGGTGTCACCTTCGCCGATCGCCACCGACCGTTTGGTAATAGGCGCAAACAAATCATTCAGCGCCAGGCGCTGGTGCGTCATGGTGGGATATGCCGCCGCGGGAATCTGTGCCGTCACCGCCACCACCGGCGCGCGATCCAGAAACGCGTTGGCGATTCCGGTGACCAGGTTGGTCGCGCCGGGACCCAGCGTCGCCGCGCACACGCCCGGAATTCCGGTGATCTGCCCGACCACTTGCGCCATCCACGCCGCGCTTGCCTCGTGTCCGGTCAG
>WNFL01274912.1_pt3 | contig 18428 bp, 16 predicted proteins | sample 5400361 | NCBI WGS metagenome assembly WNFL01 (sample SAMN13153351, study PRJNA577476) | soil metagenome | isolation source: 40 cm soil on Douglas fir-dominated hillslope | place: USA:California | collected 2013-09-17
CCTACACCCTATTAATATTAATTAATAGCGATTTGCATGCCTTAAAACTACTGGATAACGTTCAACCCGAACCAAAATTAAATTCATTCACTTAAACTTAAATAAAAATTAAACTGTCTTTTCTTAAACAAAAAGAACAATAAAAAAAAATTTAATAATATTTAAATTACATATTTATTATTAAAAATATTTTTTTTATAATTTATTTTATAATATTCGTTAAAAACGATTTTAAAAACTAATATCTCTTTTATGTAATAGAATAAAATTTGAAAGAAAATCGAAAATTTTTATCAAGTTAATATAAATGAAATGAAAATGGCATAAATAATAGAGTTAAATCTTTATTTTCTTCATGTGATGAGCGTGAATGAGGTAAGACCATTAGTAAACTAAGGGCTAGTTTCCGTGTTTATATTAATTAAATTTTATTGGCCTTAAGATTTAATTTGTATATTTAGTTTTCCCTGTACAAATAGGAAATATTTATATTTATATTTATATTTATAATTATATAAATTAGAAAGAGAAAAGGTATAAATAAAAATTTAAGAGAAAAATCGATTTACTTAATAAGGGGGGGGGAATAGTGTATTATTATCAATTTATTTAATTATAATTGAGTTTATTTATTATGAAACTATATTTAAGGTTGCTGGGTGGTGTTTATTCAAATAAAAAATAAAAAAAAAAGAAAAAGAGAAGAATTTCAAAATATGTCACGATAACGTAAACGCTTAATCAGAAAAGAGGGGTTTTAACCCTAAAAAGTGAATTTTTTTTAATACTAGAGACTGCAGAATTATCCAAATTTTAGTAATTTTAGACCATAAAAAAGATTACTATTTATTGCTACATTAAAATACTTAAATAATACGTAAGCTATTAAGTAAAATATTTATGGTTATTTTATGAAAGAAATAAATAATTATATTGTTTATTGCTAAATAAAAAAAAGTAAAAATAAAGAAAAAATAAAGTAAAATTAACTTAAAAAATAAAAACAAAGTAATCAATTAAATAAAATTTATAAAAACTTAAAAAATACCTAAAATTTACACAAAAATACCAAAAAAGGATAAATTTACTACTTAATACTGCTAGCTAAACTAGGAGAAAAATGGTACACACCCTATTAGAGAGAATAAAAATCTCAATTTTTATCTCAAATATAATTGTTAAATTTATTCTAGAAGACAGAACTCGGTTGGTTGAGTGTTTCTCTTTTAAAGAAAAGATCAGTGGTTCGAGTTCACTGGTTTTCATATATTAAATAAAATATCTAATAATTAAATATAAATATAGTATTAACTAAAGGTCTTTTAGTATAAAGGTTATTACATTTTCTTTTCAAGTTCAAAATATCAGTTCAAATCTGGTAAAGATCAAATAAAATTACCTTAAAACAATAATTAAATAAACAATATAAAATTTTAATGTAATTTTATTTTAGTCTCTCTATAGTTTCGGCTTATAACCACACTACCTTATTAATAAATAAAAAATAAATAAAAATATAAAAAATAAAATGATTTTAAACTTAATTAGCAGAGTAGTAAAAAGTAGATTAAAACCTATTTCCTTTCCAAAGCTACCCACCAAAGAATATAATAAATTATGAAAAATAACTATAAACAAATTTATAAAATTACCAATAATAGAAATAATGCCTATAATAAGATGTTTAATGTCAGGGTTTGGTGCTAATTCTTTATTAACTATACCAGCAATATATTGAATAATCCAAAAATAAGAAATATTACAGCAAAAAGATACAGAATCTCATTTAAAGATGTTAAATAGAACCTTAAGCAAGTTCTAATGACAACGGTAAAACTGGTAGGTAAAACTATCACTAATCCGAAATGCCAAACTCCGGGGAACTCCAATAAGCAGGGACACTAAAGCAAGGATGAAAATTTCTTTGACTGGATGAACTAATTACTCATGTATAGTAACAGCGAACTGCTCTAGAAATAGTAAGGACAATCGCGGATCTAAAATATACTATATTTAGTATGTAAAAGAGCAACGAGTAGACGGTATTGTCGAAAGATAAAATAAAAAAAAAATAATATAAAATAAAAATAAATTAAATTTAATATTTTATCAGCGAAAAGGTGTACTCTCGATGCCCTAGGAATAGGGATTTGGTCTAAACAACTTATTTTAAGCCCCTTTGGGAAAGAAGTAAACCAAATATAACACATAAATACAGCTTAACTTAACCATTGTTATTTAGTTTAAATAAATAAATAAAATAGAAAGTTGAAGTATGGAATCGTAAAGCTTTAAATGTAGATCAAAACAATGTAGAATCCTTTTTTAAAGTATCTTTAATATTTAGCTTTTATTCTTTTTTGAGATAGAACCTTAACCCCATCTTTATAAACATATTGATTATTATTAATTATTCTAACAAAAGAATTAGGATTAAAATCAGATTTAATATCTATGAAATTTAGGAAAATAAATTTAAATGTTTTATCGGTTACACTTACTCTATTTATTATTATTTTTTTACCGTCAATAAAAACACCTTTAATTGTAACCATATAATTAAATAAATTTGAAGATGTATTAATAATTAAGCTTGTTTCTTTAAATTTAAATTGATAAGGATAAAAACCTTTAATTAATTTAATGGCTCCTCATTTATTTAAATCTGTAGTTAAAGGTAAAATTTTCTCTTCAATTTTTAATTTTTTTTTATTTTTTGTCATAATATCTTTAGTATGATTAAATTTTAATTGATTAAAAGTTTTATGTTTTAAATTAATAGTATTAAGAATACTATCTTCATGGCAAATATTATAAGTTAAAACTACATCCACAGCAGGAAAAGTTAAATACTGATCCACATGTTCAGATAAGTGGTACTTAAAGTAAGATAATACTTCATAAAAATTATTTGTACTATATATATTAACAGATCCTATAGATCTTATTAAAGGTGTACCTTTATGAATTGAATCTGTATTTAAAATTTTATTAGGAGTTAACCCTTCTTCAATTGAATCTGTGAAGTTTATTTTTAATTGTAATTTAAATATTGTATTTATATTTAATTTACTTATAATATCTCTCCAGAAAAAGAGTAATATTAATCGCATCTTTCGTTTATATAAACTCTCGGTTGAAAACGTGAGTAATGAATTAACTTCCGAATTAAAATACAGAGTATTGAATATAAAATCTATTCACTTTCCACTTTCTTGGTAATATTTTGGTTGTAAGTCATTTAAATTTTTATCAAAAGAGGATCTATATTTTATATTTGTGTCCCAATTACCAGATAAAAATTCAATATGTATTTCATTTATTTTTCTAATCTCGTATAAGATATTTTCTAAAGTTAATGAATAGTAATCAAATTGATTGTATAATACTATATTTTTATTTTCCATTTATTTTTTTTTTTATTTATTTTTATTTAATAAAAAGTAGGTGTTTTTATTTATTTTTTATATTAATACATACCTAGAAAAATAATATAAAATATAGAAGTAAGATAAAACAAATGAATGTAGTTATTAACATAAGTACAGAAAGTATACCTTGAATAATAAGTTTAACTTTTTGGTTAACCAAAAGATGATTATTATTTAATAATTCTACACCACATAGGTAATATAAAATTTTATTTATTATTCGTTTGTTTGTATGTTTTTTTTATTTTTATCCCTGTTTTCCATAAAATCGTTATTAAGATCTACTTGATCATAGTCTCAAAAGTCGCTAAATGATTTTTCTATTAAACTATCATAAGATTCCAATAAGTTATTTATTTTATTTACGTCGATTAAAAATATTTTTAAGTGAGCTATTGGAAAGTAATTAATATCACAAGGTTCCAATATTTTAATACATTGATATTTAACTTTTTGTATATCACCACTTTCTAATAAATCTGATATTGATTTTAATGTAAAGGGTTCTGGATGATTAATAATACTTAAATGAAAATAGTCTACTAATTCCTTATGAGTAAAAATATTATTTTTATATTTATATAAGTAAACTTCATTTAAAAAAAGTTTTATTAATTGTTTAAAGATATAATAAGTATAAGAATTACCTGCATAATTTGAAAATATTGATTTATATAATTGTATTTCCTGATAAAAATAGTTCATGTGATCACACTCTGGTGCTTCAATATCTCATGTTGCTCTAATATTATTAAGATCTGTTCTAGTTAAATCGGATATTTCTTGATGTATACCTCCAGATTGTTTTATTCCAAATACTACAGAAATAGGATAATTATTTATTATTTTTCGTGAAATATTATGGTAAAATAAATCAATTAATATATTATTATATTTAAATTTATCTTTTGTAATACCTTCTGTTAATTGATATTTATTACACCCTAAACTTTCTTTAATGTAGTCTAAGGCCAATATATATCTATAAGCATCGAATTCGGTTAGTTTATATTTTGGATCTGATAAAATTTTAATCTCTGTATCACTTAAATTTTGTGAGAATAACTCACCGTTTAGATTTATTGTTTTTAAATATTGTAAGTAATGTCTTGATAAGATTGAATTGTTTGTAAATAAATTTGAGTTGTTTGTAAATTGCATATTTGTATGTTTTATAATTTTAATTTATATTTAATAAAAAAAGACTTTTAGTCTATTCTTAATAAGATTTTTATAGAACTTTTAACGGAAACCCCGTAAATATAAACATAAACTATTCTTATTAACTTTAGAAAACTTTATATATTAAATTATTTTTGTAATTCGATTAACAAATCACAGTAATTCAAATTATAAAACAGATAAATAGTTTAATATATCCCCTAAATTAAATTAAATTTTTATAATTATAAAAAACATTTAAATTATCAACATTTAATTTAAACTCTGGAGTCCTCTAAGAGAAAACCGAAATTTTTTAAAATAATTATCTTAGCTTAAAAGGTAAAGTAACAGAATTACGGATCTGTTTATTTTGGTTCGAATCCAAAAGATAAAGTAAATAAAATTCGTAATTTTATTTTTCTTTAAATATAGTGTAAGACTATCTTTTTTTTAATTATTAAAATTTTAAACTCTCAAATTATGATAAATATTTTAAATTGATTTACAGACATTCATAAAAATGATAAAACCTTTAGACTAGAATATACAGAGCTATTAAAAAGTTCTCATTTAACAACTAAAAATTTAGAAGATTTTTCTAATCCTAATTATTTTTTATCTAAATTAGATATATTTAAATATATTACAGTATTAGAATATTTATTTAAAAACAAAGAATATTCTTTAGCTTATAATTTAAATCCATATTTAATTAATAAAAATAATACCATAAATAAACTATTAGTATATAATGAAATATTAGAAGTAAATCAATATAAAAATATAATAATAGATTTATATTTCTTAGATACTCCTATTACTGCATATAATTCAATATCGTTAGATATATTATTAGGAGAAATAAATAATAAAACTCAACTAAAAGACTTACTTAAAAAGGGGTATAATTATAAATATTTTGGCAAAAAATCTATGTCCAGATATTTTATGTTATATTTTAAAGCTTTTTATAAAAATATAACTTTTTATTCCTATAATGATGAGTATTTTACTTTAAGTAAAATTTTAAAAGAATATTCAATGAATAAAATAAGTGAGTATTCAGATAATTCTAGATATATTACCTTTTCAACTAACAGATTAAAAAATTATTCCTCACTTATCTCAGATTGAGATGTTTTAACTTTAAATAGTATAAATATTTTAACAAAAGTTTTAACAGACATATTATCAGATTCTTCAGTAAAACAGTTACATTTTGAATGTAAAGATTCAGTATCACCCATAGATTTTCAAGAGTTAAGTAAATCACATTTATCCGATTATTGTTTACTTTACTTTTTAGAAAAACCTGAAGATCACGATCAAATTGATGAAGGTATACCTATGGATTTAAGTAGTTTAATAGATTCAAATTTAAATTCTAAGTTTTTATCTTCTTTAATATTAAGTAATACGACAAAAGTTGATTAATATTTTATAATTATATAGTATAAGACTATCTTTTTAATAAATAAAAATAAAAAAAAATAAAAAAAAATGATTATAGGAATAATTAATAGAATTATAAGGAGTAGAATTAAATCTATTTCCTTTTCAAAACTACCCACCAAGGAATACAACAAGTTATGAAAAATAACACAAAATAAATTTATAAAGTTATCAATAATGGAAATATTGCCTATAATAAGATGTTTAACTTCAAATTATGGTGCAAGTTCATTAATAACTATACCTGCAATATACTGAATTATAAAAAAATCTTAAATATTACAACCAAAGGATACAGAATCTCATTTAAAAATGTTTAAAGCCTTAGATGTTGACAATAATAATGTAGACTATTTTTTCAGAATATCTCTGATCTTTAGTTTAATAACTAAAATATTTTTGTTTATAGCATGATTATTATGATTCCCTTTAAAAATAGCTTTACTTTTATATCTTTTAGACTATTTAAATTATGACATAAGTTATATTTATTCTAAGATAAACAATTTATCATTAGGTATATTAGATTTATATTATAGAACTCTTATAGACTTTTTAGAGTCTTTTATTATTAAATACGATATATACAAATTAAACAATAAATAATGCAAATATTAAAAAACTTTAAAAATCCCATTATATGAATATCAGGGTTTTTATTTAAATATATTTTATTAAAAATCTTTTTTAGTACTATAAAGAAGAATGACTTTAATAGTTTTCTTTCTTACATATTAGATTTATTACCTCATGAAACATTTATAACTGTTTTTAAGTTAATGTGAGGTCTAATTAGGTCAAAACCATCAGAAATATTAAAATTTAATTTATTAAATGAAGCAATTATACATACAATACCACAAGATCAAAGAGATAATAATTTAGGTAGATTTAAGTTTTTATTTATATTTTTAATGTTAAGTAATATATTAAAAAGAAGTTTATTTTTAATAAAAACTATAATAATCTGACCTTTTAAATTAGGAGTATACGGTTTCATAGCCTCTTTATTTGGTATTAAGGTTGGTTCTATTTTAGCTTTCTTCGATATATTTTATTTTAATATCCCAAATTGAACATATCAAAAATTAGTAGAATTACATTTAAGTTGAATGACATGATTTAAAAATACCTTACAAATAAATTCAATTAGTACTGACTTAGAAAAACCTATAGCTTTACCAAAACTAAAAAATCCTGATTTAAATATTGAACCAGACCCAGAAACTTATTTATATTTAACTAAAACACAATGATTTTATGTTTCAATTTCAATTATAGGTTTATTAGCTGCATATTATGGTTATACTGGTGGTTTACCTTTCACAAAAGGTTTTGAGTGAGAATCTAACAATAACAATAATTATGGTGATTCTGATTCTGATGGAGGAGATATAGTAATAGGTAGAGAAAGGTCTAAAACATGATTTTAATCAATTAAAGAAGGTAGTTTAAAACTATTAAATAAAATAAATCCTATTAGTTGGAAAACAGTAACTACTACAATAGAACCTGGAATGGAATTACAAGACTTTGGACATGAGGATAAAGAAAAATTAAAACAATTTAAAAATCTTGATGATAGACAAACTCAAGAATTTCAAAATAATTTAAGAAGAGAAAGAAGGGTATCAAATTGATATTATAGAACCATAGAAAATAATGAACCTTTGGAGATTAAAAAAGAAATACAAGTAAAAGGATCTAGGTGAAGCTTTTTATCTAAATGATGATTCAGTGAGAATGATACAGATTTATTGAGAAGTGAACAGTTAGATAGAAATGGAGCTTTAAATCCAATAGATAGAGATCAAATAAGAGCAGACTATAGAGCAGGAAGATTAGTACCTGATAAAACAAGTCCAACACATTCAGATCCAAATGTAGCTCAAGAATATAATAGATTATTTCCTAAACCAGATAATTCTGATTCAGAAATAATAAAAATTAGAGATAACACTACTGCTTCAGGGTCAGGAAATAGTGGATCTTCTGCTGTTGAACAACCTTCCCAAAGTTCCTCTCCATTGTCTAGAAGAAAACCAGTATCATATCATCCACTCGATATACCATCTACTCAAACAGAAGGATTAACACCTCTTAATACAACTCCTTTATACTCAGCTGGAAATGCTAATGATTCTACTGAGACAATAACTCCAACTAATTATAATAATAATAATGTTATTGTATCTGATGATAGAGATTCAGATTGAGAAGATTCTAATTCACCAACAGATATAACTGCATCAGAATTAAGACCTTTATCTAGACCTGAATCATCTTTAACTGAAGGGTTAACCGAAACTCATACATATCCTCCACAACCATTAGGAAAACAAACAATAGTTAACTATTATCCAGAAAGAGGTCAACCAATTGTAAGAGGTTTTCAAGAAAATATAGACCATCAATTTAATCCATCTATCAGAAGAGATCCAAATGTAGGAATTTTAGGGTTGAGTGCAAGATTTTTAGATCAATGAAAAAAATAAAATTTTCAAATATAATCCTTTCTTATTAAAAATAAAACAATATTAATTAAAAAAATATTTCGTGAAGTTTCTATTTAAATAGAGACTGGAAACACTATTAACTTCTATATAAAAAAAATAAAGTGAAGTTTAAATTAATAAAAATTTCTTAAATTTGTTATATTGCCTTAAATATAACTTGATTAATTAAGAATTTTATTAATTATACTGGATATTAATCTATCCCCAAAAAAAATAAAACATGTTTAACTTAAATAGTAATTACTTACTACCAAAAATATTTAAAAACTTTATACCTGATAATATATTTAAATCACAATATTTAAAAGATTTTACAATAGTTTCAATGTTTAGAAATTTTATTGTAACGGATCCTAAACAAATAAAACAGAAAATTTAATACTAATAAATAAAATTTTAGTTACAAAACCAATAGATACTAGTAATTTAACGATTTCAACTTCTAATTTAAATAGCAATAATAAAAAAAGAGAAAGTAGCTATACCTTTTGCGATAATTTTTTTATTTTTAAAATAGTAATACATATTAATAATTCTTTCAACCCTTCAAATATTTCTTTATTAGATAAAAATAGTAGTTTATTTTTTTATAAATTAAAAGGTGACGATACTTTACATGTAAATATAAGTCTTTTAACCTTTTTTAAGTATTATCTAGTAAATTACGTGAAATAAAAATAAAAGAATCTAATTCAGATTTTAAGTTACCTAACTCTAACCTTTCAGGTGTTTTAATAGAATTATTAAAAACTTCCTCAATATCTTATTTTATTAAAGATAATAACAATAATTGAATATTAGAATCTGAGTATTTATTATCTGACTATGAGAACTATAATAATGATCCTCTTAATTTTAATTTTGACAGAGATTCCGATACTTATTGAAAATATGATTTCGTAGATATTTTAATATTTTACCATAATATTTGATGATCTGTTATTTTAATCTTATTCTATCTTTATGATTTAAATACATGAAAAGGTAAAAATGATTCTAACTCAAATAAATTTAAATTAAAAATTTATGTATTACAACTTTTAGGAGGATTTTCTAAAGTTAACATGTTGGAAAATCCTCCTAAAAGTTTTAAATTTTCTACTTTTATTCTAAAATTATTTGTGTGGTTAACCAGAGTCTGGTGGTTAACCAGGGTAGTATAACTAAAGGAAAGGAGTTAGGGAAAAAAGAACAACAAAATACTACTAAATTTATATAATAAAATAAAAGGATAAAATTTTAAGCAAGATATCATAAATTAAGGTAAATTTAAATTAAATATTTTATTAGGTTTTATCAGGGAGTAAATTTTCTTTTCTTAATATATAACAAAATATATTTTATAAAAATTTGGGGTATGGAAAATAAATAACAATTTAAGAAGCAGTAGTGGGAAAAATAAAACAGAGTTTTATTAAAAATTATAACATTAAAATTTATATAAGATAATAAAATTTTTTGTTTTCCTCCATCTTGTTGTTTAGTTTAATAAAACAAAGTATGCTAATTAAAAATTTTTTTTTATTTTTTCCTTGCCTATGTCTTGCTTTCTGGTTTTGCTTTCTGGTCTTGCTTGGCCTTTCTCCGCCTGTCTGGTCAACCAGTCAACCAGTCAACCACCAATGGCCATTAGGGCCTATGTCTTTCTAATTCTGATTCTAATTCTAATTCTAATTCTAATTCTAATCCTAATTCTAATTCTAATTCTAATTTTAAATTTAAATAGCAGCTATAGCTGCTATAGCAAAGACAGATGAAAGATAGAAAGGCAAAAAAAGGAAGTAAGATGAGAAAGAAAGACACTTCAGAAATTAGATTAATAATGGGGTTAAATTTGAAATTTTATATTAAAAATAAAATTTAAATAAAAAAAAATAATCCAAACAAGTGCAATCTTCTTATTTTTTTTCATATAAAAATAATTTAATTACAATAAAATATAAATAATTCTGTAATTATAAATGGCTTTTTCCATCTGTGTTTCTTTGTGTGGAGGTGTACCTATAAACATAGGCACAAAACTAATAGGAAGGAAAGAATAATTTATTATAATAAAAATTATAAAATAATTTAAAATTAATAATATATTTTAATTTAAATATAATAAAAAAAAGAACTTAAATTTTATAGATAATTATAATTAATTAGCAACCTCAATAGTAAACACAAATAAATAAAAAGATCCATACAACATCTACAAAATGTCAGTATAGTATAGCTGCTTCATAACCTAGATGATGGCTATCTGTTAAATGGTAATTTATTATTCTAATAAATCCTACAAGAATAAATATTGTACCAACTATTACATGCATTAGAAGATTAATTCAACATTTACAAAATGATTTAAAGGGATTGTTTTTAAATTTTATTTAGATTTAAATTTTGAAATAAAAATTATATATAATATCCAAAAAAAGCATAATATTTATACTACAATTTAAAAAATAAAATAATAAATTTGACCCACTAACCCACCCTTTACAATTTAAATTTTAATGTTATGTTCAAAATATTTAAATTTACTGAATTATACTCTTACTTTTTAGCCTTAAATAAAAAATGTTTTAATAAAGAATAGAAAGAACATAATATAAAAATAACGATAAAATTTTTGTATAACCTGAAAGGGGTTTTTCTTGATTAAAAGTTTTACTATGATGACGTGTTTTTCTTTTTTAATTAATCTAAATTCTAAAATTTAAACTTGTAGAGCTAAGAACCTATAAAAGTTGTAACAGCTAACAATAAAATGTTTATAAATATAAAAAAATTGAATTATAAACCAAAACTACTTCTAATGATAAGTTTGTATTAAATGCATGTAATGAGCTGCATAATTGAAAACAAATTCTTTGTATTCGAAAGAATTTTCTGAATAACCAGCATTTAAAGCAATTAATCTAGCTTGTCTAAAATAGTAAAAGAAGTAAATTGCATCTGCACTATTTCTTGGACTTGGATATCTATCTAGATACCTAGTAACTCCTCTATAAAATAAAGGATTTTGGAATATATAACCTATGCCTAATTCTTCTGTACTAGGGAGATTAATAGGTCCATTAGGTAGATTATTTAAAATTGAATTTAAATCTGTTGGTTCTGTTGGTTCTGTTGGTTCTGTTGGTTCTGTTGGTTCTGTTGGTTCTGTTGGTTCTTGTGTTGGTTCTGTATTTGAATCTAAATTATCTAAAGAGTTATCTGATGTTAAAGATAAAACATCTAAAACATCTAAAACATCTGAAAAAAATAATTTTATTAAAATACCAAAAATTAAATTTAAAATTTTTAAAATTAAAATTTTTATTGAGGAAAATCCCACATTTGAAATAAAATAAAATATTTTAGAAAATATAATTGTTATTAAAGTATAATAAAATTTGAATATATTATTTTTGAAAATAAGATATTCTTTATTTTTAATAATACTATTATACTTATAGTATGTGATCCTATTTTTTCTTTTTAGTAAAAAATAAGTAAAGATTAGAGTAATAAATAGATAAATTAAAAAAATAAAAGAAAAAATAAAAATTAAATTAAATTCCCAGTTGATTAATGATAAAGAAATATAAATTTTTATAGATAAAAAAACATTACAAAAATTTTGTATTATTAATTGTATCATATTATAAAAAAATCTTAATATTAAACTTGTAATATTAAGTTACTAAAATATATTACCGAATGGTAACATAAGTTTTAAGTTAATAAAATTATAAATTATTACATATTACCGAATGGTAACCTAAGTTTAAACTAATAAATTTATTATTTATTTTATATTTAAAATAAAAATTTAAATATTTATTTGTAATTATTATTTTGTTGTCCAAGTAATTTAATATTTTTTTAATTTTTTATTAAATTATATTTTACTTGTAATTTTAATCTTTTTTTTAGTAAATCTTCATAGTTTTTAATTATTTTATTTTCTTTCTATATAAAAAAGACAAACTATAGAAAAACACCTTAAATTAGGCAAGGATTTATTTTTTATTTTATTTTTTTATTTAAATTTAAATAAAAATAAAAAATAAAATAAATACTTTAACTTTATTATTCAAAAAATACATAGAACTAAGATTAATTTTTTTTTATAAAAATATAACAATAAAAAACTTATTATTTTACGGTTAGGAAAACCGATTAAAGATAATAAAGCGTAAAAGTTTAAAATTTTATTTAAATAAATATATTAGATAATTTAAAATAACCTATGTTATTTTAACTAGAAATAATTAATTATTTCTTTTAATAAATTACCTGTCTTGCTATAGACAATTGAAGATGAATTTAATCGTAATTATTTAATAAAAAAGTCTTACTAGATTAAATGAGAAGAATAAATATTTTATTATTTAATTATATTATTTAAATAAATAATCTTAGTCCTATGTATTTATTTGTGGTTTGGTCTGGGTATGGTTGTGCTTAACCGCCCACCACCGCCGGTTAACCACCGCAAAATATAAAAATTATTAATTTTATCGAATATAAAGAATATTAAAAAAAGGGTTAATCTTGAAACTTGAAAAAAAGTTATTACAAATCTCAACTATTAAAATCTGAAATTTGAAAGTTATTAATAACATTCGTGTTACTAACCTATAATTAATTAAACAATTTTCATCTATAAGAATCAGATAATTAAAAGAATTATTTTTTATTATCTAGAAACTACTTTGTATTTATTTTTAAATAAAATATTGTTTTTTAAACTTTTACTTAAACTTGCTCTAATAAAACCTTCAGAATAAGAAAATTCAGTTTTTAATTTTCTTGCTGCATCTCTCATTGAATCAAAACTAAAACTTCATTTGTTTCTACATTTATTAAATTTATTTTTTTTGAGTTTGGATTAGATTTTATTTTATTTTCTAAATGTTCTTTTGACTCAGGAATTTTTAGTTGAATTTCTTTCAATTTTTTAATAGTTTCAAGTTTATGTTTAAAGCCTAAGGAAGATCCTGCTTTTTGTAAAATATTATATTCAGGTTTTATTTTATTTAAAAAATACTGTTCTCTTTTTATAATTTCATCTTTGGAACAATATTCTAATATTTCTAATGTGAAATTTGAGTGGTTAACCATAACCGTATTTTAATAAGGCTTTATGAATTAACATATTTTTTCGCCTATCTGATATTTCTTTGTAATTATAATAGAATTATTATTCTATTACTTAATTCTATAGCTGAACCTATATAAGTTTTTCCATTAATATTATTTACTCAACGATATACTCCATATTTTTTTTTTTATTTTCAAACATTATTTTTTGTTTTAAAACATCAGCTTTAGAGTAAAATTTAACAGGTATTATATTTGCAATTAAAATATCATTTAAATTATCATTATAAATAAGATCTGAACATGAGTTTAAATTATTTAGTAATGAATTACTAACATCCCCAATAATATACAACAATAAACAGAAAAATTCAAACAACATCAACAAAATGCCAATATAAAATCGACGCTTCAAATCCAAGGTGGTGACTATCCGTAAGATGGTAGTTAATAATTCTAATAAAACCTACTGTAATGAAAATTGTACCTACAATCACATGAGCCCCATGCAATCCGGTAGAAGCAAAGAATACAGTTCCAAATACAGAATCGGCAAAAGAAAAGCTTGATTCTAAGTATTCAAAAGCTTGAAACCCTGTAAATATTATGGCAAGCACTAAAGTAAAGAATGTACCTAATATCGCACTTTTTCGGTTACCTTGAATTAAAGCATGATGAGCTCAAGTTATAAATGCACCACTAGATAGAAGTAAAATTGTATTTAATAATGGGATAGTGAAAGGATCTGGTGTTATAATTCCCATTGGTGGTCATGATGCAATTTCAATTGCAGGCGCTAAACTTGAATGGAAATAAGCTCAAAATACAGAAAAGAAAGCTAAGCACTCAGATACAATAAATAGAATAACTCCTAAATTAAGTCCAGCTTGAACTTGACTTGTATGGTCTCCTAAATAGGTCAATTATTTATATTTATAATTATATTTTTAAATAATTATCAACAAAAATTTTATTTTAGGAAATAATTACCTATATCCTGATAGTTTTTATATTTTTAGCCTGCTCCCTGCCTCAAAAGTAAAATTTAAATTGCAGGTATTTTTATTAATTGATAAAACGCAAGCGTTATTAAAACTCAAACAAATATATATTATAAAAATATGGGCTATATCTTAATTAAAATTTACTACTTGTTCTCTTTGACTAAATGATTTAATATCTTATTTATTCATTATTAATAATGAATAAAGATGCTTATTTCCAAGTTTAAAATTAATTAATAAAGTGTAACCTCGGAGAAGTATTAAAATTTATAAAATACTTCTGCTGATAATTTGTAGAAATCTTATAAAAAATGCATCATAAAAAACTGCTTTACTTAGCCATTAACAATTATTTCGAAGTCCTTTTTGTGATAAGTTAAAGTTAATTTAGACTTGCTAAAATAAGATCTTTTTACTTTAATTAAGCTCAAGAAAACACTAGTTTTAATTGAAACGTTTTTAGATTAGAAATTATTAAATCTCCCAGCATATATTTATTTTTAAAGAAGGCACCTATTTTCCCTTCTATTTTAGAAAATAGCAAAATCGAAAGATAAAATAGAAGGGAAAAAAATATTTTGTTATTAAGAAAAATAAATTATTATATCAATTATACTTTACTAAGATTTTATCTTAGTATTTAAATTTATATTTAATATTTTGTAAAATATAATTGAAATGTAGTAAATATAATTAAATTAAATTTATTTTTTTTAATTTAAATTATATTTGAGGTAGCAGTTTCTTTTTAGTATAATATTAATTTAATATAGAGCAGAAAATTTCTTATTAAAATTTAGTAAAAATAATAAAATTTTAATTATATACAGAAATTAAATAAGAAAAAAAAATTCTTTAAATTTAAACTTTAAATTGTGTATTGATATTTAAAAACCAAAAATTTTATAAAAAAAAATAAAATTTAATTATATAAGAGTTCATACCTTTTAAATTTTTTCTCTGGCTTGTCTTTCCATCTGTCTTGTCTATCTGTGGTTATGATTAACCAGCCTCTATAACAAGACAAGAGAAGGAGAGTAAAGACATAGGCAAGGCCAGGCAGAAAAGATGGCAAGACCTGTTATAAACCAAGGTTAAATATTATTTCTTTTTATTATTCTTAGATAAGGTAGAATAATTTGAACCTTACCTAAAAATAAATGATTCATTGAACATTTTAAAAACACAATTTTAGAATCTAAATTTCCATTTAAACTAAACCTAATTGTCATTTAGAACAATTTTTTTTTTAACTACTTTAAAATTAAGAAATTTTATAAAAAAGATAAAAACCAAATTAAATATTTTTCTTCTTTTCTCCATTTAGTCAATAGATTATATAGACCCAATGGAGAGAGTAAAAAGGAAATGAAAGGACAGAAAAAATATAAAAGTTTGGGATACTACAAAAATAATTGATTGTAAATTTAAAATTTTGTACCTTCTATAACGCAATCTCTAAACCATAGAGCCATAGCACTAGCTGTTAAAACAAAACCTAAAGATAAAAGTTCTCCACCTAAGAAAAAACCTTGAAAATATAATACAGCTGAGCTAGCCATAAGGAATAATGTAAAACTTGTAAGTATTGGTCAAGGTGATTGTTCTACTAAATGAAAAGGAAAGGATTGGAATTTATATCTTTCAACTCCTAATGTTTTTTCAATAGCCAAATTTGAATGTAAATTAGAAACTACATCTCCTTTTCCTATTGAATTAGAAGAGTAAATAGGGAAAGAAGTAGAAAAAAATTTAACGCTATTAGGTTTTAAGTCAAAAATAGAAGAATTAAATCTATTATTATAAATAAAAAAATTATTAGTTAATCCTAATTTTGTGTTATTAAAACCTAAATAAGAAGTTTTTATATTTTTTAATAGATTAACAAATTTAATATTAATTAAATTATAGTTATCTTTAAAATTAAAATTTTGTATCATTTGTTTATTTGTTTTTGTTCCATCTGTAAGGAACAGATTTAAATTTAAACTTTAAATAAAACAGAAAACATAATTCTAATCAAATTAATAATATACGGTGGTCAACCGTAACCGTAAAAACAAAAAATAGAAAAAGATGATTTTTGTTTATTTATTTTTTTTTTATTTTATTTATTTATTTTTATTTATTTTTTTTATATTTATTTATTTTTTTTTATATATTTTTTCTACCAATTAAGTCTATAATTTAATTTTGGCTATATCATATATAAAAATTTTGTCTTCGCCTTTCTGGCCTTTGTATACAAAGGTACACAGGAAAGATAGATTGGGTCTGGCCTTGTCTTGCTTCCTTTTTACCTTTCTATTTTTAAATAGGCAGACAGACATTTCCTGTTTGTCTTGCCTATAGGACACAAAGAAAGGCCAGACGGAAAGAAAGAATTTAAAAATAATTAAAAAAATAAAATTTTTATTTGATTAAAGATTAGAAATTTTGTTTTAAGCTTAAAAATTAATTCTAGTTTTATTCTATCAATATTCTACCTTAATTAGAATTGAAATTTTAATAATTTTAAAAACTAGATTAAAATTTAATTAAAAATAGAATTTACACTAAAACATATTTTTGAAGAATCTTAGTAATATTTAAATTTTAATTTAAATATTCTTCAATTTCTTAGATTTAACAATATTTTTATATTTATAAAATTATAAAAAATTTGCTAGACTGGCTGATTTTCGCTTTTTATAAAAGCTGGGTCTGAACAAAACCAAAGTACACATCTTCTTAATATTAAGTAGTTAGTATTAAGTAGTTAGAAGTTAGTACTTAGTGTTTAGTACTTAGTACTTATTATTAGTATTATTAATAAGTTTAATACTATTTAACATTTAAATTTAAAAAAATATTTAGAAAGTAATTGCTTAATTTTACAAGAATTTAAAACTATAAATATATAATAATAAATTTGTCTATAGATAAAATATTAGATTTAATATAAATTTAAATCTAGCCCAAAAATAGTTATAGTAAATATAACTAAATTAAAATATAATTATAGTAAAATTAAAAAAAGGATAATGATTGAAAATTTAGTTATAGTTAAAAAAAAATGATCTAATATTATATAAATCATAATATATAATTTATCAAGAATAAAAACCTTGATAATTATTGATTTATAAACTTAAATTTTTTTCTATTAGTATTATTTACTTTTTAAGTGAATTTAGTAAAATTTTGTTATTTAATATTTATTAGTGCCTTGAAGTTTAGGTTTTTATAAATATTAAAAAAAATAAATAAATATACTGGGTTGGTGTGCTTTAGCCTACAACCTTTAGTACAGGAACAATAAAATTAAATTTAAGTTTTAAATTAGAAACATATATGCCTCTTGGTTAGCCAAAATTTTGAAGTATTAACAAAAAGTGTTCTATCATTTTTTATTTTGCTTAGGATGTTTATTCAAGCTTTATCTAAGCCTCAACACTATAATTTATTTAAGATAATAGAGAATAAAATCTTTTTATTTTTAGAATTTATTATAGGATAACTTATAAAAATTTAATTAGTTTTGATTGGAGCTGACATTTGAAGAAGTTCTTTTGGATTGATGTAATGCTATATCAAATAAACTATTTTCAATTATACCTATACTTGGTACTAAAATTAAAAATCAAGAAAAATAAATTAGAGTAGCAAATTGACCAACTTCAACAAATGGAGAATTAGGATGTTCACTCCCTATCCACAATAGAATAAAGAAGTCAACAACTAGTAATCAAAAGAAGAATTTCATTATTGGCCTAAATGTAAGACCTCTTATTCTGGAAGTATCAGTT
>WNFL01295623.1_pt2 | contig 18423 bp, 20 predicted proteins | sample 5400361 | NCBI WGS metagenome assembly WNFL01 (sample SAMN13153351, study PRJNA577476) | soil metagenome | isolation source: 40 cm soil on Douglas fir-dominated hillslope | place: USA:California | collected 2013-09-17
GGGCACCGAGCTGTCGGGACTGATCGATTTCTACTTCGCCTGCAATGACTTCTTCGCCTACGACATTGCGATCTGCCTGAACGCCTGGTGCTTCGAGCCAGACTACGCCTTCAACATCACCAAGGGTCAGGCGCTGCTCAAGGGCTACCGCAGCGTGCGAGAGCTCGAGGCGGAGGAGCTGTTAGCACTGCCCCTGCTTGCCCGCGGCGCGGCCCTGCGTTTCCTCCTGACGCGCGCACACGACTGGCTGCACACCTCGGAGCATGCCCTCGTCAAGCCGCACAATCCCCTGGAGTACCTGCGGCGGTTGCGCTTCCACCAGACCGTCAAATCGGCCCGCGAGTATGGTCTCGAGATGGCGCCATGAGCACGGAGAAGCCGAGCGTCGTGATCTACACGGACGGGGCGTGCTCGGGAAATCCGGGCCCGGGCGGCTGGGGCGTCGTGCTTCTCTCGGGCACGCACCGCAAGGAGCTCTCGGGCGCGGAGCCGATGACGACCAACAATCGCATGGAGCTGATGGGCGCGATAATGGCGCTCGAGGCCTTGAAGCACCATTCCAAGGTCGAGCTGCACACCGATAGTAACTACGTCAAGAACGGCATCACCAGCTGGATCCACAATTGGAAGCGCAACGGCTGGCGCACGGCCGACAAGAAGCCGGTCAAAAACGCCGAGCTGTGGCAGCGCCTCGACAAGGCCCTGGGCCAGCACGAGATCGTGTGGCGTTGGGTCAGGGGCCATGCCGGCGATGTCGAGAACGAGCGCGCCGACCAGCTTGCTCGCGCCGCAATTGTCGAGCTGCGCAAGGCGGCCGCGTCCGGCACTCGCGGATAGTGCTCCGCGCTGTGCGGATCGTGTTTCGAACCGTGCAGCTGGGCAGCAGCCCCGATGCTTAGGTCAGAACTTGCAAGAAAGCAGGTTCACCGCGCTCGACTTATCGTGCTGCGGGGGAGCATCCTCGACGTTCAAAACCGTCACCACGCCCTTGTCGACGATCATGGAGTAGCGCTTCGAGCGCACGCCGAGGCCACGCGCGCCGAGGTCGACGTCCAAACCGATCTTCTTCGCGAAATCGGCGCTGCCGTCGGCCAGCATGGTGATCTTGCCCTCGGCACCGGTATCTTGCGCCCAGTTGGTGAGAACAAAGATGTCATTCACCGCAGTGCACGCGATCATGTCGATGCCCTTGTTCTTGAACTCGGGCGAGTTGGCGACGAAACCTGGCATGTGCTGTTTGCTGCAGGTCGGTGTATAGGCGCCGGGCACCGCGAACAGGGCCACCTTCTTGCCGTCGAATACCTCGGCCGTCTTCATCGGCTTCGGACCCTCCGGGCCCATGGTCGTGAAAGTCGCTTCGGGCAACCGATCGCCTACCTTGATGGTCATCGACATTCTCCGCAGGGGCGTTGGATCCAAGCGTGACTTGAGCACGCGTTATGAGGCGCAGAACCTATCCGGTCTCGGACCGCACGTCCAACACTCGCGGGCGGCGGCATCCCTCAATGTTCGGTGCGCTTTCGCCAGCGATGCACCGCGACGGCGCTCCAGATGGCCTCGACAACGCCGAAGGGCCATGCGCCCTGCAGAAAGCCGTAGAGGGAGGCGAACAGGCATGCCGCCGCGAAGGCAAGGATGAACCAGGGGCTGCGGTCCTCGAGTGCGTAGAACGCCAGCATGGCCGTCACGGCCAGGAGGCCGAACAGCGTGAGGCCGTCCACCGGGTTACTCGACCGTGAAGCCCGCCTCGGATTGACCGGTCTCCGACACCATCGTCGCAAGCAGGGTCTTGCCCTTGAGTGCCTCCGGCTCGACGCCGTCGGTAAGGTCGATCTCGAACCGCACCAACCCATCGTGCTCGGCGGTCCTGGTCGGCATGGCGACGTGGATGTCCTCGGGCCCCTCGACGAAGAGGTCCGCCAACTGGCTGCCGCCCGGGAACGCAGCCTCGAGAATGAGCCGCGGTTTATCGCCAGTAAGCTGCGCCTCGACCCTCTTCAGAACGGGATCGCCGGCGCGTCGCTCGTTGGCAGCGCGCGGCACAATGGCGAGCGCCGACTCGACCTCATCGGGAAGGCTCGACGGGTCCGGCGGCAGCGAGAGCTCCAGATTGGCCTCGGCCGGCACGCAGATCTCGCGGCAGATGCCATATTCGATCGAAAGCCGCAGCTCCACAGGGCGGGACGGGTCCTGGGCCGTAATCGCCACCGGAAACACCACGGAATTCTTGTATCCGATCGAGTTGCCGTCGGCATCGGACAACCGCTTCGGCGCCGGGTACAGCACCTTGGCGCTGGCCAGGTTGACGGAAGCCGACCAGTTGAACTGGGGCGGCACGCCACCGGCATCACCGGGCATGCGCCAATAGGTCTTCCAGCCGGGCGCCATGCGGATCTCGACGCCCGCCACAACCTGCATCGGGGCGTCGGGCTCGCTCGACGCGGTGCCGGCGAGCAGACGGACCTTGGAGTTGTAGCTCTCGACCCACGGCGCCGTCACTCCGGCGAGAGCCGGCCGAACTGGACCTCCCTGCAGCAGCGCAAGCAACGCTGCGCAGGACAAGATTAACATCATTCGACGCAAGGGCTGACCCTCCTCGTTGCCCGATCGCGCAAAGTGCTTACGTAACTGATAGCACCGCTTGCAAATCACAAGCGTTCGATCGGGATATGACGAGCCGGGGCCGCCTTGGATTTCGCGGCTTCACAGGGAGCCTCGGCTATGGGTAGTGTGGCAGTCATGAAAGTGAAGGGTCGCACACGGAAGGGCGGGCCGGCGAGTTCGTTCGAAGGCCAGCTTCTGATCGCTATGCCGGCGATGGCGGACAAGCGCTTCGCACGTTCGGTGATCTATGTTTGCGCCCATTCGGCCGAGGGCGCCATGGGTTTGATCATCAACCAGCGCGCGCCCAACATCAATTTTCCTGACCTGCTCGAGCGGTTGCAGATCGTCGAGGAGGATGCCGAGGAGACGATGCCGGCCGACATGCTGTCGATGGCGGTCCACGTCGGCGGGCCAGTCGAGCCGGAGCGGGGCTTTGTCCTCCACAGCTCCGATTATTTCGCCCCGTCGTCGACCCTGCCCATCGACAATGAGATCTGCCTAACGGCGACCATCGACATCCTCAAAGCCCTGGCGGCGGGGAAGGGGCCCGGCCAGGCCATCCTCGCGCTTGGATACGCTGGCTGGGCACCTGGTCAGCTCGAGGCCGAGATCCAGGCCAACGGATGGCTGCATTGTCCGTCCGACCCGGAGCTCATCTTTGATCCGGAACTCGATCAGAAATACGATCGCGCTCTGTCGAAGATCGGAGTCGATCCAATCCACCTCGTCAACGCCGCCGGACACGCGTGACGGCCTGTTTCAGCGCGGCAGTGACTTGCCCGGCTTCTTGCGGCCAAGCGGAGCCGGCCCCTCTGCCGGCCGCGGCCCGGGCTTAGTCGGGGGCTGCGTCGGTATCTCGGTAATAGGCACGCCAGCCAGCCGGGCGAGGCTCTGCTGGATCGCAGGCGGCAGCCCAGGAAACTGCGGAGCCGAATGAGCAGGCGGGGCCGCAGCTGCCGTCGTCTGTGGCCGCTGCGGCGCTTGACCGGGCGGCCGCTGCAGCGGTTGACTCGGTGGCGCGGCGGCAGTTGGCCGCTGCTGTGGAGGGCCACCTTGCAAAGGCGGCGGGTTCTGCCGTGAAGCGACCGTCGGATGGCCCGAATGTGAAGCGGCTTGGGCGGCGCCATTGGGAGGGGGACCCGACGGTGGCCTCGGACCTGACGGCTGACGAGCGGATGGCGGAGGCGGCGGCTGAGTCATGGGGCGCGTCGGAGGCACGCCAGACGCCGGGATAATCGTCGGCTGCCGATCTGAGCCGTTCCGCGCCGGTGCGTTGGGAACGGGGTGCTGCATCCCATTGCCCGCGCGACCCGGCGCAGCCCCAGGTTGGGGACCACCGGCTTGCGCCGGCCTCGGTTGCTGGCCGTTCGGCGCTCCGCGAGCGGCGCCGCGACCATTCGGCTGAAGAGGAGTCGGCGCCGGCGCCTGTAGCACGCTGGCAGAGGCCGGTATTGCCTGGGCATCGCTGTTGGCCTGCCTGCCGCGCGGGCGGATCGTCCGCGAAAGCAGCGCGAGCCCGGCCTTCGCCCCCTTTGCCGCGAACTGCCGCGCGCTCTTCCCGGCCGTGGTGTCGCCTTTCTGGCCGCCCCCCGGCAGCGTCATCCCGGCGCTCAGCATTTTTGGCACGCCGTCGGCGAGAGCGCCGGGCGAGGGTGGCGGCGGCGCAACGTTGGACGGACCCGCCGCAGCGGGAGTGGCAATTTCTGGGCCGGCCGCGACCGGGGCGTGTTCCCGCCTGCTCCTCCTTCTGCTCGCCGCCTTCGTCCGGAAGAAGCCGCGGCGCTGGAGTTTCCGCTCCGATTTGCGAATGACCTTCAGGAGCTGCAGGACCTCCCGCTCGGGCATCGGCTCGCCATAATAGAAGCCCTGGGCGAACTCGCAGCCGAGCGAGCGCAGCAGACTCGCGTCCTCGCTCTCCTCGATGCCTTCGGCGACGACCTTCTTGCCGAGCTCGTGCGCGAGCGCAACGATCGAGCGCACGATGGCCGATCCCTGGCCATCGCCGGTGCTGGACTGCACGAGGCCGCGATCAATTTTGATGGTGTCGAAGGGAAACCGCTGGAGATAGGCGAGCGAGGAATAGCCGGTGCCGAACTCGTCGAGGGCCAGTCCGGCGCCGGCGCTGCGCAGCCACTCCAGCACCTCCACCGCGTGCTCCGGATTTTCCATGACCAGCGACTCGGAGATCTCGAGGCGCAGGCAGCTTGGCGGCAACCCGGCCTGTCCGAGAATCTGGCGGATCTCCTGGATGAGTTCCTTGCGCAGAAGCTGACGGCTCGAGACGTTGACGCTGACGAACAACGGGTTATCGGCACGGGGCAGCTCCTCGTGCCAGTGCGCGGCCTCGTTTGCAGCGCGAGCGAGCACATAGGTGCCGAGCTTGATGGCAAGGTCGCCGTGCTCCGCGGCCGAGACGAAAACGACCGGATCGATGGCGCCCAGGCGTGGATGCTCCCAGCGGGCCAGCGCCTCGAAACCGGCCAGTTCCTCGGTCGGCAGATAGATGATCGGCTGGAACAGCACCGAGATCTGCTTGCGCTCGATGGCCTTCGCCAATTCGTTCTCGACCGCGACCCGGTCGTTGGGCTCGTTTCGCATCTCCGGCCGGAAGACCTCGATGCGGTCCGCACCACCCCGCTTGGCGCGGTACATGGCGATCTCGGCCTCCTTCAGGAGGTCCTGGGGGCTCGGCTGCGAGCCATCATAGACGGCAATCCCCGTCGAGCCGGTCAGCACCACGTCCTTGCCGGAGATCTTGATCGGCGAGCGCAGGCTGCGCCGCACACGCTCCGCGAACATCGAAAGCTCGCGCGCGTCCTGTGCGGCGATCAGCAGAACGGCGAACTGATCGCCGCCGACCCGGGCGAGCGTGTCCTGCGGCCCGAGATGCCGCGTCAGCCGGCGCGCAACCGTCAGTAGGAGGCTGTCGCCGACCACGAGGCCGAAGGACGAGTTCGCCGCCTTGAACTTGTCGATGTCGATGAACAGCACCGTTGGCCGCACCGCCGGCTCGTTCTTGGCGCGCGCCGCGGCGACGCCAAGCCGGTCGAGAAACAGCTCGCGGTTGGGGAGCCCGGTCAGGCTGTCGTGCACGGCATCGTGCATCAACCGCTCCTGCGCACGCTTGGTCTCGGTGACGTCGCGCAGCAGGCCGACGCAGCGCAGCGCACGCCGGTCGTTATTGGGAACGCTCGCTGCCTCGAGATCGAACCAGCGGTATGAATTATCCGCGTGGCGCATGCGCAAGTAGATGCGCAGAATGCCGCCGTTGCGCTCCTGGATCGACCACAGCAGCAACCTAAAGCGCTCCCGGTCGGCCGGATGGAGGTGCTTGGCGAAATCGTCGACCTTGGCCGATAGCTCGCCGGGCGTCAGGCCGAGCGTCGCCTCGATGATCGGGCTGACCTTGATCTCGTCACGGCGCGCGTGCCACTCCCACACCGCCGCCGCCGCACCATCGATGGCGAGCGATCGCAGTTGCAGCTCGGTCGGCGCGGCGCCGTATAGCGGCTCGAACGAGCGGAACGCGAACTGGGTGACGGTGAAGCCCAGGAGGACGACGATCAGGACGAGGCCGGCGACCAGCCCCGACACGAAGATGTCGCCCGAGAGCCGCCCCATCAGCGTCACCGCCGCCCCGAAGATCCAAACGAGCAGCAGCAGCCAGGTCGGAACAAGCGCGAGGGCGCGGTCCTGGCCCGATGCAGCGAGGAACAGCGTGACGGCGGCGCCGAGCCCACCAATCAAGATGAACGACGCACGGGCAAACGTGGCCGCCAGCCGCGGATCGATGACCGCGACCGCGATGAGCGCGAGCTGCGCCGCGATCCAGACGCCCCCCAGCATTCGGATGAAGCCATGCCACAGGCTGACGCGCAGGAAGGTGCTGAGGAAAATGACGAGGCTCGCCCCCATCGCCGCCTCGGACGCGGCCCGGTAAAGCGCGTTATCCTCCGGGCGCAACTGGAAAAGCTTGTGCCAGAAGCCGAAGTCGACGCAGAAGTAGGCGAGCACGCACCAAGCGACCAGCGCCGCACTCGGGAATATGGCCTTGTGATTGGCGGCAAAAACTGCCGTGAGGAAGACCCCCAGCAGGCCGGTGATGCCGAGCATGATGCCGTTGAACAATTGCCGGTCGCGGGCCTTCAGCTCATAGTCGAGCGGTTTCCAAAGATAAATGCGCGGGAGCCGGTCCGACGCCAGCTCGGCGGCGTAGGTGATTGTCTGGCCAGGCTCGAGCGTGATCCGAAAGATGTCCGCGCGGTCGTTCTTGACGCGCTCGGGTAGGAATCCGAAAGAGGGGGTGACCGCCTCGATGCGGCGCGCGTCGAGGTCCGGCCAGATGATGCCGGAGCCAACTACCGTATAGCGCTCGGCCGTCAGCCAGCGCTCGATCGGCTTGTCGGTTGCGTTCTGCAGCGCGAATACCGCCCAGCTCGGATTGGTGCCGGGCGTGCTCGCCCGCACCGACATGCGGCAGATGATACCATCGGCGCCGGGCGCGGTGTCGAACTGCAGGATATCTCCGCGTCCGTCGAAGATGAGGCCGAGCGCCGTGACCTCGATCCGATCCTGATCGGGAATGACCGAGATCGGCTTCAGCGCCTCGACCGTCCAGCCGGCCGCCGGCCAGAGCGTCACAAGCGCGATGAGAACGAGGATGGATAGGACGTGCCGGGACACAAAGCGATCCCGAAGCGGATCGCGCCAACGCCCTTTTTCGGGGCGCCTCCTCATAGGGCCTCCCGACCCCTGCGCAAATCGTCCGAGATGAGAGCAAAAAGCGCGTGGTCCTGCCATCGGCCGTCAATCTTGAGATATTGCCGGGCCAGCCCTTCCCGCCGGAACCCAATGCGCTCCAAAACGCTGATCGACGTCCGGTTGTGGGGCAGGCAGGCCGCCTCAAGACGATGCAGTCCAACGTCGTCGAAGCCGAAGGTAACGGCCGCGCGCAACGCCTCGGTCATATGGCCGCTGCCAATGTGGGGCCGCCCGAGCCAATAACCGATCGCCGCCGATTGCGTTACGCCGCGCCGCACATTGCTCATGGTCAGGCCGCCTAGGAGCGCGTCATCGGCGATGCGGAAGATGAAGAACGCGTACCCCTGGTCCTCCTTCAGCTCGCGCTGGTAGTGGCGGATGCGCCGGCGGAACGCCTGCCGGGTCAGCTCATCGCGCGACCATTGCGGCTCCCACGGAACAAGGTGATCACGGCTGACGGCCCTGAGCTCCGCCCACGGGCCGTAGTCGCTCATCTGTGGTGCCCGCAAGAAGAGCCGCTGAGCCCGCAGCAGGGGCAAGCCCTCGGCGCCAATACCTGATCTCAGAAAAGCCATCGATCGCTCCCCTGCGGGCTACCGATCCAGTGTGATCACGATCCCCAGCGAATCGCCGGGCACACAGTGTTTTACCCACAAGCAAGATATTACGTCATCCGATTGCACTCCGCCCGGTCGCTCTACCTCCCGAGGCGGCGTTCAGCACTCAAGGCATAGTGCGCTGATCGGGCACCGGCGCCAACCACCGCGATTGAGGGTGGCGCCGATTTGGCAACCTGCTCCGCCAGCGCCCTGATGCGCTCGGCCGATACCTCCTCGACGCGTTCGATCAGCTCCTCCTTCGGCAGCAGCCGGCCGAAGATCAGGATGTGCCGTGCCATCTGCTCGGCCCTGGCGCTAGAGCTCTCGAGCCCCATGAGCAACCCTGCCTTCAGCTGCGCCTTGGCTCGTGCCACCTCGGCCTCCCCCGGCCGCTCGAGAGCGACCTTGGCCAGCTCCTGCCCAACGACATCGATCAGCTCTTCCATGACCTCGGGCCCCGTCGCGGCATGAATTCCGAACATTCCGGCATCGGCCAATCCCCAGGCCGACGAGTAGATCGCGTAGCAAAGACCGCGGTTCTCGCGGGCCTCCTGGAACAGACGCGAGGACATGCCGCCGCCGAAAAGGCCGGAGAAAACCTGCGCGGCATAGAACTCAGAATGACAATAGGACGGCGCCTCAAATCCCAGGACGAGGTGACTCTGCTCGAACGCCTTGTCCGAAGCCCGTCGCCCCCCGACGTACCGCGCCACCGCGCCGGCTCCGTTTACCCCGCCATGAAGTCCACCAAATAGGGCCTGAGCGTGGCGGATGAGGTCGCCGTGATCGATCGCGCCGGCCGCCGCTATCACCATGTTGGTGGCGACGTAGCGGGTCTCCAGGAAGGCACGCAGATCGGCAGCCGAGATCCGCGTCACGCTCGCGCGCGTGCCGATGATTGGCCGTCCGATCGATTGCGCCGGGAATGCTGCATCCTGGACGAGATCGTAGGCGATCTCGTCGGGGCTGTCCTGGGTGCCTGCGATCTCCTGCAGAATAACGTCCCGCTCGCGTTCGAGCTCGGGCTCTGCGAACGTCGAGTTCTGCAGGATGTCGGCCAATAGCTCGAGGCCGATCGCCTCGTCTCCCCTGAGCACGCGGGCATAATAGGCGGTGGTCTCGAGGCTGGTCGCCGCATTGAGCTCCCCGCCTACCTGCTCGATCTCCTCCGCGATCTGCCGCGCAGTTCGCCGCGACGTCCCCTTGAATGCCATATGCTCGATGAGATGGGAGATGCCGTGCTCGTGCTCGGCCTCATGCCGTGCGCCGGTGCCGACCCAGACGCCGAGCGAGACCGTCTCGAGATGCGGCATGGTGTGCGACACGACCCGCAGGCCATTGGCAAGCGTCGTGAGCTCGATGGTCATGTTTGCTGCTCCGCCACTCTGCATGCCTGAGCCTCGATAAACTGCTCGAGAGTGGCCAAATCGTTGGGAAGGTGGCTGACGCGCTCCTCCTGGGTCATCAGCGGGGACAGGCGAGCCGGCAATGCCGGGCGCTGCCCCGTGAAGGCCTCCATCGCGTCAGGGAACTTGGCGGGATGCGCCGTGGCGAGGACAACGAGCGGCCCCGCTCCTGACCCGCGGGTCTTCTCGGCCGCGACCAGCGCGCAGGCGGTATGCGGGTCGACGACATAGCCCGTGTCTCGCTGCAGACGGCGGATCATGTGCCCAACCTCACTCTCCCGCCGCGAAATCCCGGGCAAGCGCCTCGCGGCCGGCGCGGATCTCGAACCGCCCGCTCTGGCCGAGGCTTGCCATCTGCGCACGGATCAGATCGGCATCACGGTCCTGCGCTTCGAACAGGTACCGCTCGAAATTGGAGGAGACCTCGATGTCCATGGACGGTGAGCTGGTGGCGGTGACGCCCCGCTTCTCGTAGACCCCGCTCGCCACGGTCCGAGGGAGGATGTCGTTGGTGTTCGAACCGATCGTCAGTCGGCCGATCGACAGTCCCATCCGCTTCGCGACATAGCCGGCGAGGATATCGCCGAAGTTCCCGGTCGGCACCGCGAACGATACGGGGCGCCAGGGCGCGCCCAGGGCCACGGCGGCGGTGAAGTAGTAGGTCACTTGCGCGGCGATCCGCGCCCAGTTGATGGAATTGACGCCAGCAAGCTGCAAGCGGTCGCGGAAGGCATGATGGTTGAACATCGCCTTCACGAGCGCCTGGCAGTCGTCGAACGTGCCATCGACGGCGATTGCATGGATGTGGGCCTCGGCGGGCGTGGTCATCATCCGCCGCTGGACATCCGAGACCCGCCCGTCCGGAAACAGGATGAACACGTCGACTGACCTCGATGCCCGGAACGCCTCGATGGCCGCGCCGCCGGTATCGCCGGAGGTGGCGCCGATGATGGTCGCCCGCCTCCCGAATTGTCGCAGCACGTGGTCCATCAGGCGCGCCAGAAGCTGCATGGCGACATCCTTGAAGGCGAGCGTCGGCCCATGAAACAGCTCGAGGACCCACAGATCTGGTCCGATCTGGACGAGCGGCGCCACGGCCGGATGACCGAACGCCGCATAGGCGTCGTGCGCCATGGCGGAGAACTCGTCATGAGCGATAGTACCGCCCGCAAAACGACGGATGATGTCGGCTGCGACCTCGCTGAAGGGGCGTCCGGCAAACGCCGCGATCTCGTCAAGCTCGAGCCGCGGCCAGTGCTCGGGCACATACAGGCCGCCGTCGCGCGCCAGCCCGGCGAGCAGCACGTCGTCAAAGCCGAGCGTAGGAGCCAGACCTCTGGTCGAGACGTAGTTCACGGCAGCAAAACGCCCTTTAGCCCCCAACAGGACCGCCCGACGAGAGAAATCTCGGGGCCGACGTTGGAACAAACGTTGCAGGTGATTTTCGACAGCCCGGGGACCGTATCAGCCACCACCATTGGCCGGCGCGCGCAACCGGCCCGCGGCGAACGCAATATAGACGCCGATCAGGGTCAAAGCGAGGCCCCACCAGGTGAGCGCGTACTCGAGGTGGCGGTTCTGGATTTCAATTTTACTTATCAACGGCTTAGGTAGTCCACCGGGGGGCACGGGATCGATCAGCTCGAGATAGAACCAACCGGCTTCGAATAGGGGCGCCCCAGCCGTCTGCTTGGCATAACCTAGCCCCAGCTCGCGAGGGTCGCGCACAAAATACACGTTCTTTTGAGGATCGTCCTGCCCATCGAACCAGCCGCGCATTTCCGTGGTCCGGATCTGAGCGACAATTTCCGTCTCTCCGGAGACTTGGCCAGACTGACGTCGGACCGGGGCCTTTAACGCCTCCGGCACGAAGCCGCGGTTCACGTACTTGGGACGAAGCGCCGGATCGACCGGCTGAAAAGGCGTGAAAATCCAATATCCGGGCTCGGATGCTCCGGCCGGGACGCCCGCGAAGACGTGGCGCTCCTTGCTGTGATCGAAGGTGCCACGGACGCGGATCCGCCTATACTCACAGGACGCGGCAAGCCCAACACCGTCGGACATTTCGCATCGAAGGGTTTTGGCCTGCTCAAACGACAACGGTGGCTCGGCCGCACGGGCCGCGATGGTGGCGATCAGGTTCTCTTTCCACGCCTTGCGCTGCCATTGCCACATGCCGAGGCCGACGAGCAGGGCAGCCCCGATCAGCGTGAGAACAGTCGGCCAGACGAGCCCGGCCGCGCGAAATCTGGCAAGCACGGTTCAATCCTTGGCGATGCGCCCTTCCTCAGCCTTGTGCCGGTACTGAACCGCGATCAGGGTGGCTTTCATCGGCCGCAGCAGGCCGAGCGCGAGAAACAGCGTAACCGGGCCCCATAGCACGACGTGCACCCAAAGCGGCGGAGCGAGCTTGAATTCGACGATAAGCGCCGACCCCAGCACCACTAAACCCAGGATCATGATCGCGAATACAGCAGGACCATCGCCGCTGTCGACGAAGTCATAGCTGAGCCCGCAATGCGCGCACACCGGACACAGCGTGAGGGTGAAAGGTCCATCGAACAGGGCCCCGCGGCCGCACCTCGGGCATCGGCATGCCAGCCCGGCGCGGATGACCGATGCCGAAGGTATGTCTTCCGCCATGTCAGCCTTTCGGGCGCTCGCGCCGGGCTATGCAGCGCGCTCTCGCCTCCGAGGAGCGGAACGAAGACGCCGGTGGAGCCTCCTCAATGTGCCGCAGGCGCCCCTGCTCCCCAAACGTAGATGCAGGCGAAAAGGAACAGCCAGACCACGTCGACGAAATGCCAGTACCAGGCCGCCGCCTCGAAGCCGAAGTGCTGCTTCGGGGTGAACTGCCCGGCAAGTGCGCGCATCAGGCAGACGAACAGGAAGACCGTACCGACGATCACGTGAAAGCCGTGAAAACCGGTCGCCATGAAGAACGTCGATCCGTAGATATGGCCGGCATAGTTGAAGGCAGCGTGGCCATACTCGAAGGCCTGCAGCGAGGTGAAGGTCAAACCCAGGATCACGGTCAGCACGAGACCCCAGACCAGCCCGCGACGGTTGTTCTCCAGCAGTGCGTGATGCGCCCAGGTCACCGTCGTGCCCGACAGGAGCAGGATCAGCGTGTTGACGAGCGGCAGGCCCCAAGGGTCGAAGGTACTGTGGAATAGCTCCGAGGGCTTCGGCGGCCAATGGCCTCCGGTCAGCGTGTTACGCTCCACCATGCCGATGATGGACGTCTCGGAGGGATGCACGCTTCCGTCCGGCAGTATCACAGGAAGAGGATGGATGCCGGCCGGAAACAGGGCGGCCACCTCCGAGGCAATGAACAGGATCATGCCATAGCGCAGATGCAGGGCGACGACGGGCGTGTGATCGCCCGCGTGCGCCTCATGGATGACATCCCGCCACCACATGAAGGCAACCGCCGAGACGCTCATCAGTCCGAGGAAGAAGATCGATGGGCCGCGGACACCGAACAGGCCCTCGCCGCCGCCCATGGAGCGCATCCAGATGATGCCTCCGACCGCCATGACGAAGGCGCCGATCGAGGCCAGGACAGGCCACGGGCTCGGATTGACGAGGTGGTAGTCGTGATGCTTGGCGTGGCTGTCGGCCATGACGTCTGCGGTCTCCCCGTTTGTCTCAAGACTTCCCGCCGCTGCCAGGATCGGCCGGCTTCACGACTGCGGCCTTCTCGGCCACTGGATAAAAAGTATACGAGAGCGTGATCTGGCCGACCCTACCGGCATCTTTGTCGGCGACGATCGCGGGATCGACGTAGAAGCTCACGGGCATGTCAACGACCTGCCCGGGCTCGAGGCGCTGCTCCTGGAAGCAGAAGCACGCCACCTTGACGAAGTAGCCGCCCGCGATCTCAGGGGTGACGTTGAACGTCGCGGCACCGGTCAAGGCGTGGTCGGAGGTATTGCGGGCCTGGTAAAAGGCCAGCGTGTTCTCGCCTATTCTCACATCGACGGTGGGGACGGCCGGCGCGAAAGTCCACGGGAGATCGGGCGAAACATTGGCGTCGAAACGGATGCTCATGGTCCGATCGAGCACCCGGTCGGAGGGCTTTTCCGCCCGCTGCGTCGTGCCCGCGATCCCGGTCGCCTGGCAGAATATGCGATAGAGCGGCACGGCCGCATAGGACATGCCCACCATGCCCGCGGCGAAAGCAGCGCAGACAAGCGCCACGCGCCGGTGCCGGGCTTCAAGTGATTTGTCTGGAGCTCGCTCGTTCATGAATGACTGCCGCAATTACCGGCGCTCGCTGGCGCGTCCCGGACTACCGACGCCTCATATCGCCCGATTGAAGACATTCCCGCCCAAGCGGATAATGGTTGCGAGATAGAAGATGACGGCCAGCAGGCCCAGCGCCACCGCGATCGCAATCGAGCGAACTCTCTGCCTCCGCTTGCGCTCCTCCTCGTCATACCCGTCCGCCGTCAACTGCCTCTCCTGATCAGCCCATCACCTGCCGCACAAGATGCTCCCCGAGCAGCACCGCAAACAGCAGGAAGAGATACATGATCGAGAATGCGAACAGCTCCTTGGCGGCACGGTCTGCGGCCCGCCCTTCGCGCTTCCTGTAAACTTTCAGCGATAGGGCGAACAGCATCGCGCCCAGGGCGACCGAGGCCACCAGGTAGGCGACACCGCCGAGCCCGATGAAGGCTGGGATCACCGCGACCGGTGCAAGCACGGCGCTGTAGAAAACGATTTGACGCCGCGTCTCATCGAGCCCGGCTACGACCGGCAGCATGGGCACGCCGGCCCGCTCGTAGTCGCGCAGGCGGTAGAGCGAGAGCGCCCAGAAATGGGGCGGCGTCCAGAAGAAGATGATCAGGAACAGCACCACGCTCTCGATGCTGACCGAGCCCGTGGCCGCGGCCCACCCGACCATCGGCGGAAACGCGCCGGCAGCGCCTCCGATGACGATGTTTTGCGGCGTCCGCCGCTTCAGCCACATCGTGTAGATGAACACGTAGAAGGCGATGGTCAGGGCCAGCAGGGCGCCTGCCACCCAGTTGACCAGCAGGCCGAGGGTCAGCACCGAGAAGATCGACAGCACCACGCCGAATGAGAGCGCTTCATCGGGGGTGACACGCCCACGCGGGATGGGCCGTGCGGCCGTCCGAGCCATGCAGGCGTCGATGTCGGCGTCGTACCACATATTGAGGGCGCCCGCCGCTCCGGCGCCAACACCGATGCACAGCAGGGCGATGAAGGCGAGCACGGGGTGGATCTGCCCGTGAGCCGCGACCATGCCGACCAGCGCCGTGAACAGCACGAGCGACATCACGCGCGGCTTCATCAGGAGGACGAAATCGCGCACGTCTCCACCGGCGCTGAGCGGAAGCGCTTCCGTCTGTCCGTGCGAGCCTTCGTCCATGATCGTCATCGAACCCTCGACCGGTGGCTGCCCCGGCTTATCCGAAAGACGTGGTCACCTTGGACCCGTATCTCTTCCAGCGAGCCGGCTCTCCGCCGGCCCTCTAATGATAATCGGCCTTGATCTGCGGCAATGTCTCGAACGAGTGGAAAGCCGGCGGCGATGGCAGCGTCCACTCGAGTGTCGTCGCTCCTGCGCCCCACGGATTGTCGGCGGCCTTGCGCGCCCGGGCGAAGGCCAGTGCGACGCCGAAGAAGAACACCAGCGTCCCGACCGCCGTGATGTAGGACCCGATCGAGGAGATCCTGTTCCAGCCGGCGAAAGCATCCGGGTAATCGACGTAATGGCGCGGCATGCCCGACAGCCCAAGGAAATGCTGAGGGAAGAACAGGATGTTGGCGCCGATGAACGTCAGCCAGAAGTGCAGCTTGCCGATGAACTCGGAGTACATATAGCCGCTCATCTTGGGGAACCAGTAGTACCACCCCGCAAAGATAGCAAACACCGCGCCGAGCGACAGCACGTAATGGAAGTGGGCGACGACATAGTAGGTGTTGTGCATGTAGCGGTCGACGCCGGCATTGGCCAGCATCACACCCGTCACGCCGCCGACAGTGAACAGGAAGATGAAGCCGAGCGCCCACAGCATGGGCGTGCGGAACTGGATCGAGCCGCCCCACATGGTGGCGATCCACGAGAAGATCTTCACGCCCGTCGGGACCGCGATCACCATGGTCGCGAACACGAAGTAGGCCTGCGTATCGACGCCGATGCCGGCCGTGTACATGTGGTGCGCCCAAACGACGAAGCCGACGACGCCGATGGCGACCATGGCATACGCCATGCCGAGATAGCCGAACACCGGCTTCCTCGAGAAGGTCGAAACGATCTGGCTGATCATGCCGAAGCCCGGCAGAATCAGAATGGAACAGGTGCTGATAGAGCAGCGGATCGCCGCCGCCCTTGGCATCGAAGAAGGACGTGCCGAAGTTGCGATCGGTCAGCAGCATGGTAATGGCACCGGCCAGCACCGGCAATGCCAGCAGCAGCAGGAACGCGGTAATCAGCACCGACCAGACGAACAACGGCATCTTGTGAAGCGTCATGCCCGGCGCGCGCATGTTGAAGATGGTGGTAATGAAGTTGATCGCGCCCAGGATCGACGAAGCGCCGGCAAGGTGCAGGGCGAGAATGCCGAAATCGACCGCCGGGCCGGGATGGCCCAGGGTCGACAGCGGCGCCAGCACGATCCAGCCCGTTCCCACGCCGTGGGCGCCTGGCGGCCCCTCGACGAACATTGAGATCAGCAGCAGCGTGATCGCGGCCGGCAGCAGCCAGAAAGAGACATTGTTCATGCGCGGGAACGCCATGTCGGGCGCGCCGATCATGAGCGGAACGAACCAGTTACCGAAACCGCCGATCATCGCCGGCATCACCATGAAGAACACCATGATGAGGCCGTGCCCGGTCACGAACACGTTGTACATGTGCGGATTGGAGAAGAACTGGAGCCCGGGCTCCTGCAGCTCAAGCCGCATCATGACCGATAGCGAGGCACCGATGACGCCCGCCATCATCGCGAACACAAGGTACATCGTGCCGATGTCCTTGTGATTGGTCGAGAACAGCCAGCGCGACATTCCGTAGGGCACATGATCATGGTCATGATCATGACCATGCACTAACTGAGCCGTGTCATTCATCTTGCAGCCACCTTCCCCGACGAATCGAGATCTGTCTTGCTCGCCCCGGGCCGCGGGCTGACGCCGCTCCCGCAGCCGGGCTAATTGTTGAGGCCCGCCAATGTCCCGGCGACCTTGACCGGCGCCGTCTCCGCCGTAGCCGCCTGGAGGATGGCGCGGGCGCGACTCCAGTCCTTCGCCTTGGCCGCGCCGACCCAGTCATTGAACGCCTGCTCGCTCACGACGCGAACGGTGATCGGCATGCTGGCATGCTCCTTACCGCACAGCACCGAGCATTGACCGTGGTATTCGCCGATCACAGTCGGCTTGAACCAGGTCGCCGTCACGCGGCCGGGCACGGCCTGCGTCTTCGAGCCGAACGATGGGATCGTCCAGGAGTGGATGACATCGTTCGACGTCACCAGCAGGTGAACCGTCTTGTTGACCGGAACCGCGATGTCGTTGTCGACCGACAGCTGCCGGATCATACCTTTCTTGGCCCACAGCGGAGCTGCGTCCTGCTGCATCTGGTTGATCAGCGGCAGGCCCTCGAGGCCGCCATAGCGCCTCTTGAACTCCTCGGGCGCGAGCTCGGCCTTCAGGAGATCCTCGTCGCGCACGATGTTCGACGTCACGCGGAATCCGCCCAGGTCCGGATACTCGTGCTCCCAGAACCACGCGTTGCCGGTTGCTTTGATCGTCAGGTCCGGCTTGGGAAACGAATACTGCATGTACAGGAGCTTGAACGAGGGGATCGCAATCACCACCAGGATGACGATCGGAATCACGGTCCACGCCACCTCGAGCATGGTGTGATGCGTCAGCCGGCTCGGCGTCGGATTGGCTCTCTCATTAAAGCGGAAAATGACGATCAACATCAGGATGCCGACGAATACGGCAATGGCGACGATGATGACGTTGACGAGATCGTAGAACTGGTGGATGGCCTCGGCCACCGGAGTGACGGCTCCCTGCAAACCCATCTCGCCCGGCGTCGGCTGCCCGACCCCGGCCAGCGCCACCGATGACGTCAGTAAGACGGCAGCGATAAGCCCGAAGACAAGTCTGCAGGTCCAGCCCGGAATGGCCATTCGTCGGCTCCTACCCCCTCGCGGTTTTTCCGGTCACGCCATGCCGCATGACCGCCGCTCTGCCGCCTCAGTAGCGCGCTGGTGACAGAACACAATGGCTCTGTTTGTCTCAAGGGACGGTTATGCGGCATTTGCACGCGCGAGCGCAGCTTCCCGCTCCCCCACACGCCCCCTATCGGGGCAGGCTGAGCAGCCGGGGGACGACGAGGGCTGCGCACGCACGGGAGTCCCACTTTGGCCCAAATGCTGCTCCAGACGACCGGCACGCCCGAAGCATCCGCGGGCGCATTCAACTCGCGCTTGTCAACGGGGATCGCGGGTGTCGGGATTGACAATGGGCAGTCGCACTTCGGCTCGCTTTCCGGCTGGCTCTCTCGCTACCTCTGGGGCTCATGCTCGGGATGGGGGCCGCCCCGGCGTCCGCCCAGGCTCCCGATGGCACCGTCAAGGCGCAGTTCGGCGACTGGCAGGTGGTGTGCAAGGCGCCGCCACCGGGGGCCAAGAATGAGACCTGCGCGCTCGTCCAAAGCGTCACGGCCGAAGACCGCAACAATGTCGGCCTGACCGTCTACTTCCAGAAGTTCTCGAACGGGACCCGTGTCTTGCGCGTGTTCGCTCCGGTCGGCGTCCTGCTGCCGCCGGGCCTCGGACTGAAGATCGACGACCGGGACGTAGGCCACGCCCCCTTCCTCCGCTGCCAGGCTTTCGCCTGTTACGCGCAGGTCGTCGCCGAGGACAAGCTCATCGATCAGCTCAAGGTCGGCAAGACGGCCATCTTCATCATCTTCCAGACGGAAGAGGCCGGCATCGGCATCCCGATCTCGCTGCAAGGCTTTGCCCAGGCTCTGGCCCTGCTGAAATAAGCCGCCGGCACCGCTG
>WNFL01126490.1_pt2 | contig 18412 bp, 18 predicted proteins | sample 5400361 | NCBI WGS metagenome assembly WNFL01 (sample SAMN13153351, study PRJNA577476) | soil metagenome | isolation source: 40 cm soil on Douglas fir-dominated hillslope | place: USA:California | collected 2013-09-17
AGGCGCGGCGGCGCGCGCCGCGGGTTCAGGATCTGCCCGCCGGGATAGTCGAGCGGCAGCGAGCAGCAGAAGGTGATGCCCTCCTTCACCTCGGCGATCCCCTGCAGCACCTTCTCGCGCGTGACGAGGTTCATCCGCCCGCGCTGGTCGTCCGGGCCGAAGTCGCCCCAGTTGGAGCCCGGCGGCCGGTTCTTCCAGCGTTTATTCATAGAAAACGTGGTCTGTCCCTGATTAGTAGTAGTGACGGCCGATCCATTCGGCGATCAGCACCGGTTTTTCCTCGCCTTCGCGCTCCATGACCGTGTTCCAGGTGACCTGCGCGCCGCCGTCGAGCTTCTCGTATTTTCCGAGCGTGAAGCGCGCGCGCACCCGCGAGCCGCTCGGCACCGGCGCGGTGAAGCGCACCCGGTTGAGCCCGTAGTTGACGCCCATCTTGCGGTCGGAGAACGCGAAGGTGCTCTCGGCGAGATGCGAGAGCAGCGACAGGGTGAGAAAGCCGTGGGCGATGGTGCCGCCGAAGGGCGAGCTCTTCGCGCGCTCGCGGTCGACGTGGATCCACTGGAAGTCGTCGATCGCCTTGGCGAAGCTGTCGATGCGCGCCTGCGTGATCTCGAGCCACGGCGAGATGCCGATCTCCTCGCCGACGCGCGACTCGAGGTCGCGGATCGAAGCGGGCTTCAGCGAAGGCACGTCGCGACTCCGCGGGCGATGGCTTGCGCGATGCGCGCGTGGACTTTCGGATCGCGCATCCTCGCTTCCTCCGCCGGGTTGACGATGACGCCCGCCTCGAACAGCACCGAGGGCATGCGCGCGGTGTGCGCCACCGCGAGATTGTCGTAGAAATGCACGCCGTTCTCCTCGTCCGCGAAGGGGCGGTCCTCGCCCAGCACCGGGTCGGCATGATAGCGCGAGGGCGTGAAGCCGGCGCCGCGCATTTCGCTGCCGATCGCCGAGGCGCAGGCGAGGCTCTTGCCCGCATGCGGGTTTCTCCGGGAGACGAAAAGGGAGTAGCCCGCGAACCGGCGCGCGTTCGGCCGCTGGCTCCAGCGCACCGAGTCGTGGTGAATCGACAGAAACAGATCGGCGCCGGCCGCGTCGCGAGTGCGGTAGTGCAGGAGCACGTAGTCGCCGCGCTCGCCGATCATGCGAACTTTTATCCCGGATTCCACCAGGCGTTTTTTCACCAGCGACGCAAGGTCGAGGTTGTATTCGAATTCCGGCCGGCCGCTCGCCGAGACGACGCCCGGCTCGGCCTGATAGTGACCGACGTCCACCGCCACCAGGGCGAAAAGCGGAGCGGCCGTCAGCCGGAGAAGAAAATCCCTTTTAAAAGCGCGAAAAATCGGGCTTGCGCTTCTCGAGGAACGCGGACATGGCTTCTTTCGCCTCGGGCGAGGACAGGCGCTCGCTGAAGATCCGGGTTTCCTCGGCGATGGCTTCCGCGACGGCCGCGCCATGGCGCTTTTTCAGCAGGCGCTTGGTGAGCCGCAGCGATTCGGGCGGCAAGGCGGCGAGCATTTGCGCCGCTTCCCGTGCTTTCGAAAATAGATTTTCGGCAGGCACGACTTCGGTCACGAGCCCGGCGTCCCTTGCCTTGGCGGCCGTGAACGGCTGGCCGAGGAGCAGGAGCTCGGCGGCGCGCTGATAGCCGGCGAGGAGCGGGAGCAGATAGGTCGAGGCGAACTCGGGGACGATGCCCAGCGGCACGAACGGCAGCTGGAAGCGCGCGTTGTCCGCCGCGTACACCAGATCGCAATGCAGGAGCAGCGTGCTGCCGATGCCCACCGCCGGTCCGCCGACGGCGGCGACGATCGGCTTCGCGAGATTCGGCAGCACCTTGAAGAGATCCACCACCGGCGGCTCGGCGCCCGCGGGGCGCTTCAGGAAATCGTGCAGGTCGTTGCCGGCCGTGAAGCAATCCTGCGTGCCATGAAGAAGGATCGCGCGGACCTGGGGATCGGCGTCGGCCGCGGCGAGCGCCGCCGCGAGCTGCTTGTACATCTCGCCGGTCAGCGCGTTCTTCTTCTCCGGCCTGGCGAGCTCGACCCGCGCTATCCGATCTTCAACTTTGGAAAGAATCAAGATTGTTTTCCTGAAAAGCGGCCCAGATTATTCTCCCGAAAAGCAACCCTTATGCATTCAGGAGCCTGTAGTCCTTCATCTGCTGGCGCAGCGTGAGCTTGGAGAGCTTGCCGGTCGCGGTGTGCGGCAGCTCCGGCACGAACACGACGTCGTCCGGCATCCACCACTTCGCGATCTTGCCCTCGTAGAACCTGAGGACGTCCTCGCGGCTCACCTCCTGTCCCGGCTTCTTCACCGCGACGACGATCGGGCGCTCGTCCCATTTCGGATGCTTGATGCCGATGACCGCGGCCTCGGCGATCGCCGGGTGCGCCATGGCGATGTTCTCGAGGTCGATCGAGCTGATCCATTCGCCGCCCGACTTGATCACGTCCTTCGAGCGGTCGGTGATCTGCATGACGCCGTCCGGGTCGATGGTCGCGACGTCGCCGGTCGGGAACCACTTCGTGCCGTCCGCGTCCGCCTTCAGCGGATTGCCGCCCTCGCTCTTGAAGTAGCTGTCGATCACCCAGGGCCCGCGCACCTGCAGGTCGCCGAACGCTTTCCCGTCCCAGGGCAGCTCCTTGCCGTCTTCGCCGACGATGCGCATGTCCACGCCGTAGATGGCGCGGCCCTGCTTGAACTGCAGCGCGTCGCGCGTGTCCTTCGGCGCCTTCGCGTGCTTCGCCTTGAGGGTGCCGACGGTGCCGAGCGGGCTCATCTCGGTCATGCCCCAGGCGTGCAGCACCTGCACGCCGTAGTCGTCCTGGAATGCCCTGAGCATCGCCGGCGGGCAGGCCGAGCCGCCGATCACGGTGCGCTTCAGGGTCGAGAAGCGCAGCTTGTTTTCCTTCATGTAGTTGAGCAGGCCGAGCCAGACCGTGGGCACGCCCGCGCTCATCGTCACGCCTTCGGATTCGAAGAGCTGGTACACGCTCTTGCCGTCGAGATGCGGCCCGGGGAACACCATCTTCGCACCCACCATCGCGCACGAGTACGGCAGGCTCCAGGCGTTGACATGGAACATCGGCACCACCGGCAGCACCACGTCGCGCGCGGACAGGTTCAGCGCATCGGGAAGCGCCGCCGCATAAGCGTGCAGCATGGTCGAGCGGTGGCTGTAGAGCGCGCCCTTCGGATTGCCGGTGGTTCCGGAGGTGTAGCAAAGGCAGACCGCGGTGTTCTCGTCGAACGAGGGCCACTCGAAATCGGCTTTCTCCTTCTCGAGCAGGTCCTCGTAGCAGAGCAGGTTCGGGATGGCGCCCTTCGGCAGCGCATCGCGCGCGCACATCGCGACGAAGCCTTTCACGGTCTTCAGCTGCGGCGCGAGCTTCTCGACCAGCGGCGCGAAGCTCAGGTCGAAGAAGATGTACTGGTCCTCGGCGTGGTTCACGATGTAGGCGATCTGCTCCGGGAACAGGCGCGGATTGATCGTGTGGATCACCGCACCGGAGCCGGCCACGGCGTAGTAGAACTCGAAATGCCGGTAGCTGTTCCAGGCGAGCGTCGCGATCCGCGCCCCCGGCTGCACGCCGAGCCGCTTCAGGGCATTCGCGAGCTTGCGGGCGCGCGCATGCGCGTCGCGATACGTGTATCGGTGCAAGCTTCCGTCCACGGTCTTCGACACGATCTCGGTGTCGGCGTGGTGCCGGTCGGCGTGCTGGAGCATGCCGCTGACGAGCAGCGGCATGTCCATCATCAGGCCTTGCATGAAATCCTCCTCAAGCGCGTAGCGCTGCCTCCGGGCTAGTTTATCCTAGGGGCATGAAACTCGACGACGTCCTCGAACTCTACGAGCTGCCGTTTCCGGAGCTCATCCACCGCGCCCAGAGCGTGCACCGCGAGCACTTCGATCCCGCGGCGCTGCAGCTCTCGACGCTCCTTTCGGTGAAGACCGGCGGCTGCCCGGAGGACTGCGCGTACTGCCCGCAGTCGCGCCGCTACCAGACCGGGGTCGAGGACGAAGAAGTTCTCTCCGTCCAGGCCGTGATGGAAACGGCAAAGGCGGCAAGAGAGAACGGGGCAACCCGCTTCTGCATGGGCGCAGCGTGGCGCTCCCCCAAGGACCGGGACCTGGAAAAGATTCTTCCTTTTGTCAGAGAGGTCAAGGCCCTGGGGCTCGAAACCTGCGTGACCCTCGGCATGCTCAAGCCCGGGCAGGCGGAAAAGCTGCGCGATGCGGGCCTGGACTACTACAACCACAACCTCGACACCTCGCCCGAGTTCTACGGCCGGATCATCACCACGCGCGACTACCAGGACCGTCTCGATACCCTGGAGCACGTGCGCGATGCCGGCATCCGCGTCTGCTGCGGCGGCATCGTCGGCATGGGCGAATCGCGCCGCGACCGCGCCGGCCTCATCGCCCAGCTCGCGAGCCTCGATCCGTACCCGGAGAGCGTGCCGATCAACAACCTCGTGCGCGTGGAAGGCACGCCGCTTGCCGCCTCCGAGAAGCTCGACGACCTGGAGTTCGTGCGCACCATCGCGGTCGCACGGATCACGATGCCGAAGGCGTGGGTGCGGCTCTCCGCGGGACGCGAGAGCATGTCCGACACCATGCAGGCGCTGTGCTTCCTCGCCGGCGCGAACTCGGTCTTCTACGGGGAAAAGCTGCTCACGACCGGCAACCCGCAAGCCGAGCGCGACCGGGAACTCTTCGGCCGGCTCGGCATGCGTCCTTTGGGCGCCTCCAGCGGCGCCGCATCGTAGTCTGCCGCGGTTTCGTTACTTGTCGCTGCGGATCACCTGCCCGAATAGCTCGTACTGCGTGCCGTCGAAGCGCTCGAGCTGCACCGCCTGCAGCGGCGCGTAGTCGACGTCGCTCGTCGTTACCGTGATTCCCGGCAGAAGCGTGGCGATGCGGAAGTCCTTCATCGACGCGGCCTGTTTCATCACGTTGTCGCGCGTCAGGTTGTCGCCGCACTGCTTGAGCACCTGCACCAGCGCCTGCGCGACCGTATAGCCGTAGATGTAGTTGATGTCGGCGCGATTGCCGTCGGGCATGTACTTCGCCATGAAGGCGTCGAAATCCTTGATCGCCTGGTCGTTGGCCCAGGTCTTGTCCACCGGGTCCTTGAGGTAAGCCGTGGTGATCACGCCCTTCGACTTCTCCAGGCCGGCGGGCGTCAGCACCGCGCCGATGGAGGCGGAGACGTTGTTCACGTACTGCACCGGCTTCCAGCCGGAGTCATAGGCGGCGCGGATCGCCTGCGCGGCGAACTTGGGCGTCGCGATGTTGAAGAACGTGTCGGCGCCCGACGCCTTGAGCTGCAGGATCTGCGAGTCGACCGTCGGCTCGGCCACCTCGTAGGATGCCTTCGCCACGATCATCTTGAGGTTCTGCTTGCCGAGCCCGTCCTCGAAGCCCTTGAGATAGTCCTTGCCGTAGTCGTCGTTCTGGTAGAGGACCGCGATCTTGGCGTTCGGCCGGGTCTGCAGGATGTGCTTGGCATAGACCTTGGCTTCGTCCTGGTAGTTGGGCTGCCAGCCCATCGTCCAGCGGAAGTCCTTCGGGTCGTTCCACTTGGTGGCGCCGGTGGCGACGTGCAGCTGCGGCACCTTCTTCATGTTCATGTATTTGTGGATCGCCGTGTTCGACGGCGTGCCGAGGGTTTGATACAGGAACAGCACCTCGTCCTGCTCGACGAGCTTCCTCGCCATCTCCACGGTCTTCGGCGGGCTGTAGCCGTCGTCGTAGGACACCCAGTTGATCTTGCGGCCGTTGACGCCGCCCTTCTCGTTCACCATCCTGATGTACGCGGCGATCGATTTGCCGATCACGCCATACGCCGAGGCCGGCCCGCTGTACGGATTGGTGTTGCCGACCTTGATCTCGGTATCGGACGCACCCGGATCGTATTTCTTCTGCGCGAGCGCCGCCGGCGACGCGAGCGCCGCGGCGAGCAGGGCCGCAATGCAAAGCTGTCTGCGTTTCATGTCGACTTCCTCCTTGCCAAGATCATGCGCACCGCGCCCGCGACGCCGGTCGGCATCACATAGACGAAGGCGATGAGAAAAATACCGAAGATGGCCCACGGCGCCGCCCTGGAGATCTCGTCGGCGATGTTGGGCACGAACTGGATGAACAGCGCGCCGTAGAGCGCGCCGGAAAGCGAAGCGAGCCCGCCCACCACGATGCCGACCAGGAAAGTGATGGAGAGGAACACGTTGAAGCTGTCGGGGGCGACGAACTGCACCGCGATCGCGCCGAGCGCGCCGGCGATTCCCATGTACATCGCCGAGACGCCGAAGGCGAGCGACTTGTAGAGCGCGGTGTTGATGCCCATCACTTCCGCGGCGGTGTGCTGGTCGCGGATCGCGACCAGCGCGCGGCCCACACGCCCGCGCAGCAGGTTATGAGCGAGCAGGAACATGGCGAGCGCCACGGCGAGGGTGAAGAAATACAGCCATTGGTCGGGATTCAGCGGCAACCCGATTTTGGGAAAAAAGGCAGGCGCCTCGGGCTTGGCGATGACGATGCCCTGTACGCCGCCGGTCCATTTCTCGAGATGATGGTACTTGAGGAGCTGCGGCATCGACACCCCGAGCGCGAAGGTCGCGAGCGCGAGATAGAGCCCTTCCAGGCGCAGCGCCGGAAGGCCGAACAGGAAGCCGACGAGCAGGCACGCCGCGCCGGCGGCGGGCACCGTCGCCCAGTAGGGCGCGCCCGCCTGATCCATCAGGATGGCCGCGACATACGCCCCGATCGCGTAGAAGGCGCCGTGGCCGAGCGAGATCTGACCGTTGTAGCCGGTGAGGATGTTGAGCCCGAGCAGAGCGATCGCGTAGACGAGGACCAGCGCCGCCTGGAACGTGCGGTAGTTGGAAAGCACGAACGGCAGCAGGCAGGCGGCGAGCAGAAGAATCGCACCGATGAGAAGCTGCTTTTTCGTCATACGCGGCTCACATGCACCCGGCCGAAGAAGCCCGAGGGCCGCACGAGCAGCACGCCGATGATGAGGACCAGCGCGACGACGAGCTTCAGCTCGTTGCCGATGACGAACGCACCGAGGACATTCTCGAGGACGCCGACCACGAGGCCGCCGAGCACCGCGCCGCCGGGCGAGTCGATGCCGCCGAGGAGCGCCGCGGCGAACGCGTAGAGCAGGACGCCGCCCATCATGTTCGGATCGAGGTAGACGATCGGCGCGACCATCATGCCGGCGACCGCGCCGATCGCCGCTGCGAGGCCCCAGCCGAGCGCGAGCATCCAGCCGACGCGGATGCCGACGAGCCGGCTCGACTCCGGGTTCTGCGCCGCGGCGCGCATCGCGAGGCCGAGCGGCGTGAAGCGGAAGAACGCATAGAGCAGCGCGAGCACCCCCAGGGTCACGCCGATCGCGCCGAGCTGGTGCGGCGACATGAAGCGGATGCCGAACAGCGGCTCGATCGGGAACGGGCTGGGAAAGCTCTTGATGGTGTAGGTGAAGATCCAGCCCGCCACGCTGTTCAGGATGACGAGCAGGCCGATGAACACCACCACCACCGCGAGCACCGGCGCGTTCTCGACGGGACGAATAATTATTCTTTCAATAATGACTCCCAATACAAAAGCGATTCCTACGGTCAGGAAGAACGCCGGCCAGTAGCCGAGGCCCGCGTTGATCAGCGCCCAGGCGATATAGGTGGCGAACATCGCCATCTCGCCTTGCGCGAAGTTCACCAGGTGGGTCGCCTGGTAGATCATCACCAGCGCGAGCGCGAGGCTCGCGTAGATGCCCCCGGTCGCGAGCCCGGCGATCACCTGCGGCAGCAGCGCTTCTGCGGTCATGCGTCCTGATGCTCCCTCATCCTGATGCTCCCTCAGTAGCCCAGGTAGGCGCGGCGCACGGAATCGTCGCGCTTGACGTCGGCGGCGGCGCCCGAGAGCACCATCCGGCCGGTCTCGATCAGGTACGCCCGGTCCGCGAGCTCGAGCGCCATCGCCGCGTTCTGCTCGACGAGCAGCATGCTGACGCGCTCCTTCTCGTTGATCGCGCGCAGGATGGAGAACAGCTCCTGCACGAGCAGCGGCGCGAGGCCGAAGGACGGTTCGTCGAGCAGCAGCAGCTTCGGGCGCAGCATCAGCGCGCGCGACACCGCGAGCATCTGCTGCTCGCCGCCCGAGAGCGTGCCCGCCTGCTGTCGGCGGCGCTCCTTCAGGCGCGGGAAGTAGCCGTACACGCGCTCGAGGTCGCCCTGCACGGCGGCCTTGTCCCGGCGCGTGTAGGCGCCCAGGCGCAGGTTCTCCTCGGTGCTCAGGTTGGCGAACGTGCCCCGGCCGTCGGGCACGTGCGCGACGCCCAGGCGCACGATGTCCTCGGTCTGGCGGCCCTCCACGCGCTTGCCGGCGAAGCGGATCTCGCCCGAGGTCTTCACCATGCCGCACAGCGCGCGCAAGGTCGAGGCCGAAGTCGATGCCGTGCAGCACGCGCGTCGGCCCGTAGGAAGCGTGGAGCGCCTTCACCTCGAGGAGCATCAGGCGGCCGCGCCCAGGTAGGCCTTGATCAGCTCGGGGTGCGCGCGCACCTCGGCGGGCGTGCCCTCCGCGATCTTGCGCCCGAAGTTGAGCGCGACGACGCGGTCGGAGATGCTCATCACCAGGCCCATGTGGTGCTCGACCAGCAGCACCGTGAGACGCAGCCGCTCGCGGATCGAGCGGATCAGCGCGCCGAGCGCGCCGACTTCCTCGTGGTTGAGGCCGCTCGCGGGCTCGTCGAGCAGCAGGAGCCGCGGCTCGGCCGCGAGCGCGCGCGCCAGCTCGACGCGCTTCTGCGTGCCGAAAGGCAGATCCGACACGCGCACCTGCGCCACCGCATCCAGCTCGAGCAGGCCGATCAGCTCGGCCGACCTCGCCTCGGTTCCCCGCTCCTCCTCCCGCACCCCGGGCGTGCGCAAGGCATTGCGCAGAAAGCCCGTGCGCGTGCGGCTGTGGCGGCCGACCATCACGTTCTCGAGCACCGTCATCGTGCGGAACAGCGCGAGATTCTGGAAGGTCCGGCCGATGCCGAGCGCGGCGATGCCGTGGCGGGAGGCGCGGCGCAGCGAGCGGCCGGCGAACTGGATGTCGCCGGTGCCGCAGTCGTACAGGCGCGAAAGGCAATTGAACAGCGTCGTCTTGCCGGCGCCGTTGGGGCCGATCAAGCCGACGATCTCGCCCGGCATGACGTCGAACGACACGCCGTCGAGCGCGACGATGCCGCCAAAGCGCACGCCGACGTCTTGCACGCGCAGTAGCGCGGATGCAACCGGTTCCAACGTCTCCTCCTCCTCGGTCCTCGCTGCTCTTTCCTGCGTTGCTCCTACGATCCGATCTCGAAACGCTGTTGTTGCCCGCGTCGGATTGTCGGACAATGTAGCGGCAGGCCAAGAATGACGCAAGCGCTCCCGAAATTTTCGCGCATCAGCTCGACGCCGGCCTACCGGCTGGTGGCGGACGCCATCGAGCGCGACATCGTGTCGGGGCGCCTGCGTCCGGGCGAGCCGCTGGGAACCGAGGCGGAGCTCGTCACGCAGTTCGCGGTCAACCGCTCGACGGTGCGCGAAGGCATCCGCCTGCTCGAGCACGGCGGCCTGATCCGGCGCGATTCGAGCCGCCGGCTCTGGGTCGGCCTGCCGCACTACGAAGGCCTCGCGACACGCATGAGCCGCGCGCTGGTCCTGCACGAAGTGACGTTCCGCGAGCTCTACGAGGCCGCCATGGCGCTGCAGATCGCGACCGTCGAGGCGGCGGTGGAGAACGCGACGCCCGCCCAGATCGCCGAGCTCGACGCCAACATCGCCGGCACCGAAGCCTGCCTCGACGATCCGTCGGCGGTCGCGAAGCTCGATGCCGAGTTCCATACGCTCATCGGCAAGGCCTCCCACAATCGCGTGCTGCAGCTCGCGCGCGAGCCTTCGGAGCTGCTCGTCATCTCGAGCACCGAGCTGGTCCTGCACAAGATCCGCGAAGGCACGCCGCGGCTGCTGCAGGCGCACCGGATGTATGTCGATGCGCTGCGTCGCCGCGACAAGGAGCTCGCGCGCCTCTGGGCGCGCCGCCATCTCGACGACTGGCGCAAGGGTTTCAAGCGCGCGGGCGGAGACCTGAACCAGCCGATCGACCGCATCTACCTGCAGAACCGCTAAAATCCTGCCGCCAAGTCCCCGCTAAGTCCTGCCACCAAGTCCCCTGCCGCTAAGTCCCGAACTCCCCGAGGAGACCTCCGAATGAGCGACGTCGTCCACTACGCCGTCCGCGACGGCATCGCCGTCATCACGCTGGACAACCCGCCGGTGAACGGCCTGGGCAACGCGTTGCGCGCGGCGATCATGGAGCGCCTGAAGAAAGCCGACGCCGACCCGGCAGTGAAGGGCGCGCTCATCATCGGCTCGGCCAAGGCCTTCTCCGGCGGCGCCGACATCCGCGAGTTCAACCAGCCGCGCACCAAGCCGGACCTCTTCGAAGTGAATGACCAGCAGGACGCGATGTCGAAGCCGCTCATCGCCGCGATCGGCGGCTTCGCGCTGGGCGGCGGCCTGGAGCTCGCGCTCGCCTGCCACTACCGGATCGCCGCGCCGAAGGCCCAGCTCGGCCTTCCCGAAGTGAAGCTCGGCATCCTTCCGGGCTCCGGCGGCACGCAGCGCCTGCCGCGCGTGATCCCGATGGCCGAGGCCGTCCGCATGATGACGACGGGCAACAGCATCCCGGCGGAAAAAGCGAAGGAGCTGGGATTGGTGGACGAGATCGCCCAGGGCGATCTGCTCGAAGCCGCCTTGGGTTTTACTAAAAATATTTTGAAACAGGCGAAAAAAAACCCGCGCGTCCGCGACATGAAGCCCCGGCTCGAAGGCGACCCGAAGGCCTTCTTCGCGCAGGTCCGCGAGCAGGTGGCGAAGGAATCGAAAGGCTACCCGGCGCCGCTGGTGATCGTCGGCTGCGCGGAAGCGGCGGCGACGCTGCCCTTCGACGAAGGCCGCAAGGTCGAGCGCGACGGCTTCGCGAAGCTCGTGGTCTCGAACGAATCGAAGGCGCTGCGCCACATGTTCTTCGCCGAGCGCCAGACCTCCAAGATTCCGGACGTGCCCGAGGACACCCCGACCCGCGAGGTGAAGAAGGCCGCGGTGATCGGCGCCGGCACCATGGGCGGCGGCATCGCGATGAGCTTCGTCAACGCCGGCATCCCGGTCACGCTCATAGACACCACTGAAGAATTTATCAATAAAGGTTTCAAGAAAATTCAGGATAACTACGCGGCGACGGTGTCGAAAGGCCGCCTCAAGCAGGAAGACATGGACAAACGCCTTGGCCTCATAAAAAAAGCCACAAAAGTCGAAGAGGCAAAAGACGCGGACATCATCGTCGAAGCGGTGTTCGAGCGCATGGACGTCAAGCAGGACATCTTCCGCAAGCTCGACGCCATCGCGAAGCCCGGGGCGATCCTCGCCTCCAATACGTCCACGCTCGACGTCGACAAGATCGCCGAGGCCACGAAGCGCCCGCAGGACGTGATCGGCACGCATTTCTTCTCGCCGGCGAACGTCATGCGCCTGCTCGAGGTAGTGCGCGGCAAGAAGACCGGCAAGGACGTGCTCGCGACCACCATGAAGCTCGGCAAGGCGCTGAAGAAGGTGCCGGTGGTCTCGGGCGTGTGCGACGGCTTCATCGGCAACCGCATGATCGAGAAATACGGCCAGCAGAGCCTGTTCCTGCTCGACGAAGGCTGCACGCCGCAGCAGGTCGACGCCGCCGCGCAGAAGTGGGGTCTCGCGATGGGCCCGTTCACCATGGGCGACATGGCCGGCCTCGACATCGGCTGGGAGATCAGGAAGCGCCGCTACCAGGAGCGCCCGGACTTCGTCTACTCGAAAGTCGGCGACCGGATCGCCGAGCTCGGCCGCTTCGGGCAGAAGACCGGCAAGGGCTGGTACCGCTACGAGCCCGGCAACAGGAAGCCGCTCCCGGACCCCGAAGTGGACAAGTTGATTTCTCAATACCGCAAGGAACAGAATATTCAAACGCGGGCGATTTCCGACGAGGAAATCGTGGAGCGGCTTGTTTATGCGCTGGTCAACGAAGGCGCGAAGATCCTCGAGGAAGGCATCGCCCTGCGCGCCTCCGACATCGACATGGTCTACCTCAGCGGCTACGGCTTCCCGCCGTTCCGCGGCGGGCCGATGTTCTATGCGGATACGGTCGGGTTGGAAAAGGTTTTGAATTCGATTCAGACCTTTCAAAAAGGCTATCAAGGCGCCGTATGGAAACCCGCGCCGCTTCTCGTGAAGCTGGCGAAGGAAGGAAAGAAGTTCAACGCATGATGAGGAAAACGCCATGACAGAAGCCGTAATCGTTTCAACCGCCCGCACGCCGCTCTGCAAGAGCTGGCGCGGGGCGCTCAACATGACCCACGGCGCGACGATGGGCGGGCACGTGGTGAAGGCGGCGGTGGAGCGCGCGAAGCTCGCGCCCGCGGAGGTGGAGGACGTGATCATGGGCTGCGCCACGCCGGAAGGCGCGACCGGCGGCAACATCGCGCGCCAGATCGCGATCCGCGCCGGCCTGCCGGTGACGGTCTCGGGCATGACGGTGAACCGCTTCTGCTCGTCCGGCCTGCAGACGATCGCGCTCGCGGCGCAGCGCGTCCTGACCGGCGAGGCGGAGATCTTCGTCGCCGGCGGAGTCGAGTCGATCTCCTGCGTGCAGAACGAGGCGAACAAGCACATGGCGCAGGAGGACTGGCTGAAGGAGCACAAGCCCGCGATCTACTGGCCGCAGGACCGCTACGGCGTGGACAGCCAGCTGAGGGCCGCGAAGGCGCGCGCCGAAGGCAAGTTCAAGGACGAGATCGTGCCGTTCGCGACGAGGATGAAGGTCGTGGACAAGAACACCGGCCAGGAAACGCTGAAGGATGTGACCGCCGGCGAGGACGAAGGCATCCGCGCCGACACCACTTACGAAGGCGTGTCGCAGATCAAGCCCGCGATTCCCGGCGGCGTGATCGCCGCGGGCAACGCGAGCCAGTTTTCCGATGGCGCTTCTGCCGCGGTGGTGATGAGCGCTACCGAAGCCGCCCGGCGAGGGTTAAAGCCGCTTGGCATTTATCGCGGCTTCGCGGTCGCCGGCTGCGAGCCCGACGAGATGGGCATCGGCCCGGTGTTCGCGGTGCCGAAGCTGCTCAAGCAGGCCGGCAAGAAAGTCTCCGACATCGACCTGTGGGAGCTGAACGAGGCGTTCGCCGTGCAGGTGATCTACTGCCGCGACAAGCTCGGCATCCCGAATGAGCGCCTGAACGTGAACGGCGGCGCGATCGCGGTCGGCCACCCCTACGGCGTGTCGGGCGCGCGGCTCGTCGGCCACGCCCTGATCGAAGGCAGGCGCCGCGGCGCGAAGCTGGTCGTGGTGACGATGTGCATCGGCGGCGGCATGGGCGCCGCGGGGCTGTTCGAAGTCGCCTAGCAAGAGGTGGGGCCGGAGCAATTTTTCAGGTACCTTGGTGTTGTGCGCTTCATGAAAATTGCCCTGACCCCTTTTTGCGTGGTGCTCGCCGCAATCACCACGCCGGCGCTCGCGCTCGAGAAGTGCGTGGGCCCCGACGGCAAGATCGGCTATCTCGATGTTTGCCCGCCCGGCACGACGCGCGCCCCGTCGAAGACCGATCCGCAGCTCATTCCGACGCCGCATCCCGGCACCTCCGTCATCAAGCCGCAGGTCAAGCCCATCCCGGAGCCTTCGCCGGGGGCGCCGATCACGGTCAAGCCGATTCCCCCGCCGCCGCCGCCCCCGCCTGTCGCAGTGCTTGCGGAGGCGCCCGCCGGCGTGCAGCTCGACTATTACGATCTCGAGGCCAGCGACTACGCCTCGCTCGTCAAGGCCCTCAATGCGCGCGGCGCCGATCTCATCCGCTCGTCCTGGAAGCTCTCCTACCAGTACCAGCCGGGCCGGGAGCTGGGCCGTTGCGTGGTCGGCGCGGTCACGACCAAGCTCGAGCTCGGCATGACGCTGCCGCGCTGGGCGCCCCCGGCCGGGACGCCGCAGGACCTCGTCGAACGCTGGCAGCGCTACCTGAACGCGCTGGTATCCCACCAGAACACCCGCCTCGATCGCGCGCGGGAGTTCGAGCGCGCGCTCAAGCCGGCGCTCGCCGCGACACCGCCCGCACCCGACTGTCCCGCGCTCGACGTCGAGGTGTACGAGCGCTACCGGGCTCTGCAGCGGGACGAGGAGGCACGCGATGTCGCGCCCGCCGCCGCGTCACCGGTATTCCAGTGAGGCGCACGCTCTGAAGATCGCGATCGTCGGAAGCGGCGCCACGGGCCCGGCCTGATCCTTTCGGGCGCTTGCGCGCGAGGCAGGCTGTAACAAAGCAGGTCAACAATGGGCCCGTCAATTCTGGGAGCCAAGACGGCCATGACGCACGAGGAGCTGCAGGAGTTCGAGCCCGACCCGGTCGAGTTCGATGACGACGTGGAGGACGAAGCCGAGGACTGGGACGAGGAGACGCTGGGCCTCGACTGGAACGAAGCCGACGCCGTGAGCGTGGTGCGAGAGGTCGTCCCGACCCGCGGCTGGGCCGACTAGGTTCCCGCTAAGCCTTCAGGATCTTCAGCCTGAAGGCCGGCACCGGCTGCTGGAAGCCGCGCAGCGCGAGCGGCCCGATCAGCTCGACCTCGGCGATGTCCGTCACCTCGCGCTCGGTCTGCGCGTCGAGGATGATCTCTCCCGCGCGCGCCTCTCCGCAAAGGCGCGCGGCCAGGTTCGGCACGTTGCCGATCGCCGCATACTCCCAGCGCTGCTCGAAGCCGATCACCCCGAGCGTCGCCTCGCCCTGCGCGATGCCGATGCCGAGGCCGACCTGGTGGCCGAGCCGGTCCCAGGCCTTCGCGATCGGCTCGAAGGCGAGCTGCAGGCCCATCGACATGCGCACCGCCCGCTCGGCGGGACGCTCGACCGGAAACGGATCGTTGAAGAAGATCATCACGCCATCGCCGGCGAAATGCTCCAGGGTGCCGCCGAACTCGTCGACGATGCGGCCGAGCGTCACGTGGTAGGCGCGCAGCAGATCCATCACCTCTTCCGGGTCGGCGCGGTCCGTGAATGAGGTGAAGCCGCGCAGGTCCAGGAACACCGCGGTGATCTCGCGCCGGTGCGGCTCGAGGATGCCCTCGCCCCCGGCGACGATCGCCTCCGCCACCTGGCGCGAGAAGAAGCGCTTCAGCCGGCTCAGGCGCTGCAGCTGCTCGACCTGGGCGCGCACGCGCTGCTCGAGCTTCGCGTTCAGGCTCTTGATCTCGTCCTGCAGCGCCTTCACCTTCAGCAGCCGCTTGACGCGCGCGAACAGCTCCGCCCAGTTGACCGGCTTGGCGATGAAATCGTCCGCGCCCGCCTCGATGCCCTTCACGCGCTCGGAGCGTCGGCGCGCAGGCGCCGGCACAGCTCGTAGCCGTCCATGCCGGGCATCATGATGTCGCAGAGCACGAGATCGAAGCGTCCGCCGCTCAGGTGCTCGAGCGCCGCCTCGCCGTCGAGCGCCACCTGCACCTCGTGGCCGAGCGCGCGCAGCAATCCGGCGGTCATCTCGGCGACGGTGGCCTGGTCGTCCACCACCAGGATGCGGCCGGACTCGCCCGGCTTCATGCGCCCGCCCGTGTCACGACTTCAGGCGGGCGGCGAGAACACGATCACGCCGCGCGCGTTGCGGCCGGACTGCAGATCGGCGAAGGCCTGCGGCGCCTCGTCGACCGGGTAGCGCCGCGTGATCAGCTCGTCGAGCATGAGCTTGCCGCCCTGATACAGGCCGAGCATGCGCGGGAAGTCGATGCGCGGCACGCACGAGCCGAAATAGCTGCCGGTGAGCGTTTTCTCCTCGAACGGCAGCGTCATGGTGCGCACCGAGGTCGAGTCGCCGGGCTTCGCGACGCCGACCACCACCGCGGTGCCGCCGCGGCCGATCGAGCGGAAGGCGATGGCGGCGAGCTCGCCGCTGCCGACGCACTCGAAGGCGTAGTCCGGGCCGCCCGCCGTCATTTTCTTGAGCGCTTTCGACGGGTCGTCGCCGGGCGTGAGCAGGATGACGTCCGTTGCTCCGAACTTGCGTGCCATTTCCAGCTTGCTCTCGACGGTATCGATCGCGACGATGCGCTGCGCGCCCGCGATGCGCGCGCCCTGGATCACGTTGAGGCCCACGCCGCCGCAGCCGAACACGGCGACCGAGGCGCCGGGCCTGACTTTCGCGGTGTTGAAGACGGCGCCGACGCCGGTGGTGACGGCGCAACCGACGAGCGCGGCGCGGTCGTAGGGAATCTTCGGATCGATCTTCACCAGGTTGTCCACGTGCAGCGTCGCGTATTCCGCCATCACGCCGCAGCCCGAGAAAATGCTCAGCGCGTTGCCTTTCGCGTCGCGGGTTCGCAGGCTCCCGTCGGGCAGCGTGGTGATCGCCTTGCCCTGCTCCACGCACAGCACCGGGCGGCCCGTCGAGCAGAACCGGCATTTGCCGCACATGTAGATGAACGACGAGACCACGTGGTCGCCGACCGCCAGCGTGTCGACGCCCTCGCCGGTCTCCACGACCTCGCCCGCGGCCTCGTGGCCGAGCACCAGCGGCGGCGGCATGGGGATCGTGCCGTTGGTCGCCGACAGGTCGGAATGGCACACGCCGCAGGCGCCCAGCCGGACCGTCACCTCGCCGCGCTTGGGCCCGTCGACCAGGATCTCCTCGACCACGACGGGCTTGTCGAGCTCACGGCATAGAACCGCTTTTGCTTTGCGAGACATCAGTGCAGTATAGCGCGGCTAAAATGCGCGGCTAAAATCGACGGCTCATAGGAGAATCGCATGCTCTCGCGCGACAAGTTCTTCATCGGCGGCCGCTGGGTCGCCCCTTCCGGCAGCGGATCGATCGATGTCCATAACGCGGGCACCGGCGAAGTGATGGGCCGCGTCCCGGCGGGCGGCGCGAAGGACGTCGCCGCCGCGGTCGCCGCGGCGCGCGGCGCGTTCACGGCATGGTCACAAACAGAACCCGCAAAAAGAGCCGAGCTCCTCGAGAAAATCTCCGCCGGCCTGAAGGCGCGCAGCGACGAGCTGGCGAAGCTCATCGCGCAGGAAGTCGGCATGCCGCTCAAGATGGCGGGAAGGATCCAGGCCGGGCTGCCGATCGCGAATTTCGCCAACTACGCGAAGCTCCTCAGGGAATTTTCGTTCGAGCAGAAAGTCGGAAACTCGCTCGTGGTGCGCGATCCGGTCGGTGTGGTCGGCGCCATCACGCCGTGGAACTATCCGCTGCACCAGATCACGCTGAAGGTCGCGCCGGCGCTCGCCGCGGGCTGCACGGTGGTGCTCAAGCCCTCGGAGGTGGCGCCGTTCAACGCCTTCGTCCTCGCCGAGGTGATCGAAGCGGCCGGCCTGCCCGCGGGCGTGTTCAATCTCGTGACCGGCCTGGGCACCGCGGCCGGCGAGGCGCTGGTCGCGCACCCGGACGTGGACATGATCTCCTTCACCGGCTCCACGCGCGCCGGCAAGCGAATTTCCGAGCTCGCCGCGCAAAGCGTAAAGCGCGTCGCGCTCGAGCTCGGCGGCAAGAGCGCCTCGGTCATCCTCGATGACGCCGACCTCGCCGCCGCGGTGAAGGGCACGGTCAACGGCTGCTACCTGAATTCCGGCCAGACCTGCACCGCGCTCACGCGCATGCTGGTTTCGGAAGCTCAATATCCCGAGGCCGCGCGCTTGGCCGCCGAAGCGGCGAAGGGCTTCACGGTGGGCGATCCGCTCGCCGAGACGACCCGGCTCGGGCCGCTGACTTCGCAGGCGCAGCTCGAGCGCGTGCGCGGCTATATCAAGAAGGGGCAGCAGGAAGGCGCCGAGCTGCTCGCGGGCGGCGCCGAATCGCCCGAGGGCGTGCCCGCCGGCGGCTACTACGTGCGGCCCACGGTGTTCGGCAAGGTGAAGAACAGCATGAGCATCGCCCAGGAGGAGATCTTCGGGCCGGTGCTCTCCATCATTCCCTACAAGGACGAGGAAGACGCGATCCGCATCGCCAACGACAGCCCCTACGGCCTCGCGGGCGCGGTGTGGTCCAAGGACGAGGCGCGCGCGCAGCGCGTCGCGCGCCGCATCCGCGCCGGCCAGGTCGACGTCAACGGCGGCGCCTTCAACATGAACGCGCCTTTCGGCGGCTTCAAGCAGTCGGGCCACGGCCGCGAGGCCGGCGTTTTCGGCCTGGAAGAGTTTCTGGAGTATAAATCCCTGCAATTGAAAGGTTGATCCTTTGTCCGCCACGGTTCGAGAGCTTCTCAGCTTAAAAAACAAGACGGCCCTGATCACCGGCGGCTCGCGCGGCCTGGGGCTGCAGATGGCCGAGGCGCTCGGCGAGATGGGCGCAAAGGTCGCCAT
>WNFL01253269.1_pt2 | contig 18406 bp, 21 predicted proteins | sample 5400361 | NCBI WGS metagenome assembly WNFL01 (sample SAMN13153351, study PRJNA577476) | soil metagenome | isolation source: 40 cm soil on Douglas fir-dominated hillslope | place: USA:California | collected 2013-09-17
GATGCTGATCGATAATCCCCGATTGCCCATTTCGCAATCGATGCAGATCGATAAGCCTCGATTGGCTCTGCCGCGCCCGGCCGGCACTGTCGAGTCAAAAACCGCCATTGGGCAGTTGATCGAGAAAGGCCGCGTCGGCGTGACCGCGGGCGTTGCGTTCCTCGTCAATCGCGACACTCTCAACGATAACGCGCCCGGCGATAGCCTGACGCTGCGGACCGGACGCGCGTTCGAGCGCGAATTGAGGGTCGGACTTCGGGTGCTGATTGTCGGCTTCGTTTTGGGCGGTGGCTGGATGACGCTGATGCCGCTGGCAGGTGCGGTCGTGGTTCCCGGTAATCTGGTGGTTCAATCAAACGTCAAGACCATCCAGCATCCGACTGGCGGGGTTGTGGCGGAGATCCCGATCCACAATGGCATGCGGGTCGCCGTCGGCGATTTGCTGTTACGGCTCGACGCGACCCAGGCGCAAGCCAGTCTTCAGGTGGTGAGCAAGCAACTCGATGAATCTCGGGCGCGGATTGCGCGACTGGTTGCCGAGCGCGACGGCCTGCCGCAGCCTGAAATTCCGGCCGAACTGGCGGGGCGGTTGGACCAAAGCGCGGTCAGAAAATCTTCTGGCGTCCGAGCAGACACTATTCAAAGCTCGCGCGAGCGCGCGATTCAGCCAGAAGGACCTTCTGCAAAGCCGGGTCTCGCAACTCGGCGAGGAAATTGGAGGCCTCGACGCCCAGGTCGAGTCCAAGGCGAAGCAGCTGGAGCTGATCGCGGGGGAACTCACGGGAGTCCAGGATCTGTATGACAAGCACCTCGTACCGTTGACGCGGCTGACGACCTTGCAGCGTGAGAGCGCGCGGATCGAAGGCGAGCGCGGGCAATTGATCTCCGCGATTGCCGAGACAAAAGCAAAAGTTGGCGAAGCCCAGCTGCAGATTGTACGGCTCGATCAGGATTTTCGTACCGACGTCGTCAAGGAACTCGGCGAAGTGCAAGGCAAGGAAGCCGAACTCGTACAGCGCGGCGTCGCGGCCCAAGATCTTCTCGATCGGATCGAAATCCGCGCGCCGACTTCAGGGATTATCCATCAGCTCGCAGCACATACGGTTGGCGGCGTCATCCGCGCCGGCGACGCCATCATGGAAGTGGTGCCGGATTCGGACGACTTGCAGGTCGAGGCGCGGCTGCAACCCAACGACATCGACCAGGTGCGGGTGGGTCAAAATGCGTTCATCCGTTTCTCGGCCTTCAACCAACGCGTGACGCCGCAGATCCTCGGCCAGGTGTCTTATGTGGCGGCCGATGTCAGCCATGACCAACAGAGCAATGCTTCATATTTCACGGTCAGGATGACGCTGCCTGAGGACGAACGTCGCCGGTTGGCCGGATTGCAGCTTGTCTCGGGCATGCCCGCGGAAGTCTTCATGCAGACCGGCAGCCGGACCATGATGAGCTACCTTATGAAACCGATTACCGAACAGCTCAGCCGCGCCTTCGTCGAGCGCTGAGCCGCGGCATCGGGGACGTCGAAAATCAAAACGGATCGGCGGGCGATCAAATTTCCTTCGCCACGCCTACCCCGACGTCCTTGGCGATATACGCCGCAAGATGATCGGCCGCCGGCAGCATCCCGGGTTCGCGCCGCCACAGCATGAGGTCAACGTCGGGCAGAGGCGGCATCCCGTCTTGTGCATCGAGACGGCGCAACCCATTCACCTTGACGGATTCCGCAAGCACAATCACCGCAGCGTCGGCGAGCGCCATGGCTTCCATTCCCGCGATGCTTTCCGAAATGCAGGCGATCCGCCACGGCCGGCCAGCCTGATTGAGCGCGGCCAGGGCATAATCACGATAGAGATTGCCCTCCGGCAACATGGCGAGCGGCAGGGTGCGATCCTTGAAGGCGCCGCCGGTCGCGGCGCCGAGCCACACCAGCGGTTCGTGGCGCAGCAGCGTGATGCTGCCGACATTCGGATGGACGTTCGGCATCCGCGTGGCCAGCGCAATATCGATCCGCCCGTTGGAAATTTCTTCTGCGAGCTGAGCGCTCAGGGCGCAGCGCACCGTGACTTCAACGCCGGGATAGGAAGCGCGAAATCGCGCCAAGGTCTGCGGCAACAGAAAAGCGGCATAAAGATCCGGGCAGCCCAGCGTCACCCGACCGGCGATGTCCTCCGCCGACAGCCGCGCCCGCGCGTCGTCATGCAACTTGAGCATCAGCCTCGCATACGGCAGCAGCATCTCGCCGTGGCGGGTCAGCCGCAGATGGCGGTGGTCACGCTCGAAAATCGGCTGCCCCGCCGCCGCTTCAAGCCGGCCCAATTGAAGGCTGATGGCTGGCTGCGTCCGGTTCAGCCGCCGAGCGACGCGGGTGACGCTCTGCTCTTCCACAAGCAGTACGAAGGTTCGGAGCAGAGTGATTTCCAGCGGGCCGCGCATGATCAAACATAAGCGGAGCTTTGCTTTTTGCGAAGCACAATAAATTTGCCTAGACTCGTCGGTCTGGTAAATTCACCAATAATATAAGTAACTTATGCACACCAAGCGAGCAGATGCGCCTATTTATTAGACAGCATTTCCGGTTACGGAAATGGCGTACGGTGCCGCTGCCGCGTCGGCCCTATTCATGACGGCCCTGCTCGAAGTCACCCATGTCAGCAAGCATTTCGGCGGGGTCGCCGCGCTCGACGATTGTTCGCTGTCTCTTGCCAAGGGCTCCGTGACCGGGCTGATCGGTCCGAACGGCGCCGGCAAAACCACGCTGCTGAACGTGATCTCCGGCCTCGTCAAGCCCGACACCGGAACGGTGCGTTTCGACGGCGACGAAATCACCGCGCTGCCGACGCACCGCATCGCGTCACTCGGTCTGGTACGAACATTCCAGATCGTTCGCGAGTTGAGCGGGCTGACTGTGCTGGAAAACCTGCTGCTCGCCCCGGTGCATCAGCACGGCGAGGCCATCAGCGGAACGCTGTTCGGACGCTCTATTGTGAGGGACCAGGAACAGCGCAACGCGGCCAAGGCCCGCGCCATCCTGAAGCGGATGGGTCTGTGGAAGCTGGCCGATCAATCGGCATCGGCGCTGTCCGGCGGGCAGAAGAAGCTGTTGGAACTCGCGCGCATTTTGCTGCTGGAGCCCAAGCTCGTGCTTCTCGACGAGCCCGCCGCCGGCGTCGCACCGCCATTGCTGAAGGACATCATTGAGATAATTCGCGAACTCAAGACCGAGGGCATCTCGTTCGGCATCGTCGAGCACGACATGCATCTGATCGGAGAGATCTGCGACAGGGTTCATGTGCTGGCGGAGGGCAAGACGCTGGTGTCCGGCAGCTTCGCCGAAGTCACCGCCGATGCCCGCGTCATCGATGCCTATCTCGGATTCGCAATATGACCGCGGCCGGCGTCACTCCGGCGCTGTCTGTGCATGGCCTGCGCGCCGGCTACGGCAACGGTGGTGATATCGTCTGCAACATCGATCTCGATCAGGCGCCTGAAACCATTCTCGCCGTGATCGGCCCCAATGGTTCAGGCAAGTCGACCTTTGTCAAAGCGCTGGCGGGGCTGCTGCGGCCCCGCGCAGGCACGATCGCGGTGACCGGAAACGACGTCACCCACCTGTCACCGGCCAGACGCGTCGCCGCCGGGCTGGCTTATGTCCCGCAGGAAGCGAATGTCTTCGGCAATCTGACGATCCGCGAAAACCTCAAGCTCGCCACCGAATTTCTGCGCGACCGGGCTGGCGTCGGCCCGGCGCAGAAAGCCCAGGTCATGGCGCTGTTTCCCGAAATCGCCGCGCGGCCGAAATTGCTGGCCGGCAATCTGTCCGGCGGCCAGCGGCAGATGCTGGCCTTTGCCTGCGCGCTGCTCGCCAATCCGGAAGTGCTTCTGCTCGATGAGCCGTCGGCCGGCCTGTCGCCGAAATTCGTCGGCGACACCATGGAAGCGGTGGCACGGGTGCGAGAGTCGGGCGTCACGGTGTTGCTGGTCGAACAGAACGTGTCGGCGGCATTGCGCGTCGCCGACGAAGTGATGGTTCTGGTGGCCGGGCGCAAAAGCCTGCGCGTGCCGGCGAAGGACATTTCGAACGCGGACCTCGCCGATCTGTTTTTTGCCAGGACGGGCTGAGATGATCGCTCAGCTCATCCTCAACGGATTTGTCACTGGCCTTTTGCTGGCACTCCCCGCGCTGGCGCTGACATTGACCTTCGGCATTCTCAAATTTCCGAATTTCGCCATCGGCTCGATGCTGACGCTCGGCGCTTACGCAGCCTGGATCGGCAACAGCCTGCTCGGGATGCCGATCGCCGTCGCCACCATTTTCGCGGCGCTGGTAATGGCTGTCGTGGCGATGCTCGCCGACGTTCTGGTGTTCGCGCGGCTGCGCGATCGCGGTTCGATGACGCTGCTGGTGGCCTCGATGGGAATCTCGCTGGTGCTGGAAAATATCTGCCGCTTCGCCTTCGGCAATTCGACGCTGCGCATCAACCAGGAGCAATTGATCACCGCGGCCGTGGTCATCGTCTGCATGATCCTGATTCAGCTATTGCTGTACGCCTCGCCGCTCGGCCGCGCCATGCGCGCCGTCGCCGACAACCCGCCGCTGGCCGCGGTGCGTGGCGTGGAGCGCCAGACCATCACGCGCATCACCTGGTGCCTTGCCGGATGTCTCACCGCGCTATCGGGCGTACTGGCCGGACTGGACCGTGCCGTCGATCCGTTGCTTGGCTGGAATTACCAAATCCCGATCTTCGCCGCCGCCATCCTCGGCGGACTTGGCAGTCCGACGGGCGCCATTGTCGGCGCCGTCGTGATCGGGCTGGCGGAAGAGCTGTCGTCGCTGGTTCTTCCCACCAATTACCGGCAGGTCGTCAGCTTCGCCGTGATCCTGGGGCTGTTGCTGGTGCGCACCCAGGGCCTGTTCGGCGGCAAGGCGGTTCGCAAATGATCGCCTACCTCACCACGCTCTTCATACTGGTCGCCGTCTCGGCCCTCGTTGGCCTCGCGCTCAACCTGCAATTGGGCGTGGCCGGCCTGGTAAATTTCACCGCGCTGCTGGCGCCGGCACTTGGATGGTTCGGCGCGATGGTCGTTGCCGCTGTTCTGTGCGCGGTCGTCAGCACCGTGCTCGCCTTCCTGTCGATCCGGCTTGAGGAAAACTATCTGGCGATCGTGACGATCGGGTTCGGCGAGGTCGTCCGCATTCTTCTTCTCAACGAATCGTGGCTCACCGGCGGAGCGATCGGTATCGCGGATATTCCGCGGCCATTCGTCAGCCTGGTTTCGCCGACCCGATACGATGTCGTGCTGCTGTGCTTTGCGCTCGCGCTGGTGGCGATCGTATTCGTGCTGCTGGAAACTCTGGTGCGCTCGCCGTTCGGCCGCGTGCTGCGCGCGGTCAGGGACGACGCGACCGTTGCGGCAGCGCTCGGCAAGCCGGTACTGCTGCTGCGCATCAAGGCCTTCGCGATCGGCGGCGCTGTCATGGGCGTGGCCGGCGCACTGCATGCGTTCTACCTGACCTACATCGATCCCAGCCAGTTCACCTCGATCATTACCGCCTACGCCTTCATGGCCGTGATCGCAGGAGGCCGGGGCTCCAATATCGGTCTGCTGTTCGGGGCCGGCACCATCATGGCGCTGCTGGAAGCCACCCGCTTTCTCAAGGACGCGGTGGAGGTGATCGACGGCACGCAACTGGCAGCACTTCGCCTCGGCCTGATCGGTATCGGAATCGTCCTGCTGCTGATCCTGCGGCCGCAAGGACTGCTACCGGAGCCGCAGCGGCACATCCGCGACTTTTTTCCAGATGACGGAGGGAGTATCTGCCCTGCCATCGACGGCGCTGCCGCCGGCTATCGCGGAAGTCTACGAGCGGTTTGCGGCATATGGCCCATTCGCGGACCAGGCCGCGGTCATGGCGCATGTGCCACCGGCGCTCGATCATCTTTATCGGATGCTGATGGAATTGAAGGCCCGCCGGGCGGTGCCATGGCGCTACATCGAACTCGGCATCGTTGTCGTGTCCAAGCTCAATGCTTGCTCCTACTGCGTGGCGAGCCATTCGCCGGTGCTGCAAATCGAAGGGCTGCCGGCGGCCGCGATCGCGCAGCTTCCGAATGGCGATCATCCCGATCTCGACGACGTCGACCGGCTGGTGATCGAGTATGCGACGTTGGTGACGCAGAACGCCGGACGTATCCGCGACGGCGTATTCGAACGGCTGCGGCTTCATTTCAGCGAGGCGCAGATCGTCGAACTGACGTTGCGGATTGCGCTGGCCGGCTTTTTCAATCGCTTCAACGATGCGCTGCGGATCGACGACGGCATCGCGGCCGCTCGACTGAACGATCTCCCCCTCAACCCCGCGACAACGGAGACTAGCCATGATTGATTCAAACGGTCTACTCGATCGGCGGCACGTGATCGCCGGACTCGGCGCATCGTCGCTGCTGAGCCTCGCCGGCGTGCCGGCTTTCGGGCAAGAGCCCGCCGAGGTGCCGATCGGCATGGTGCTGCCGTTTTCCGGCGCCACCGGCCCCTATGGTGCCGACATGAAGAAGGCAGCCGATATCGTCGTCAAGATCATCAATGACGGCGGCGGCATTCTGGGCGGCCGCAGGCTCCATCTGTACATCGAGGATTCCGAGACCAATCCGACCGTCGGCGTCACCGCGACCCGCAAATTGCTTGAGGTCAACAAGGTCGAACTGGTCGGCGGATTCTGGGGCAGCCCGATCGCGCTGGCGGCCAAGCCGCTGATCCTCGCCGCCAACAAGGTGCAGATGGTGTCCGCCGCGGCAAACGGCATCACCGACGGCGATACCAAGGGGCTGGTCTACCGGTTCCAGGCCAAAAGCAGCCAGTGGGGACCCGCCGGCGCCAGAGGGATGGCGTCGCTGAAGCTGAAGAAGGTGACGATCCTGGCGCAGCAGAACCCGTTCGTGATCTCGATGATCGAGCCCTTCAAGGCCGAGATGGCGAAGCAAGGCGGCCAGGTCATGGATGTGATCCAGTACAATCCGGACCAGGCGTCGTATCGCGCCGAAGTCGAGAAGGCGTTTGGAGCGGAGCCCGATGGCGTGTTCTGCCTCGCGCTGCTGACCGACTTCGTCGCCATCACCAAGGAAGTCTATCGCGGTGGCTTCAAGTCGAAGATCCTGGCGTTGGGCACCGGCGCGGATGCGGATGGCGCCTACCTGAAAAGCGTTGCGCCTGAAGTGGCCGAAGGCATCCATCACCTTCAGCCGGCGCCGCCGATGGATTCCGCGGCCTACAAGAAATTCGTCAAGTTGATGGGCGCACCGGAAGGCAGCGTTTTCCTTTTTGCGGGCAATACCCACGATCAGGTCTGTGTGACGGCGCTCGCCATGGAGCACGCCAAGAGTTCGGAGGGCGCGGTCTGGGCGAAGTCGATCCGCGAGGTCTGCAATCCTCCGGGCGAAGAGGTCGATGACATCCTGCGCGCGCTTGAGATGGTTCGGGCCGGCAAAAAGATCAACTTTGTCGGCGCCGGCGCCACGGTCGATTTCGACGAGCGCGGCGATCAGATCAATCGCTCGTTCGTGCACCAGGTCATCGAGAACGGCAAAAACCGGATCATCGAAGTGGTGACCTGACGCATCACCAACCTGACGACAACGTTTAGGCGCGTCGACGGTGCCGGCGTCAATCACGAAGACCATTGCAGGAGGACGACGTGACCAAATCCAGAATGATGCATCTTTGCGGTTTCCTGATTGCGGGGCCAGTGGTTCACAGCCATGCGATCTGGCGCAATCCGAAACACAAGACGGATTTCCTCAAGCTTGCGCATTATACCCACATCGCCAAGGTGCTCGAGCGCGGCCGGTTCGATTTCCTGTTCTTCGCCGACCGGCTTGCGATCGCTGATCGCTATGGCTCCAGCCACGTGACCGGCATCCGCCATGGCGATCAGGACGCCACCCGGATGGATCCCCTGCCGATCCTGGGCGCACTCGCCGCGTCAACCAGCCGTATCGGCCTCGGGGCAACGCGGTCCACCACTTACGATGCGCCCTACAATATCGCGCGCGAGTTCGCCACGCTCGATCACATCTCCGCCGGACGATCGGCATGGAACGTGGTGACTGACATCGATGAACGACGGCGAGGCGCTGAATTTCGGCAGCGTGCCGCATCTTGGTCACGACGAACGCTACGACCGCGCCGACGAGTTCATGGAAGTGGCCTTCAGGCTGTGGGACAGCTGGGAGCCCGACGCCCTTGTGCTGGACCGCGAGCGCGGCATCTATGCCGATCCCGACAAGGTGCACTATCTCAACCATGTCGGAAGATGGTTCCAGTCGCGAGGTCCGCTGAACATCCCGCAGGGTCCGCAAGGCCGCCCGGTCGTGATCCAGGCGGGCTCGTCCGGGCGAGGCAAGGCCTTTGCCGCGCGCTGGTCGGAAGTGATCTTCGCGTTGCAGCCGAACATGGAGCGCATGCGCATCTTTACGGCCGAAGTCCACGCCGCGCTCGCCCAGCAGGGCCGCGCCGAGAATGCGAGCCGGATTCTGATGTCGATTATGCCTTTCATTGGAGAGAGTCGCGCCGAGGCCGAGGACAAGCGTGATCTGCACGATTCCCTGGTCGATCCGCTGGTCGGGCTGTCCACGCTCGCCGCCCATGCCAACGCGGATTTCTCGAATCTGGCGCTGGATGAAAATGTCGAGGCGGTCACATCATCGGGCAGTCAGGGCAATATTGCCGCCCTGAAAAGCATCGCGGCGGGCCAGTCGATCACGATCGCCGACGCCGGCCGTATCTACGGCCGTGGCGTGATGTGTCCGCGGCTGGTGGGAACGGCGAAGGACATCGCGGATGAGATGGCCGAGATCGTCGAATCCGGCGCGGCGGATGGCTTCGTGGTTTCGCCAGCGTTCCTCCCCGACACGTTCGAAGACTTCGTCGACGGCGTGGTGCCGCTTCTGCAGGACAAGGGCCTTTTTCGCCGCGACTATGAAGGGGTGACGTTGCGCGATCATCTCGGCATTGCCGAATTATCCGCGTGAGGGACCGGTGTCTTGTTTCATGAAGGAGGTCTCGCCGCTTGCCAGCGTCAGTCCGGCAAATTTCAAAGCCGCGATGCGGCGCGTTGCATCGACCGTCACTGTCATCACCAGCGGCTGCGACGGCGTACTCAACGGCATGACCGCAACCGCTGTGTGCAGCGTATCGGCGGAGCCGCCCACAATCCTGATCGTGGTCAATCAGGAGAACCGGTCGCATGGGCTGATCGAGCGGTCCGGCGCCTACACCGTCAACGTCTTGTCTGCTTCGCAGCAATCTCTTGCGGCCCATTTCGCATCGAGCTCGATCGCGCCATTTGCCACCGTTCCACATTCGCCGGGACTGAACAAATGCCCGATTATCGATAACTGCGCGTCCTATCTGGAATGCGTGGTCGAGTCACGGATACGATCCGGCACTCATTCGGTGTTCATTGGAAGAGTGGTCGCATCGGGCGAAAGCGACAGCTTGCCGCTGATTTATCACGACGGGAAATATCGTGACTGACGCGAATGCGGATGGAATAATCTTAAAAGTATAGCGCGTTAGTATGTGGCCTAGAGCCCCGTTTCGACAGAATCGAAACGGGGCTCTAGGTTCTTGATTTGAAGCGTTTTCTTTGCGCGAACCGGTCTCCACTTCGCTTGAAAACGCTTTAGTTGGCAACAGCAGCCGTGCCGCGTGCGATCTTGCCGATCATCGCGTCGATCTCGGAGATCACGAGTTCGGGCGCTGCGTTCTGCACCATGTGACCGATATCCGGCAACACGATCAGTTTCGCATTCGGCACCGCGGCTGCGAACGGCCGGGAATGAATGTTGGTCGACACGGTCTTGTCGACGTCGCCCGCGATCACCACCGTCGGCACCCTGATATCGTTGTAGCGCGGCGCCTGCTCCTTGACCGCCGCCTTCAGCGTCACCAGATCCCGGGCATTGGCGAGGAATTCGCGCGGACGCAACAATAATGGCGTAGCGGTTTTCTCCACAAAACCCTGCGGCATGATCTGCGGCAAAAATACGCCGCGGGCGCCGGGATCGGCCAGCAAGAAGCCGAGCGGAAGCGTGATCGTATAGGCGAGCAGCGGACCGATCACGGGGGTGGTGACGGCCTGGTTGTAGCGTCCGACGCCCCCGGGCCACGGATAGGCCACCGGTGCCAGCATCACCAGTCCCGCGACGCGCTTGGGATAATCGAGCGCCATCAATGCGCCGAGCGCACCGCTCCAGGAATGAACCACGAAGATCGCCCGGCCGACGCCGAGTTGTTCCAGCGCTTGATCGATCATTCCGCCCTGAGCAGCCGGTGTCGAATCTTGCAGCCGCGCGCGCGTGCTCCAGCCATGCCCGGGTCGGTCGATCAGGATCACCCGATGGTTTGCGGCAAGCATCTCGCCAAGCGGCTGCCGCATGACCTCCAGATTGGAGCTGGCGCCATGGATCATCACGATGGGCAGACCGGCGGCATCGCGCGGCCCGATATCGACGATGTTGAGACTTGCGCCGGCGACCTCGATCATCTTGCCTTGCACGGGATACGTGCGCTGAAGAATAAGCACACCGATCTGGGTGATCAGCGCCAGGATAGCCAGCGCAGCCACAGCGACGACTGATATCATTGAGAATGTCCGGATGGGTCTGGGCACCAACGAGCTACGGTTTGGCGGGATAAGGGTTTCGCGGCTCCGGGGGACGTCAATAACCGAAACCGACGCGTCCGAGCCCGGGCAATTTGACGGCCGGCCGCCGCAGATCGACGCCGAATACGGCGCCGAGAATGTTGATCTCGATGCCTTCGATCCAACCGATGGTCAGGCCCAGATAGCCGCCGAACGTGAGGCGCACACCCGTTCGTGAAGGCGTCAGGCCAAACACGTTACCATTATAAGGAAAGTCCTTGCCGATCGCGGTCGGCGGCAGTGTGGTTTGCAGTTCCGGGACCGCCGCCAGCGCGGCTGCGACGAACGTGTTGGAGTTCGGTCCGGGCCAGGCGCGATAGTCCCCGTAAGACCGCAGCTTGTAGCCTTCGACCGCGGCGCGGATCTTGGGGATCATACGATCAGCGGCCTCGCCGTCAGCCGCAGCGATCGTTTCCGGCGTGCCGCCGAACCACCGCCCGTCGGCGGCGAATCCGTTGACGCGGATCGGCTCGCCCCAGGCCGTATAGTCGAAGCGGGTGTAGCGCGGCGCGTTGCGCTCCTTGATGACGATCCAGCTATGCACCGCGAAAATTCCGCGCCAGCGAACCGTCCGCGCCGCGTAGACCCGGACCAGTGCGTCAGGATGTTCTGCGGGTGGCGGCAGAAGTCCGGCGCTGGAGCGGTCCGCGGTCTGCCAATCGACAGAACGATCCCCCAGCAAATATTTCACCGCCGATACAGCGATGGGACCGATTAGCAACAACAGAAAAACAATCACAGATTTTCTCAAGTCGCGCGAACACGCCGCCTTCATATCGCCGTCATCGGCAGCCTCATATAAGCGTGATCAGCAGGTTTTGCCATGTTGCGAGCGCGCTCGATCGAAGCTGTCGTCACCAGACCTATCCACGCTATCCACAGGAACGTTGGTTAGGCGCCAAGAGTTTTTGTCCCACGGCAAAAGTTGAAGGATCCTAGATGCTTCCCAAATCGAATGATGCCGCTATCGACCAGATTGTGGCCAGTTGCAACGGCGACATCCGCGGCGCGCTGAAAGCCCTGCTGCTGGTCAACGAGCATCTGGAAGCCGAACTGCAGCAGATCTATGCCGCGGTGGCCCACGGCGTACGCGGAGATAGCGTTCTGCACTAATCTCACATCAGCCGGCGGGCCGATCGTTCTTCGGGCACGCGCCGATGGACGAACGCGGAAGCTTGGCATCGTCGAGGGATTTGTAGGGCCGTCTTCCAACCAGATATCGCTGATCACAACCGGATTGCTGGTGACGATCTCGCACCTGTTGGAGGCGCGATGGCCGACGACCCAATAGAGCCCATCCGCGAAACAAGCGGTCGCGATCCCAGACGTGATCGCGCCGGCCAGTATCAATGACTTCATCGTCTCGCGCCGTAGAGTCTAATTCGACTGAGTTGAATTGGACTCTAGCGTTATCTTTTTGTTTAAGCATGATCTCCGGGCAAACGCTTCGCGTTTGTCCCGAGGGAAAACCGGTTTCCACCCTCGGATCAAGTCCGAGGGCATGCTTTTTCAGGATCATGCTCTTGCGGTCACGCGGGTGAGTTCGGGGTAACGAAAACCGTTCCATCGCACAATGGATTGTCCGACATCGTGGCAAATTCGCGGAGCGATCCGATCGATCGACAGGCCGATCAGATATCGCGGCCCTCGACCTTCTCGCTCAGGGTTTTGACCAGTTCCGGCACCTTCTCCAGATGCGGGTTGACGGCGAGCGCCTTGCGGAATGCGTCGAGCGCGCGCTTTTCGTCGCCGATATCCTGCATGATCATGCCAAGCCCGGCCAACGCGCCGAAATGGCGGGGTTCGCGGACCAGCACCTGCTCGATGTCCTCGAGCGAATGGGCATAATCGTTCTTCAGATAATATAGCGTGGCGCGCCGGTTCCATCCCTCGACATAATCGGGACGCAGCTTGACGACAGCGTCGAGCAGCTTCAGTGCGACGTCCATCTGTTGGGCGTCCATCGCGGCCCTCGCGCGCATCATCAACAGGGCAGCCGTGTCGCTCGGGGTCTGCATCCACAGCGCCCAGATCCTGGCCTCGACATGTTTGGCGCTGGCCTCGTCGGGCGCCGCCTTCAGCGCGCCAAACAGAAAGTCAAGTCCACGGCCGCGATCGGCGCCGACCTTCGGCAGCTTGCTCGGCGGTTCCGGCAGTTTTTTCTGCGGCTTCGCCTGCGGAGTTCCGGGATCCTGCGCAAACGCCGAAACCGGCGCCATCGCCATCATCGCGGTGAGGAGAATTGCCAACCGGCCGTTGCGGGTGCGGGAGAATCTATTTGTCATACCCAAAGTCTAGACGCAGGAAAACCGGCTTGCAAAGCAGCAAGTCATCCAGGACGTCAAAGACCCGTGAATGGGGAAACGCTCGCGAAAGGCGCGAACCGCCCAATTTAGGCTTGATTCAACCTTGGCGCGCCTTGAAGCGGCGCTGGACCTTGTTGATCACGTAGACCCGGCCCTTGCGGCGAACCAGACGGTTGTTGCGGTGGCGACCGCGCAACGATTTCAGCGAGTTACGGACCTTCATGGGACAATCCTGATGCGTTGAAAGGCCGTTTGGGACAGGCCGAAAGTGGCAAAATGGGATTAATCCCGCCAGCGGTCAGCCCGCCCGGGATGCGCGGTTTCTAAGCCATGGAGAGGTCGAATGTCAATCCAAACAGGGAGGCCATCTGGTGTGCGGCTAACAGCCACAATGGAACCGATTTCCGGCCAGTATACAAAATAAACAAATTCAGCCAAAGGTTTATACTCGTGACGCGGTTCGTCCTATAACAGCGATCGAGCCGTTCAGCTGAGAGCTGCGTCTGGCGCAGAGATTGGGATTCCGACCTCGCTATGACGACAGTCCACCCGACAGCGATAGAGACCGCGGTACTGCCCGCTGCGGATTGCGCCGCTCCCGTCGCAGCGAATGAGCGGCTGATGCTGCCGGCGGGCGTGAAGCCGTTTCAGCTCAACTGGCCCTACCTGCTCGCGATCGGGGCCTATCATATCGCAGCGTTGCTGGCCTTCATGCCCGGCTATTTCAGCTGGAGCGGCCTCATCGTCGCCGTGCTCGGCACCCATCTGTGCGGGCTGTTTGGCATTAACCTCTGCTATCATCGGCTCCTGACCCATCGCGGCCTGAAGTGCCCCAAATGGCTGGAGCACGCCATGGTAATCATCGCGATGTCCTGCCTGCAGGAAACCCCTGCCCGCTGGGTCGCTATACACCGCCGGCATCATGAATTCGCCGACCAGCGGCCGGATCCGCATAGCCCGCTTGCAAGCTTCTTCTGGGGCCACATCGGGTGGGTTCTGGTCATCCAGCCGGAACTCTCGCGCCTTGGGATTTACCAGCGCTACGCCAAGGACATCTTGCGCGACCGCTTTTACGTCGCGCTCGAACGCAATAATAGTCTGGTCTGGATCAATCTCGGCCAGATGCCGCTGTTTTTTGGCGTCGGATTCGCCGTGGCATGGCTATCAGGCGAGGCGCCGGCGGCTGCGGCGCAGACCGGACTTAGCATCATGATGTTCGGCGTGTTCGTCCGCACGGTACTGGTATGGCATATTACGTGGGCTGTTAATTCGGTGACGCATCTGTGGGGTTACCGGAATTACGAGACCGACGAGGACAGCCGCAACAACATCATTGTCGGCCTCATCTCCAACGGCGAAGGCTGGCACAATAACCATCATGCCGACCCGCGCTCAGCGCGCCATGGTCATCGCTGGTGGGAAATTGACAACACCTATTTGACCATTCGCTTTTTGGTCTGGCTTGGGCTGGCGAGCGACGTGGTGACGCCAACCCCGCGCCCAAAAAACCATCAGCCTGCCGCTTCGGCGAGCTGAAAACGCGGCGCGCCCACGTGATTCCGGGCTTTTCCGCTGGCACATCGATTGCTTCATTGATCAAAGAGTGTGGCGGCTAGGGTTCCGGCTTGAATGAGCGTCTGGTCCGAGAGCTGCCGCCCGGGAGCGTAACTTCCGGGTGCACGGCGGGATAAAAGCCCGGGAGGCCTCGATCGCCAGGATTGGCATCGCTAGGTCTTGCCAATCCTCGAATTCGCACAAACAGCGAGGATTGAGAATCATGAAACGCCTTTTGTCATCCGCCGTCGCTTTCGCGATCGGCATCAGCACCATCACCGCAGCCTCCGCCGAGCAGAAGAAGGAATTCAATATCGCCTGGACGATCTATGTCGGCTGGATGCTGTGGCCCTACGCCGCCGAGGCCGGCATCGTGAAGAAATGGGCCGACAAATACGGCATTACCATCAACGTCACGCAGATCAACGACTACGTCGAATCGATCAACCAGTACACCGCGGGGAAATTTGACGGCGTGACCGTCACAAATATGGACGCACTGACGATCCCGGCCGCTGGCGGCGTCGACACAACAGCCATCATCATGGGCGATTATTCCAACGGCAATGACGGCGTCGTGCTGAAGAAAGGCAAGACCCTCGCCGACATCAAGGGCCAGAAGGTCAATCTCGTCGAACTGTCGGTGTCGCACTATCTGCTCGCGCGCGGCCTGTCGACCGTGAAACTGCAGGAAAAGGATATCAAGACCGTCAACACTTCGGATGCGGATATCGTGGCGGCCGCGAAGTCGCCCGACACTACCGCGGTGGTGACCTGGAATCCGCAGCTCTTGGAGGTGAAGGCTGACCCGGGCGCCACGCTGGTATACGATTCCAGCAAGATCCCCGGCGAAATTGAGGATCTGCTCGTCATCAAAACCGAAACGTTGAAGGACAATCCCAATCTCGGCAAGGCGCTGGTCGGGATCTGGTACGAAACCATCGCCTTGATGAAAGACGAATCCGACAAGGGCAAAGCCGCGCGCGAAGCGATGGCGAAATTGTCGGGGACCAACCTTGCCGGCTTCGAGACCCAGCTCAAGACCACCCACATGTACTACACGCCGAAAGACGGCGCCGCCTTCATGATCAGCGGTGAGCTGCCCAAGATCATGGATCAGGTCCGCGGCTTCTGCTTCGAGCACAATCTGCTCGGCGAAAAGGTGAAGTCGAAAGACGCGGTCGGCATCATGACTCCGACCAAGACTCTCGGCTCCGACAAGAACATAAGGCTGCGGTTCGATGCCGCCTACATGAAACTCGCCGCCGAAGGCAAACTGTAACTTCCGGGCTCGCGGGCCTCGACTAGAGCGTTTTCAAGCGAAGTGGAAACCGGTTCGCGTCAAGAAAACGCGTCGAATCAAGAATCTAGAGTCCCGTTTCGATTCTATCGAAACGGGACTCTAGGGCCCGCAAAGGAGGACCGTGCCATTCGACGTGTCATGAACATTGCGCCTGCGCGCGGCAGCCGGATTCTGCTGGCGGCAATCCCGTTTTTCCTGATCGTGATGGTCTACATCATAGGATCGGCGGAACGGCGCGCGGCCAATCCGGAGGACAAGCTGCTGCCGCCGATCAGCGAAATGGCGGACACCACGAAACGGCTGGCCACGGAGCCTGATCGGCGGTCGGGCGATTACGTGTTGTGGACCGACACCGCCGCCAGCCTGCAACGGCTGTTGCTGGGACTGGGGATCTCGACCCTGATCGGGCTTGGGTTCGGGCTGACGGTCGGACTGCTGCCGATCGCGGGGGCCTCGTTCGGCACCATCGTCGCGGTGATTTCGATGATTCCGCCGATGGCGGTCTTACCCATCCTGTTCATCGTGTTCGGGCTCGGCGAACTGTCGAAGGTCATGCTGATCATCATCGGCGTCGCGCCCTGCCTGATCCGGGACATGTCGATTGAGGTACAAAACCTGCCGCGCGAGCAGATGATCAAGGCGCAGACGCTCGGCGCATCGACCTGGCAGGTGGCGATCCGCGTGGTGCTCCCGCAGATCATGCCGCGGCTGATCAAGTCGGTGCGGCTGATGCTCGGGCCGGCGTTCCTGTTTTTGATCTCGGCGGAGGCGATTGCCGCCGATGTCGGGCTCGGCTATCGGATCTTTCTGGTACGCCGCTATTTATCGATGGACGTGATCCTGCCTTACGTCGCCTGGATCACGCTGCTGGCCTTTATACTCGACCTCCTGCTCGGCCTGTTCGCGCGCAAGGCTTTCCCCTGGGCCTATGTCGTGGAGCCGCGCTGATGAGCGCCTTGTCCTTCCGCAATGTCTGGGTCGAATACGGTTCGCAGATCGTGCTGGAACGCATCAACATCGAGATCGCGTCCGGCACCTTTCTTTCAGTGGTCGGCCCCTCCGGTGCCGGCAAGAGCACCTTCCTGCGGCTGATCCTCGGCCAGGAGCGGCCGTCGCAGGGCACGGTGCTGCTCGATGGCGAGCCGTTTCCCGCCGAACCCGGCCCCGACCGCGGCATCGTGTTCCAGCGCTATTCGGTGTTTCCGCATCTTTCCGTGCTCGGCAACGTGCTGGTCGGCTACGAGTTCGAGCAGCGCCCGTTGACGGCGCGACTGTTCGGCGCCGCCAGGCGCCAAGCGATCGAAAAAAGCGAAGCCATGATCGAGAGCGTGGGGCTTGCGGAGCATCGCGACAAATATCCGAGCGCGCTGTCCGGCGGCATGCAGCAGCGGCTTGCGATCGCGCAGGCGCTGGCGCGGCGGCCCCGCGTCTTGTTGCTCGACGAGCCGTTCGGCGCGCTCGATCCGGGCACCCGGACGCAGATGCACGCCTTGATCAAACCGCTTTGGCGCGATTTGAAGATGACAATCGTGATGGTCACGCACGACATCCGGGAAGCGTTCGGGCTGGCGACGCGTCTGATCGCGCTCGACCGTCCTCGGCGCGATCCGCAGGCGCAGGAACGCTACGGCGCGAAAATCACCTACGATCTCGATCTGACCCGCGACGGCGCCGTGCCGGTCCTCGGGTTTTTGAAGACCTCGGCCGATATCGGCTAACGATGGAGTTATTGATGTTCCCACCTCCCAGCGCGCGATGGTCGCGTCATGCCGGGCTCCGCCCTGCTCCACAATTCACGCGCCGCCATCATCCCGATTTCGACCGGATGGCGACGCAGGGCTGGAAGGCGCTTGAGGCTGAAGGCAAACTGCCGGCCACCGCCTGGCGCAAGGAGCGGCAATGGGCGCTCGACATGGGCCTGCCCGGCGCCGAAAGCATCACCGACAGGGACATCCCGACCTTTGCGCGCGGCGAGCTTCCGCATTTTGCGGGCATCAACACCTTCATGAAGGCGCCCTACATCGAGAACGTGCGCGACGTCGGCAGGTATGACGCCGCGGTGATCGGAATCCCGTTCGATTCCGGCACCACCTATCGCCCCGGCACGCGATTTGGACCGCAGGGCATCCGGCGAATTTCGGCGCTTTATACGCCCTATAACTACGAACTTGGCGTCGATTTGCGCGAGCAGATGACGCTATGCGACGTCGGCGACGTGTTCACGATACCGGCCAATCTGGAAAAGAGCTTCGATCAGATCACCCGCGGCGTCGCGCATGTGTTTTCGTCCGGCGCGCTGCCGATCATGCTCGGCGGCGATCATTCGATCGGTTTTCCCTGCGTGCGCGGCATCGCGCAATGTACCGACAAGAAGATCGGCATCATCCATTTCGACCGCCACATCGACATCCAGGAAAAGGATCTCGACGAGCGCATGCATACCACGCCGTGGTTCTGGGCCACCAACCTGCCCAACGTGCCGGCGGTCAACCTGGTGCAACTCGGCATCGGCGGCTGGCAGGTGCCGCGCGAGGGCGT
>WNFL01176780.1_pt1 | contig 18395 bp, 14 predicted proteins | sample 5400361 | NCBI WGS metagenome assembly WNFL01 (sample SAMN13153351, study PRJNA577476) | soil metagenome | isolation source: 40 cm soil on Douglas fir-dominated hillslope | place: USA:California | collected 2013-09-17
GCTCCCGGATGGCGTCCGGCTCGTGCGCGAGCGCGGTCTCCTGATGCAGGCCAGCGGCGCGGGCCGAGACGGCGCGATGGCCGCGATCATCGGCCTCGACGACGCGGCCGTCCCGGAGCTCGTCAAGCGCGCCTCGGCAATCGGCACGTTCGGTGTCGCCAATCGAAACGCACCGGGCCAGGTCGTGGTCTCGGGCGATCGTGCCGCGATCGAGGGCTCGGTCGGGATCGGCCGTGAGCTCGGTGCGAAGCGGGTCATCGTGCTGCCGGTATCGGTGGCGGCGCATTCGCCCCTTATGGCCGAAGCGGCGGAGGGCATGCGAACGGTCCTGGCGGGCGTCGAGTTCAGCAACCCAACCGTGCCGCTCCTCGCCAACGTCGACGCCCACCTCATCGAGACCGCGGACGGCTGCCGGGCCGAGCTCATCGACCACCTCACCGCCGGCGTCGACTGGATTCGGGCGATCGAGACGATGACCTCGGCTGGCGTCGACACCTTCGTCGAAGTCGGGCCTGGCAAGGTCCTGACCAACCTCATCAAGCGGATCGCACCCGACGCGCGGGCCATCGCCCTCGACGACGCGGATGCGATCGACCGGATCACGGCCGAACCGGCCGTGACCGCCTGACCAAGAAGGAGAACCCAGACCTCGTGCGCAGCCCCGATTACTCCCGCCGCGTCGGCGTCACCGGCCTCGGCGTCGTCAGCTCCGTCGGCAACGACAAGGCGACCGCCTGGCGCAGCCTCATCGAAGGTCGGTCCGGTCTCGGCCCGATCACCCGCTTCGACGCCTCCGGCTACGAGCACCAGGTCGCCGGCGAGGTCCGCGACTTCGACGCATCCGCCTGGATGGAGCACAAGGCCGTCCGACGCAGCGAGCGCGAGATGCATTACGGGGTCGCGGCCGCGAAGCAGGCGGTTGCCGACGCGGGCTTCGAGATCACCGACGCGAACCGAACCGACGTCGGGGTCGTGTTCGGCTCGGGCGCCGGCGGCCAGAACCTGATGATCGACAACTTCGCCACGCTGAAGGCGCGCGGTTCCGACCGCGTCTCGCCGACATTCATTGCGAACGCCCTCGTCGACTCGACCTCCGGGATGATCGCGATCGAGACCGGGGCGATCGGCCACAACGTCTGCATCGTCTCGGCCTGCGCGACCGGCACCCACAACGTCGCCGAGGCCGCCGAGGCGATCCGGCGGGGTGACTGCACCGCGATCATCAGCGGCTCGACCGAAGCGCCGCTGCTCGAGGTTGCCCACGCCGGCTTCGAGAACATGCGTGGCCTCGGCCTGCCGCGTCCGGGTGAGCCGCTCGAGACGGTCTCGCGTCCGTTCGACCTGACCCGCAACGGGTTCGTCCTCGGCGAGGGCGCCGGATCGCTCTTCCTCGAGGATCTCGAGCTCGCGAAGGCCCGCGGGGCGCACATCTATGCCGAGGTCGTCGGCTACGGCTCGGCCGCGGATGGCTGGGACATGATCCAGCCGATCGAGGGCGGCACGGGCTCGGCGCGGGCGCTGAAGATGGCGCTCGAGCGGCGTGGCGTGCCCGCGGACGAGGTCGACCTGATCAATCCCCACGGCACGTCGACGCCGGTCGGCGACGCTCGCGAGGCCGAAGCGATCTGGACGGTCTTCGGCGACCGCTCGGCCGGGAAGCGTCGCTCGCTGGCGGTCTCGGGCACGAAGTCGATGACCGGCCACATGATGGGCGCCGCCGGTGCGTTCGAAGCGTTCGCGACCGTCATGTCGATCGCGGAGCAGACGATCCCGGGCACGCTGAACTATCGAGACTCCGACCCGGCCTGCGACCTGTGGGTCGTCGACGAGACGATCCAGGCCCCGATCCGCTACGGCCTGTCGAACAACATCGGCCTCGGCGGCCACAACGGCGCCGTCATCTTCAAGCGCTACGACGGCGACTGAGAAGGCTGGAAGGGCCACGGCGCGCGGCTACAATCCGCCAGATGCCTAGCCAGGACCTTGCGCGACGCGCGGTCGTGACCGCGATGGGCGCGATCAGCCCGATCGGGAACGACGCCGAGACGTACTGGTCGAACCTGCTCGCCGGCGTCTCCGGCGCGGGACCGATCACCACCTTCGATCCGACGGGCTTCGACGTCCAGATCGCGGCCGAGGTCAAGGACTTCGACCCGAGCCTCACGATGGATCGCAAGATGGCTCGCCGGATGAGCCGGTTCGTCCATTTCGGGGTCGCCGCCTCCACGGAGGCGATGACGAAAGCCGGTCTCGACGTCGAGGCGATGTCGCCCGAGGAGCGGGATCGGGCAGGGGTCATCGTGAACACCGGCGGCGGCGGGATGGAGGAGGTCGTCAATGCGACCACGACCCTCCGCGACAAGGGCCCGGGTCAGGTGAGCCCGTTCGCGATCCCGGCGTTGTCGGGCAGCATGGCCGCGGCCCAGGTCTCCATGAAGTACGGCTTCACCGGCCCGGTCATCACCCAGGTCGCGGCGTGTGCTTCGGGTGTCATCGCGTTCCAGGATGCTCTGCGCCTCATCAGCTCCGGTGAGTGCGATGTCGTGATCGCCGGGGGTTCCGAGGGACCGTTGCTGCCGATCGCGTTCGCCGCGCTCGGGAACATGACCGCGCTCTCGAAGCGGAACGACGACCCACAGGGCGCCTCCCGACCATTCGATCGGACGCGCGACGGCTTCGTCTTCGGAGAGGGCGCCGGGGTCCTCGTCATCGAGTCGGCCGCGCATGCGCTGGGCCGTGGCGCGACGATCCTCGCGGAGATCGTCGGAGCTGCCCTGACCGCCGACGCGTATCACATCTCGGCCCCCGAACCCACGGGCCGCGGCGCTTCCCGGGCGATGACCATCGCGATGCGCCAGGCCGGCGTCACGCCCGACGAGATCGACTACATCGTCGCCCACGGGACGTCGACGCCGCTCAATGACTCGACCGAGACGAAGGCGATCAAGGCCGCCTTCGGCGAGCGGGCATACAAGATCCCGATCTCCTCGCCGAAGTCGATGATCGGGCACACGCTCGGCGCGGCGGGTGCCTTCTCGGCCATCGCCGCGATCGGGACGATCCGCGACGGCTGGATCGCGCCAACGATCAACTACCACGAGCCAGATCCGGATTGCGACCTCGACTACGTCCCGAACGTCAAGCGCCAGGCATCGGTCGACGTCGCGATGATCAACGGCTTCGGCTTCGGCGGCCAGAACGCGGTCGCGATCTTCCGGCGCTTCGAGGCCTAGCCCGAGGCGAGCTCCCGGACGCGGGGGATGACCTCGCTGCCAAACAGCTCGATGTTCGTCATCACGGCCTCCTGCGAAAGGCCGCCCATCCCGTACTTCAGGTCGAAGCGATTCGCGCCGAGCGACTTGAGCGTCTGGACGACCTTCCTCGCTACCGTCTCCGGCGAGCCGACGTGGAGCGCGCCGTGGGGACCGATCTCGTGCCGGAAGGACGCTTCGGTCGGGACGGCGAAGCCGCGGATCCGGCTGTAGCGGGTGATGACCTCCAGATAGCGCGGCCAGAACTCCGCCTGGGCCTGCTCGTCGGTCGCCGCGACGTGGCCCGGGGAGTGCACCCCGATCGGCAGCGGGACTCGGCCGAAGCGCTCCAGCGCCTGGCGGTAGAGCTCGGCGAACGGAGCGAACCGTGCCGGCGACCCGCCGATGATCGCCAGCATCAGCCCGAAGCCGTAGCGTGCGGCTCGGATCACCGACTGTGGGCTCCCGCCGACCCCGATCCAGACCGGAAAGCTGCCCGATTCGAGGTGCGGCACGACGTCCTGATCGTGCAGGGCCGGCCGGGTGTTGCCCTGCCACGTCACCGGGCCGCCCTTCATGAGCTCGGCGAACAGGTTCGTCTTCTCCTCGAAGAGCTCCTCGTAGTTCGCGAGGTCGTAGCCGAACAATGGGAACGAGTCGATGCTCGAGCCACGCCCGAGGATGACCTCGGCTCGTCCACTCGAGACCGCGTCGAGCGTCGAATAGCGTTGAAAGACCCGCACCGGATCGTCCGAGCTGAGAACGGTGACCGCCGACCCGACATGGATCCGAGCGGTCCGGGCGGCGATCGCCGAGAGCACGACATCCGCGGCCGAGAGGGGGAAGTCGTCCGTGTGGTGCTCGCCGATCCCGATGAAGTCGATGCCGACCTGGTCGGCGAGCACGCCCTGCTCGACGAGGTTCCGGATCGTCTGGGCGTGCGACACCGGGCGGTCGTCCTCGTCGTGGGTAACGTCGCCGAAGGTGTCAAGGCCGAAGACGAGCGGGAACGGCACGGACGGGGTCATGCCGCGACGGCTCGCACTGCCCGATCGAACTCGGATCGCTGGAGCAACGCTCCGAAGACGGGCCCGCCGGCCTCCAGCAGGCGACCGGCACCCAACCCATCCAGGCGCACGGGGTCGAAACCGATCCGATCGACGGCCACCCCGACGGCAACGCGATCGGGCGAGCCCGTGGGCCGGCGTTCCTCGTCCAGCTGGTGGTAGCCCAGGTGGTTGAAGGACTTCACGACGGTCGAATCGGCGAGCCGGCCCTGGACGATCTCGCTCGTGCCAAGCTCGCGGTTCTCGAACAGCTCCTGGATGCCGTCGACGGGCGGCCAGTAGTTCATGATGTCGATCACGAGCTTGCCCGCGACCAGTGTCGGGTCGAACGACGCGAATTCGTGGATCGGGATCGCGAGCACGACGACGTCCGCGTCGCGGACGGCGTCCGCGGCCCAGCGAGGTGTCGAGCCCGGAACGAGCACCTGGGTGATGAGCGCGATTCGCTCCGGGTCGCCCGACGCGGCGATCGACACGTCGTAGCCGGCCTCGACGGCGGCGCGTGCGATCACCGGGCCGGAATGGCCGGCGCCGAGCACGGCGATCTTCAGCTGGGTAGGTTCCGACATAGTTGCGTCCGCAACGATATCAGATGTTCCCGGAAGCCTCCCAGCCCTCGAACGCTGCGATGGCGGCCCGCCAGTCATCAGGCACCGGGATTGGCACCTCCTCGCTGTAGTCGTACGAGACGAGGACCGACTCCGACACGGCGACGAGTCGGGCCTCGCCATAGCGGGACGCCGGCGCGGTGATCCGATGCACCATCGTGAAGCTCGTGTTGCCGATTCGCTCGACCCGCGTCTCGACCGCGAGCGTCTCGCCGTAATAGGCCTGAGCGCGGTAGGTCATCCGGATCTCGGCCAGGATCATCCCCTCATCAGCGCCGTGAGCACCGAGCGGCAGGGGCCGGCCAACGACCTGCTCGTAATAGGCGATCCGGGCGATCTCGACATAGGTCAGGTAGAAGGCGTTGTTCACGTGGCCCATCGCGTCGGTGTCGGCCAGGCGTGTGTCGATGTGGTGGACGTGGGCGAAGTCGCCGGGGACGTCCCGCGCGTCGCCGGGCACCTCGATCCGAGACCTCACGCGGCGACCCGGAGTCGGAGCGAGTTGAGCACCACGGACACGGACGATACGGCCATCGCCCCGGCCGCGAGCGCCGGGTTCAGCAGGATGCCGGTGAACGGGAAGAGCACGCCCATCGCGACCGGGATCAGGACGATGTTGTAGCCGAACGCCCAGGCGAGGTTCTGGCGGATCGCCCGCATCGTGGCCCGCGAGAGCTCGATGGCCTGGGCTACGCCGCGCGGGTCGCCGCCAACGAGCGTGATGTCGGCCGCCTCGATGGCGACATCGGCGCCGGTGCCGATCGCGATCCCGACGTCCGCCGCGGCCAGCGCCGGCGCGTCGTTGATGCCGTCACCAACCATCGCGACGATCCGGCCGGCGCGCTGCAGCTCCTCGACCGTCGCGGCCTTGTCGGCCGGCAGGACCTCGGCCCGAACCCGATCCGCCGGGATTCCGACGACCGCGGCAACCGCAAGCGCCGTCGAGCGCGCGTCACCGGTCACGAGCCACGCCTCGATCCCTGCCCGGGTGAGCTCGGCAACGGCCTCGGCCGCGTCCGGCTTCACCGGGTCCGTCAGCGTGAGCAGCCCCGCGACGTTGCCGTCGACGGCCACGTAGGCGAGCGTCGCCCCTCCCGGCGCTGCCGCGGTGGCAGCCGCCAGCGGTTCGAGGTCGACGCCGCGCTCCCCCATGAGGCGGCGATTCCCGACGACGACATGCGCTTCCCGATCTCCATGCGGCACGCGGCCCTCGACGCCATGGCCGCCGATCGCGGCGAAACCGGTCATCTCCCGCGCGGCAACGACGGCCTCGCGAGCACGTGCCACGACCGCGCGACCGAGCGGGTGCTCGCTGCCGGTCTCGACGGCCGCCGCCAGCCCGAGGACCGTCGATTCGTCGAAGCCCGACGCCGCGACGATCGAGGTCACCGCCGGCCGCCCGGCCGTGAGGGTCCCGGTCTTGTCGAAGATGACGGCCGTCACCCTGTGCGCCGTCTCGAGCGATTCACCACCGCGGATGAGCACGCCCGCCTCGGCGCCGCGACCCGTGCCGACCATGATCGCGGTGGGCGTGGCGAGGCCCATCGCGCAGGGGCAGGCGATGATCACGACGCTGATGAAGGCGGTCAGCGCGAGGGTCACCCGCGGCTCCGGGCCGAGCACGAACCAGGCGACGAACGTGAGGGCCGCGAGCACGAGGACGATCGGCACGAAGGCCTCGCTCACCCGGTCGGCGAGGCGCTGGATCGGGGCCTTGCTCCCCTGGGCTCGCTTCACGAGCTCGACGATCGTCGCGAGGGCCGTCTCGCTCCCGACGCGAGTCGCCCGCATGACGAAGGTCCCGGTCGTGTTGAGCGTCGCGCCGATGACCTCGTCGCCGGCCTCCCTCACGACGGGCATCGCCTCGCCGGTGAGCATCGATTCGTCGACGGCCGAGCTGCCGCTCACGATCCGACCGTCGACGGGGACCTTCTCGCCGGGTCGAACGCGGAGGAGCTCGCCGGGCCGAACGACGTCGAGCGCGACCTCGAGCTCCGAGTCGCCCCGAACGAGGCGCGCGGTCGACGGCTGCAGGCCGATGAGGTGGCGGATCGCGGCCGTCGTCCGGCCCTTCGCCCGGGCCTCGAGCCAGCGGCCGAGGAGGATGAGGCCGACGATGATGGCCGATGAGTCGAAGTAGGTCGCCGGCTCGAGGCCCGCGTCACGGGCCAGCCAGGGCGCGATCGTGACGACGACGGAGTAGCCCCACGCGGCTGTCGTCCCGACGGCGACGAGCGTGTCCATGTTGGTGGCGCCGTGGCGAGCCGCCCGCCACGCCGCTCGGTAGAAGCGCCCGCCCGCCCAGATCTGGAGGAAGGACGCCGGAACGAGTACCAGCCAGTTCAGGGTCTCGACCGAGACTGCCGCCTGGGGCCAGAACATGACGGCCATGATCCCGAGCGCGACGGCGATCGACACGATGGCCCGGCGGAGCGTGGCGCGAGCGTCGGTCGCTCGATCGGCGGCCTCGGCATCAAACGCGTCGGCCAGCGAGGTGCCCTGTCGCGCGGTCGGGGATTCGGGTCGGACGTCGTAGCCGGCCGCCTCGATCGCGCCGACGAGCTCGGCCGTGCCGGCGACGTCGGGGAGGAACCGGATCGTCGCGACCTCGGTGGCGAGGTTCACCGCGGCGTCCTCGACGCCGGGTGTCTTCTTCAGGAACCGCTCGATCCGGTTGACGCACGAGGCGCAGGTCATGCCCTCGATGGGCAGCTGGACCTCGGCGATCGGGGCAGTCGGGGCGGTGGTCGTCATACTCCCGGGGAGTATAGCATCGGGCTCCCCCGACCCGGCCCGGTGGCCCGGCTATCCTCGACGCCATGGCGCCTGCCGTGGTTCGAATCGCGACCGTGCCGGGCCCCCGCGGCTCGATCCACGTGGCCGCGACGCCGAGCGGCATCGTCGCCATCGACATCCTCGCGCCGGCGGATGAGTTCAGTGCTGAGCTGGAGCGACGGCTCGGGCGGTCGGAGCCAGGATCCGGCAGCGACGGCGGCGACGCGCAGGCGCATCTCGATCGAGGCGTGGCGGCCCTGCGCGCGTTCCTCGACGGCCGTCCCGACGCGTTCGACGAGCTGCCACTCGACCTCGCCGACAGGCCTGCCTGGGATCGGCTCGTCCTGGGCGCGGTCCGCGAGATCCCCTGGGGCTCGACCGCGAGCTACGGCTCGGTCGCGGCGACGATCGGGCGTCGCGGCGCGGCTCGGGCCGTCGGCGGGGCGGTCGGTCGGAACCCGATCTCGCTGGCGATCCCCTGCCACCGGGTGATCGCCGGGGACGGCTCGCTCGGCGGCTATGGCGGCGGCTGGTGGGGCAGTCGCGAGCTCCGGCTCGGACTGAAACGCGAGCTCCTGGCGCGGGAGGGCTCCGCCGGCCGCTAGACTGCCCCGGATGACTTCGGCCGCCGCCGCTCCGGGCATGTTCGCGATCTTCAGGAAGCGCGACTTCAGCCTCATGTGGACGGCCCAGCTCGTCTCGACGATCGGGTCGTCGCTCACGGACCTCGCGGCCGCGATCCTCGTCTACCGGGTCACCCACTCGGCCCTGAACGTCGGCCTGACCCTCCTCGTGACGGCGCTCCCGACCCTCTTCGTCGGGCTGTTCGCCGGGGTCTTCGTCGACCGGTTCAATCGGAAGCGGATCCTGCTGGCCTCGGATCTGTTGCGGGGCCTCCTCGTCATCTCGATCCCGATGGTCGTCGCGAACGTCGGCATCCTCGGGCTCTATGTCGTCCTCTTCCTGGCGGCAACCGTCCGGCAGTTCTTCGATCCGGCCTGGGAGAGCGTCCTGCCCGAGATCGCGGACGAGGAGGAGCTGACGCGGGCCAACTCGTTCCTGTCGATCAGCTCGTTCGGCTCGACTGCCGTCGGCTTCGCGCTTGCCGGGCTCCTCTCGTCCCTGGACCAGACGAAGATCGAGGTGCCGTTCTACGTGGACGGCCTGACGTTCTTCTTCTCGTTCGCGGCGGTCTTCTTCGTCCGGATCAAGGCCCATCCCGTGGCAGAAGGCGGGGGCGAGACGACCGGGGTCGGCGTCGTCATCACGAACCTCAAGGACGGGATGCGGACGCTCTGGCAGCTGCCGCTCCTGCGGTCGCTCTTCATTGCCGGCATCCCCGTTTCCCTGTCGTTCGGCCTCTGGAACGTTCTGCTCCTGCCGATGGCGATCAAGGAGCTGCACGCGACCGAGTTCGAATACGGTTTGCAGGAGGGGCTGACGTCGGTCGGCTTCGTGATCGGAGCGCTGCTCCTGGCGAAGATCGTCGACCGCCTGGCCGAAGGCGAGTGGATGGTCAGCTCGATCATCCTCATGGCGTTCTGCGGTATTGCGTACGGCGTCTCGCCGAACATCGGCATCGGAATCCTGTTCGTCACGCTCTCGGGGTTCTTCAATGCACCGTACGGCATTGCCCGGCGGACGCTGCTCCAGCGGAGCACGCCTCGCGAGATGCGCGGCCGGGTCTTCTCGGCGATGTTCGTCAGCCGCGACGTCCTGTTCCTCGTCGGGATGGCGGGAGCCGGCCTGGCCGACATCATCGATGCCCGGGTCCTCATCATCGCGGCGTCCGCGGTGCTGCTCGGCGGAGGCGTCCTCGCCCAGTTCCTGCCGGGCATCGGCCGGCCGGCGGCTGAATGGCGCCATGCGCTGCAGCTCCTGCGAACGGCACCGACGGCGCCGACGCTGGCTGCCGGACGCCCGGCGGTGATGATGGACTTCGACCGGCTCACCGACGTTTTGCCCGAGATCGGCGCCCTCGCAATGACCCGTCGCAATGCATTCCTCCAGGGCGCGACGGTCTCGAAGGCTCCGCCTGGCACGGCGATCGTGAAGGTCGGCGACGCCGGCGACTCGGCGTTCTTCGTCCTCGGCGGAAAGGCCGTTGCCGGCATCCCGGCCGAGTCGGGCAACTTCCGAGCCCTGTCGTCGATGGGCGCCGGTGATTTCTTCGGCGAGATCGCGGCGATCACCGGCAGCGCTCGAACCGCGAACGTCGTCGCCGACGAGGAGACCGAGCTCCTGCAGGTGCCGGCAACGACCCTGAAGTCGTTGCTCGAGGTCCCGGCCATGGACAAGCTCATCAACTCGAAGCTGTCGGAGCGGCTCACCCGCACGCAGAACGCGGACCTCGTGCGCCTCGCCGGTCTCGACCAGCGCGACCTCACCGACCTGCGTCGCAAGCGCCGCAAGCCCCGCACGCCGGTCTCGGCCGGCTGATCTCGGCGGCCCGCCGCGGAACTGCTAGCGGCGGATCGATCGCTCGAGCGCGGCCGGGTCCGGGATCACCAGGGCGTCGCGCTGGAGCTCGATGAGGCCCTCCCCCGCGAGCTCCGCCAGGAGGCGGTTCACCGACTGGCGCGAGCCGCCGATCATCCCGGCGAGCTCCGACTGCGTGTACGGCCAGGGCAGTCGCACGCTGCCGTCGGCGCCTGGCGTCTCGTCGGACGCCTCGCGCAGGATCCGCTTCGCGAGCCGCCCGGGCAGATCGAGGAAATGCAGGTCCTGGACGTGGGCGGTGATCGAGCGAATCTCGCGGGAGAGCGCCGCGAGCAGGGCGACCCGCAGGGACTGGTCGCTGTCCACGAGCTCGAGGAACGCCTCGCGTCGAAGGACGAGGGTCTCGGTTCGTCCGAGGGCCACGGCGGTGGCGGACCGGGGGTCGCCGTCGAGGAGGGCCAGCGCCCCGAAGAAGTCGCCGGGGGTGAGCGTCGCCATGATCGCCGGCTCGCCGTCCTCGGCCGAGGGCAGGACGATCTTCACGGCGCCCGCGACGACGACATGGAGCGCATCACCCGGATCGTCCTGATGGAAGATCGTCTCGCCGTTGCGGAACTTCCGACTCCGCATCTGGCGGGCGATCGCCTCGAGCTGGTCATCGCCGACGCCGGCGAAGAGCCCGCACGCGCGCAACGCGTCGATTCCGATCGTTGTCTCGGGGAGTCCGACCATCGCGCCGCATCGTAGCCGACGCTCGACCCCCGTTTAGACTCATGCCATGGAGAGCGGGCCCTGTCCGACGTGCGGCGAGACGAATCCGCCGAACGCGCGGCTCTGCGGCATGTGCGGAACCTCGCTCGTCAAGGACGAGGCGGCCGGCGAGGTTCGACGCGAGATCACGCTCGTCACGTCGGACCTCAAGGGCTCCACGGCGCTCGGTGAACGGCTCGATCCCGAGGCCCTTCGCGAGGTCCTGAACCGCTACTTCTCGGTCATGCGGGCGGTGTTCGAGTCGCACGGCGGCACGATCGAGAAGATCATCGGCGACGCGATCGTCGCGGTCTTCGGCCTGCCGTTCCGCCACGACGACGACCCGATCCGCGCCCTGGAGGCCGCCGCCGAGACGCAGCGCGCCCTGATCCTCCTCAACGACGAGCTCGACCAGGGCTGGGGCGTCCGGCTGACGGTCCGGACCGGCGTGGCCACCGGCGAGGCGACGTTCGGCAAGGCCGACAGCGGCCAGCACGTGCTCCTCGGCCCGCCGGTCGAGCTCTCGACCGTCATGGAGCAGAACTCACCGTCCCAGGAGGTCCTCGTCGCCGAGACGACGTATGCGCTCGTCCGCGACCTCGTCGAGGTCGAGGCCATGGAACCGGTCTCGCCGAAGGGCTCGACGGAGATGTTCAACGCCTACCGTCTTGTCTCCGTCCACGCGCACGAGGAATCCGGAGTCATCGTCCCCGAAGCCGCGCCGGGCATGAAGATCTGCCCGAGCTGCGGCGAGCAGTCGCCGGAGCGATACCGCCTCTGCAACACGTGTGGCGCCTCGCTCACGGAGCACGTCGCCCGCGAGAGCCGCCGGACGGTCAGCATCGTGTTCGCGATGCCGAAGGTCCACGCCGAGAGCGGCGAGGCGCCCGGGCCGGAGGCCCTTCGTGACGTCATGTCGCAGTACTTCGACGCAATGCGAGCCGCCCTCGAGCGCCACGGTGGCACGGTCGAGAAGTTCATCGGCGACGCGGTCATGGCGGTCTTCGGCCTGCCGGTCCGGCACGAGGACGACGCGCTGCGTGCGATCCGGGCCGCCGCGGACATGCAGGCCGCCCTCCCGGCCCTCAACACGAGGTTCCTCGCCGAGCGCGGCCTGCGGCTCGACAATCACATCGGGGTGAACACCGGCGAGGTCATCGCCGGTGACGCGAGCACAGGCCAGCGGCTCGTCACCGGCGACGCGGTGAACACCGCCGCCCGCCTCGAGCAGGCCGCAGGCTCCGGCGAGATCGTCCTCGGCGACCTGACATACCGGCTCGCCCGCGACCAGATCGAGATCGAGTTCATCCCGCCGCTCACGCTCAAGGGCAAGGCCGAGCCGGTGCCTGCCTACCGCCTGATCCGGGTCGGTGGCGAGGCCGCCACGCGTCCGGCCGACACGCAGGGAACCCCGTTCGTCGGGCGCGAGGCCGAGATGACGCGCCTGTCGACGGAGCTCGCGACCGCGACGAGCGGCCGACGGGCGCGCCTCGTGACGCTCGTCGGGGATGCGGGCGTCGGCAAGTCACGGCTGATCCGCGAGTTCGCGAGCCGCGCCTCGGACGTCGCGACGGTGGCCCGCGGACGCTGCCTCCCCTACGGCGACGGGATCACGTTCTGGCCGCTGGGCGAGGTCGTCCGGGACGCGGCCGGGATCGTGAGCGACGACAACCCGGAGGCAGCCACGGCGAAGATCGGGTCGCTCGTGACCGGCGACGAGCGGGACGCGATCGTCGAGCGTGTCGCGTCCGCGCTCAACCTCTCGACCGCGCAGTTCCCGGTCGCCGAGCTGATGTGGGGCGGCCGGCGCCTCCTCGAGCAGCTGGCGGCATCGAAGCCGCTGGCGTTGATCGTCGACGACATCCACCTCGCGGAGCCGACGTTCCTGGAGTTCCTCGATCACCTGCTCGAGGCGGTCGAGGGCGCGCCGATCCTGCTGCTCTGCTCTGCCCGCCACGAGATCGCCGAGCGCCATGCCGACTGGCTCACGGCTCACGACGCCGACACGATCCAGCTGACGCCGCTGACCGAGACGGAGTCCGGCCAGATCGTCGAGGAGCTCCTCGGCGACCTCGAGGAGGCGGTCCGTGCCCGCATCACGGAAGCCTCGGAAGGCAACCCGCTGTACGTCGAGCAGATCGTCTCGATGCTCATCGAGACCGGCGAGATCCAGCGGGGCATGGATGGCTGGGTCGCCCGGGCCGGCTCGCAGGGCATCCGGATCCCGCCGACGGTCGAGGCCCTCGTCGCCGCTCGCCTCGACGCCCTTGGTCTCGAGGAACGGGCGGTCGTCGAGCCGGCCGCGGTCATCGGCCTGTCCTTCCCGATGGATGCCGTCGATCAGCTCGTCGAGGTCGCGATCCGGGAACGTCTCGAGGCCGAGCTCACGACCCTGGTCGGCAAGCAGCTCGTCCGCCGCGCCCCCGGCGACGAGGTTGTGTACCGCTTCGGTCACCAGGTTATCCGGGACACCGCGTATGGCTCGCTGCTGAAGCGCGTCCGCGCGGCCCTCCACGAGCGCTTCGTCGTCTGGGCCGAGCGTGTCAACAGGGAGCGCGGTCGAGAGACCGAGTTCGAGGAGATCCTCGGCTTCCACCTCGAGCAGGCCTACCGCTACCGGACCGAGCTCGGGGTCATCGATGCCGAGGCCGTCCACGTGGGCGAGCGGGCGGCCGAGAAGCTCGCGTCGGCCGGCCGCCGCGCCCTCGAGCGAGGCGACCTCCCGGCGGCGTCCAGCCTGTTGCGTCGATCGGCGGCGTTGCTCCCCAGGTCCGCGGAGCCGCGGGTCGAGCTCCTCGTCGACCTCGCCGAGGCGCAGCTCCAGCAGGGCGACTTCGGCGAAGGTCGGACGATCCTGACGGAAGCCGCCGAGATCGCGGCGGAGCTCGGCAACGACCGCCTGGGCGCGCGGGTCCGGCTGCTCCAGGTCTCGATCGACCTGTTCTCCGGGACCGGTGGCGGCGGAACGGCCGCGCTCGAGGCGGCGGCCGCGGCGATTGCCACCCTCGAAAAGGTCCGCGACGAGGCAGGCCTGGCCCGAGCCTGGCGGCTGACGATGCAGACGGAGGTCATGCTCGGGCGACTCGACGAGGCATCCAAGGCGGCGAAGCAGGTGGTCCGGCACGCGGCTCGATCAGGCGACCAGCGGCTGGCCTCCCGGAGCGCGCCGGCGATCGCCTACATCCTCGTTCACGGGCCGACGCCGGTCGACGCGGCGCTCGAGCAGGTCCGCGGGCTGCTTGCGAGCGTCGGTGGCGATCGCAAGGCCGAGGCGGTCATCCTCGGCGCCTACGCCCAGCTGCTGGCGATGCGCGGCGACTTCGACGAGGCGCGGGCCCAATACCAGCGTGGGCGAGAGATCCTGGCCGAGCTCGGCACCGGGATCGATCTCCATTCGACCTCGATCGACGCGTCACGCGTCGAGCTGCTCGCGGGCGACCTCCCGGCGGCGGAGGCGCTGCTCCGGTCCGACTACGAGGCGCTCGCTGCGCTCGGCGAGACGTACTACCGCTCGACCGTGGCGGCCACGCTGGCCCAGGTCCTCGTCGCCCAGGGTCGGGCCGCCGACGCCGAGGCGTATGCCGCCATCTCGGAGGAGATCTCGGAGGCCGACGACATCCTCTCCCAGGCGACGTGGCGCGGCGCGCGGGCCAAGATCCTCGCTCTCGCCGGCGACGCGGAGGCCGCCTCGCGGATCGCGACGGAGGCGGTGACGATGGTCGAGGCGACCGCCGAGGTGCTGCTGCTGGCGGACGCCCTCACCGACCTGGCCGAAGTCCTCCGGATCACGCGCCGGAACGACGAAGCAGGGCCGGTCCTCGACCGAGCCCTGCTTCAGTACGCGCAGAAGGGTGATGTCGTCTCGGCGGAACGGGCTCGTCGCCTGGTGGCTACCGAGCCCGTCTGACGCCGCGGGTTAGAACGTCCCGCGAAGCCCGCCGTTGTGGTGGAGATATGCCTCGATCTGGAAGTTCTTCCCGACCGTTGTCACGGTGACGCACTCAGGGGCGGTGACGTCGCCGAGGTGGTTCTTCAGCGAGCTCGGATCGCTGCAGCGCAGCATGATCGGGTTCGGCGAGCTGCCCTCATGCCACAGCCCGATGGTGTCGACTGTCGCCCCGTTGGGCACGCTCGACCCGTAGAGGAGGAGCGTGACGATGATCGGCCCGTCGACGTTCCCACCGCTGCCCACCCGGACCGAAGTCCAGTCGCCGATGCAGTTGAACGTCGTGGAGGTCGTGCACGGATCCGTGCCGCCGCCGGGAGGGCCCTGCAGGCCGTCCTGGATCGTGACCGGGACGAACGTGGCCCCAGTCTTCGGCTTGACGCTGCTGTTCTGGAGGTTCTTCCTGCTGAGCAGGCCCGTGGTCGTGATCTGTGATCCAGTGAGCTGGAACCCGCCGACGAAGTTGGGACTCGAGCTCAAGGGCGTCGACAAGGTCTTCGAGACGCTGTCGCCGTGGCTGTGGTGCGCATCGGAGGTCGGCCCGCCGGTGCTGTCCAAATTGAACGTCACGGAGAACGGTGAGGCGAAGCCGGTCGTGTCGTACGCGACGACGACGTGGATCCGCCCGCCGGCCGGCAGGGAGCCGAACGCACAGGAGAGGGACGGGCTGGTCTGGCACGTTGTCCCGTAGTCGTTCGAGATGTAGACCGGCGCACCGGCGCCTGGTGCGGACAGGACGAGCTGTGAGATGTTCGATGATCCGTTGTTGTGGATTGTGAACGAGTACCCGGCATTGGCGCCCGGCGTAACGGTCACCGGCTCGCTTGCAAACGTCTCGAATTCCATGCCCGCGACCGTGGCAGACGCCGTGCCGGTCCCGAGCACCATGGCGCCGAGCAGCGACACTGAAACCCTCCTGCGACCGGCACCGCGTGCCGGCAAACTCCTCGAGCCTTTGGGACGATCGTCCTGTCGGGACGACCCCAACTGGCTATAGCCGAAGGATGGGGTCGAGTCGGTGACGAGTCAAGGATAGCTTGAGCAAGCGCGAGGTCAGCGTTGCGTCAACGCACCCGTCGCGTGGCGGACATCACGTCGGTCCCCTGGACGACCCTCATCCACGGGTCACGGGTCGCATCGGGTAGACGCCCACGACGATCGGACTGATCGGGTCGAGCGACAGCTCATAACCGATGTCGCCGCCGCGCAGCAGCTCGCCGAGGAGCTGGCCCTCGCGCTCCGGCAATCCCACGTAGATGTGGCTCCGCTCGAGCGCGACCTGGGTCACGTCGTCGTCGCCACCGTTGATCCCGAACCGGCGCCGGAGCTCGTGCATCGGCACGTAGGCGCGACTCTTGATGAACCGCCGCAGCTGTGGCGCGGTGGCGACCCGCTCGATCCCGGGCGGGGCCGGCTCGGCGTTCGGATCGACGACCGGCGCCTCGCGTACCGGCGCGCGATCGCGGCTGCCCTGGCGGGCCGGCTGCCACGAACGCGTTCTGATGGACGCTGGCGCCGGCGCGCTCATCGGCGCCGGAGCCGGCACGAACTGGTGGGCGACGGCAGAGGGGCCTTGCGCGGCGACTGGGCCGTCGAGTGGCTCCGTGACGCTCGCCTCGACTGCGCCCGAGAGCTGGACGGGTACGAACTCCACCTCGGGAGCGGACTCGAGGTCGTCCCGGAACTCCGCCGTTGACGCCTGCGAGCCGTCCAGCGACAACGTGCCCGGACCCGGGCGGCGCGTCGCCCGCAGCATCTGGGCGTGGCGCGGGGAGCCGTGATGACAGCGTCGGCTCATGACCCGCGATGGTAGCGCCGCCCTCGTCGACGAGCCCTGAACGGACTTACCCAGCGACGACCATGAGCTCGCGCGTTGATTCGTTCAGGACATCCGGACCCGTCGCGCCGCAGACCACGATGTCCTCAATTCGGACCCCGTAGCGGCCGGCGAGGTAGATGCCCGGCTCGATGCTGAATGCGACACCGGCCCCCAGCGCCTCGGCGTTGCCGCCGACGAGATACGGCTCCTCGTGGGTCTCGAGGCCGATGCCGTGCCCGAGGCGATGGAGGAACTGCGCTCCGTAGCCGCCGGCGCTGATGACCTTGCGGGCGATCGCATCGAGATCGCCGCAACGGGCGCCGGATCGGACCGCCTTCGTGGCCGCGTCATTCGCGTGGCGAACGAGCTCGTAGATCGCGAGGAACTCCGGGTCGGGTCCCGCGGCTCCGTCCGGACCGGCGACCCAGACGGTCCGCGTCGTATCCGACTTGTAGCCGCCGAGCGGCCCGCCGAGGTCGAAGACGATCGGCTCGCCGGCCACGATCACCTTGTCGTTGGGGTGGTGATGAGGCGAAGCGCCGTTGGGTCCCGAGGCGACGATCCCGAACTCGCCGAGCTCGTGGCCTTCGTCGATCAGGCGGTCCGCGATCTCGCGGCTGACCTCGGCTTCGGTCCGATCGATGAGCCGGCCGTGGGCGATCGCCAGAATCACGCGATCGGCCGCGTGGGCGGCGAGGCGCAGGAGCGCGACCTCGTCCGGGTCCTTCCGCATGCGCAGCTCGCGCAGCACCTCCGTCGCGAGGCCGAACGGCCGGCCCGGGATCGCCCGCTGGAGCGCGAGGACATGCATCGCCCAGAGCCCGTCGCTGACGAGGACGCGAGCGTCGCGTGGCGCGCGCTTGAGCAGCCCATCGAGTCGCGAGGCAGCGAGGACGTGGGGGTCGTCCGTCTCGTCCCAGGGCAGCACCTCGACGAGGCCGGCGACACCGGCCGGCGAGCCGGATGCGGCCATCGCCTCGAGCCGCGGCGCGATGAGCACCGCCGGCCCATCGGCGGCGAGAACGAGCATCGTGAGCCGCTCGAGCGGCATCGCAACGTAGCCGGTGAGATAGCGGAGGTCGGCTCCAACGCCGATCAGGAGTGCCGCGGCGCCGTGGTCGGCGAGCGATGCCCGAGCCCGATCGAGGCGGTCGGCGTACCGCTCGGCGGGGATCGTCGGTCGCGCCGCCAGCGTCATCGGGCGGTCACTCCGCGAGCCAGGCTCCGAGGACCGTCGCGCCGCTCTCGAAGAGCCGCCGGTACGGGAACACCCGCTCGGCGCCGGCCGCGATGGCTCGATCGCGAAGCGCCTTGTCGTCGTGCTGGCCGACGGCCAGGACCCGCGCCCCGGCGGCGACAGCCGTCGCGATCGCCTGGACGCCGTCGTAGGCCCGCGCGGTGAGGTCGACGACGACGAGCCTGGTCCCGGCGCCGATGAGCGCCTCGAGGTCAGCGGCGCGCCGGATTCGGCGTGGCGCTCCGCCGGCGGCCGTCACCGCGTCCGAAAGGCGCGAGGCCCAGATGAGGTCGTCGGCGAGGATCGCGACGCCGGGCACGGCCAGCTCGGTCGTCACCCGAGCCGAACGGCGATGTGGCGGAAGACGTCGCGGGCCGAGACGACGCTCACCGGCGTGCCGCGGTCGACGATCGGCACGTGGCGGAACCCGCCGACGGCCATCTTGTTGATCGCGACCGCGATCGGGTCATCGCGGCGGAGGATGACCGGATCGGGCGTCATCA
>WNFL01437516.1_pt1 | contig 18395 bp, 17 predicted proteins | sample 5400361 | NCBI WGS metagenome assembly WNFL01 (sample SAMN13153351, study PRJNA577476) | soil metagenome | isolation source: 40 cm soil on Douglas fir-dominated hillslope | place: USA:California | collected 2013-09-17
AAGGCGTCGGGCCAGCTCGAGACCACCGCGTAGCGCGCGAGGACGCTCGCCTCCTCGCCGGTGACCGTGTCCTTGGGCCGCGACTCGTCGCCGAACGGCGCGAGCTTGCCGTCGAGCAGCACGTACGCCCCCTTGCTTCCGACGAAGAGCAACGCCGCGCTGGATTCTCCGCCGGTCGAGTATTGCTGTTCGAAATGCCCCAGAGTCGCAGGTTCGCGATGGAAGAGCGGTTCGAGCGCGCTCACACGATCGCCTCCGGGCAGTTCGAGCGGCACGACCTGTGCGCCTTCCTCTCGCAACCGGATCCTCCACAGTGTGCCGTCGGCGCGGTCGAGCACGAGCGGCGAGTGCGCTCGATACTCCAGAAAGCCGGATTGCGGGGAGAACCCGCCGTCGGGTCGTGCGACCGTGAACTGCAGCGGCGGAAGCCCCAGCGCCGAACGCGAGATGTCGATGTGGACCGTTCCGTCGTCCGCATCGAGATCGCACTGCACCGTCCAGTGCTCGTCGGACGCGGGCCCGGGCTCGCCCTGCGCCCTGGCCGCAGCCATCTGCGGCACGTAGTACGAACTCGCGCGCGGTGCGGGCTCGCTGAGGATCCTGCACCTGGACACCTGCGCCACGTATTCGCGCGCCTCGTCCGCGCCGATCACCCTCGGCGATCCGGCGTAGTGGATGAGCTCCTGCTCCGCATTGCCGATGTGAAAGAAGTCCCCTCCGTCCTTCGTGATTTCCGTACCCTCTGCATGTGTGTCGCGCCGCTGCCAGCCGGACTCGGTCTCGACCACCGCGAACACCTCGCCGGTGCGCGGATCGCGCAGGATCGCCGGCTTCTCCGCGACGACCTCTCGCAGCGCCCTCGACTCGACGGTACCGAGCAGAAACGACGCGATCGGCAGCAGGATCAGGGAGGCGACGACGGCGATTCCGGCCAGCTGCCGGTCGCGCAGCCCGAGGTCGCGGTCGCGGCCGCCGAGCAGCAGACTTCGCGCGAGCCACAACACTGCCAGCGCAAGCAGTACGTCGAGGCCGACCCACGCGAGCACGACCACCCGGCCCGGCCCGAGCAGCGCGGACAGCGGCCACATGACCATGAACGCGCCGGTCGCCCCGGAGCTGGCGCAGGCCCAGCGCGCGAAGGCGCCGCGGCGCAACTGCGTGCTCAAGACCCCGACCGCATACACGAGCAGCGACGGCACGCACAGCAGCCAGGCCTGTGGCGCTCGACTCCAGTGGATCAGGATCGCATCCGGATCGGTCAGGCTCATCGCCACGGCCCAGATCGCCACGGGCAAGACGATCACGCTCGCGAGCGCGACCACGCCCACGATCACCTTCGAGGCGAAGTAGCCGCGCGCGCCCTGCGCACGGTGCACGAGCAACCCGAAGTGGCGCGAGTCGCCGTCGCGGCCGAACTGCAGCTGGGCGAGCGCGAATGCGTACACCAGCGGAGGTGCCAGGCTCCACAGCGTCGACTCGTTCATGCTCCGAACGAGCTGGTCCCACACGTTGGCGGCGCGGAACCACACCCACGTCGCGAGCGCGAGCGTGACGAGGAACCATGCCATCTGCTGGCGCGCTTCCTTCCAGATCAGGGACTTCATCGTCAGCCCCTAGGTTGCCGCGAGAGACGCCGGGGACGGCTTCGCGGCCGCGCGCTCGAGACGTGCGATCGGCGCGGGCAGCGGCCGCGGCGCGAGCATCAGCAGGAAGCACAGCGCGAACACGCCGAACAAGAGGGCGAGGATGCCCCACAGGGCGCGCTCCGCGAGGGTCCCTGCGCGCCTGGAAATGTGCCGCCATGCGAGCGCGCCGAGCGCGAAGCCGAACAGGACGTGAATGAGGTGGAGTCCCACGGAGTCCCTGGGCATCGCCGCCGGGCTGGGAAGCAGCCCGCGCAGCAGCGGCGCGCTCGAGTCCGCGATCAGCCGCTGCGCGCTCAGCACGGCGGGGCCGCACAGGAGCCCGACGCGCATCAGGGCCACACGGCCGGTCTCGCGCAGCGTGCGCGGCTCGTAGCGCTCCACGAAGAGGACCTCGCTCTCGGGCCCGGAGGCTCCGCCCGCGTCGATCGCGCGCAACCGCACCGTCGATGCGACGAGGCTCGCCTCGCCGACCTCGCTGCGGCAATGGCGCATCCACCAGGGCTTCGCTCCGGGGGATCCTTCGCGCTGGAATCCGCTCGCGGTCCACACGTAGCGGCCTCGCGTACCGACGAGCACCGGTCGCCAGTCGATCTCCGCGCTCCAGCCCTCGNGGGAGGGCCACGGGCTCGAGCCGTAGCACCTCACCGTCGGCCTCGAGTCTCCAGAGGGTGTCGTCGCCGGGATCGACGAGCAGGTCCGTCCTGTCCCAGCCTGCGGCGATCAGCGTCGCGCGACTGAACGGCTTGCCGTCCGGACGGCGGAGGATGGTGTGCGTCGGCGGCACGAGCTTCCCGTCGAGATGCCGGAACTCGTGCACGACGCCCTCCTCGCGATCGAGGTAGCACGCATCGAATCGGCCGTCGACCCGGGTCGAGAGCATCGACCAGCGCTGTGGATCCGAGAGCGGACCGCGGTTGCGCAGCAGGAGCTCGAGCCCGGGGTGCTGCGAGACCTCGAGGACTGGCCCGGGGTTGTAGACGAGCCCCGGATCCGTCTCGCTGACGACCGTCCCGTTGGGCATCGTGAACGTCCGCTTCGGCGTGCCAGGATCCTGCGCGCGCGCGTAGTACTCGCTGCGCTCCATCACGCTGAAGCGTCCGTCGAACGAGCGCACGACCAGCGGATAGCCGTCGAACTGGCTCTGCTGGCCTTCGCGCACGCTGTTGCTGAACGCGTACCAGCCCGGGAAGACGACGAACAGCAGCGCGCAGAGCGCCGCGCCGACCTGCAGACGGAACGGCAGCACGAGGTCGCGGTCGTGGCTGCGGGCGAAGAGCCGCCAGACCAGGCGCAGGACCGCAGCGGCCAGCGCGTGCTCGCCGAGCACGAACAGCGGCGCGCTCCAGGGCGACATCGCGAGCACCGGCACCGGCAACCAGAGCGAATACAGGACGCAGCCCGCGGCCGCGAGCATCCCCAGCGCGAAGCGCAGGAAGTTGGTCGGGGCGATCAGTGCGACGAGCAGTCCGCAGGCGTACGCCGGCAGCGCGGCGAACCCGGCCAATGCGTGCTCGATGGCGCGCTCGGGCAGCACGAGCTCGGCCGGAGTTCGGAGGGACTGCTGGATCAGGAACACCAGCGGCGGCAGCGCCCCGAGCGCGAGCGCGAGCGGGGCCCCGACCGCGAGCTTTCCGCACAAGAGCGCGTGCCGGCCGCCTTCGCGGTGGGCGAGGTACGCGAGCGCGCCGCGCGTGCGCTCCAGGCCGAGCTGTGCGTAGCCGAGCGCCAGCCCGCACAGGCTGGCGGTCGCGAGCACGAAGAGCGTCCCGCCGAGCTTCGGGGCGAGCAGCACGTCGCGCGCCGGTGCGGCGAGACACCAGCCGAGACTGAAGAGGACCAGCAGCGCGGCAGCAGGCGGCCCCCACTCCCTCAACTCCTTCCAGACGAGCCCCTTCACGAGATCCCCCCGGCCGTGAACGGCCCCGTGATCTCGCCCGAGGTGACGTCGATGAAGAGCTCCTCGAGCGTCGGCACGATCGGTTGCGAGAGCGCCGGGAAGCGCTTGGCGAGCTCGGCCGTGCGCTCTTCGGTCTGGTCCGCGAGCACCAGCTCCACTCCCTCGCGCTTGCGTTTCGCCGTGACCAGGCCGGGAATGTCCGCGAGATCGACCGGCTGCACGTACGCGCCCTCCGCGAAGCGCTTGGTCACGCGCTGCTTCAGCTCGACCAGCGGCGCCTCGAGCACGATCCGCCCGCCGTGCAGGATCCCGACGCGGTCGGCCATGCGCTCGACGTCCGGGAGGATGTGCGAGCTGAAGAGCACGCTGCGCCCCTCGCGGCCGAGCAGGTCGACCATCGCCTCGAGAAATTCGCGCCGCATCACCGCGTCGAGGCCCATCGCGGGATCGTCGAGCACGAGCACCCTGGGATCCCCGGCCATCGCGAAGACCAGCGCGAGCTGCGCGGCCATGCCCTTCGAGAGGGACTTGATCTTCTTGTCGAGCGGGATCGAGAGCCGCGCGAGCGTGTCGACGGCGTGCTTCCTGTCGAAGTTGGGGCGCGTGCCGGCCTCGAAGGAGACGGCCTCCTGGACCGTCATCCAGCCGATCATCGGCGCGCCTTCGGTGACCAGGCCGACGTTCAGGCGCGCGACGTCGGTGAGCTCGTCCGAGCGCTCGCCCAGGATTCGCGTCTCGCCGCTCATCGGGCGCAGGAACCCCATCAGGATCGAGAGCGCCGTGGTCTTGCCCGCCCCGTTGCGGCCGAGCAGCGCGTAGATCTCGCCCTGCTTCACGCTCAGGCTGAGCCCCTTCAGCACCTCCTGGCTCCCGAAGCGGCGGGTGACGCGTTCGAACACGATAGGATCGCTCATGACTTCTTCTCCGTGGCGAGGTCGGCCTTCAGGCGGCGCTCGAGCGCCGCGCGCAGGTGGTCTCCGTCGAAGCCCAGGTGGTGCGCCTCGGTGATCGCGTGCTGGATCAGCTCGTCGAGCTTCTTCTTGCGCGCCGAGAGTTCGAGCCCGCTCGTCTCGCCGGTCACGAAGCAGCCCGAGCCCTGGCGGCGCACGATCACGCCCTGGTTCTCGAGCAGGTCGTAGGCCCGGGCGACCGTGTTGGGATTGATCGCCAGGTCCTTCGCGAGCTCGCGCACGCTCGGAATGCGGTCGGAGGCCTCGAGCTCCCCGCGCGCGACCGCCGCCTTGACCTGGAAGGCGATCTGCTCGAAGAGCGGCTCGGCGGCGAGGGGGTCGATGCGCAGCAGCATGGGCGTGGGGCGTACTGTACTATATGAACTAGTACAGTCAAGACGGCAACCCGGTTTTTCCAGGCCGGCACGCTCCCGTGGTGGGCTGCGGGGGCCCGCGCTAAGCTCTCCGCCCCGATGTCGCACCCCTACGACGCCCTCCTGGCCATCGAGCGCGGCGATCTGGCGCGCCTGAAGGAGCTCCTGGCCGAGGAGCCGGCCCTCGCCTCGGCCCGGGACGAGCAGGGGGTCTCGATCGTCCTGCGCGCGGCCTACCGCCAGCAGCCCGACAGCGTGGCGGCCCTGCTCGCCTACCACCCCGAGCTCGACCTCTTCTCCGCCGCCGCCGTGGGCGACGCCACGCGCGTGGCCCAGATCCTGGAGCTCGACTACGGCGCCGCGCAGGCCTTCCAGGGCGACGGCTTCGACGCGCTGCAGCTCGCCTGCTACTTCGCCCGGCCCGATTGCGCGCGCCTGCTCGTCGAGCGCGGCGCGAACGTCGAGGCCGTCTCGAAGAACGGCATGGAGCTGCGCGCCCTGCACGCCGCGGCCGCCGGCCGGAGCCTGGAGTGCGTCGAGCTGCTGCTCGAGCACGGCGCCGACCCGAACAGCCCGCAACACGGCGGCTGGGTGCCCTTGCACGCCGCGGTCAACAACCAGGACGCGCGCATGGTCGGCGCCCTGCTGGCGCGCGGCGCCGACCCCAAGCGCCAGAACGAGTTCGGCCAGAGCCCGCTCGAGCTCGCGCGCGAGAAGAACGACGCGGCGATCCTGCGCCTGCTCCAGGGATGAGCCAGGGCAGCCTCTTGCACCGCTTCCAGATCGGGTTCGAGGACGCCGCGAGGAAGCGCCGCGACGAGGTCGACCTGCGCATCGCGCGCCATTCCTCGGAGGTCGGCGAATACCTCGTCGCGCGCGTGCTGGCCTGGTGCCTGTGCCACGAGACCGGCATCGAGCTCACGCCCGGCCTGTGCAAAGGCGACGAGCCGGCCGTGTGCGTCAAAGGCTACGACGGTGTCATCCAGACCTGGATCGAGATCGGCATCCCCGAGACGAAGAAGCTGCACCGCGCCTCGAAGGCCGCCGAGCGCGTGCTCGTCTTCCCCCACCGCGGACCAAAGGGCCTGCCGCTCGAGGAACCGCTGCACAAGGGCGACGAGATCGAGGTCGTCGATCTCGGAGCCGGGTTCCTGCACCAGCTCGCCGGCACGCTCGACCGCAACAACAAGTGGAAGGTCTCGCTCGCGGGAGAGGAGCTCACGGTCCACGACGGACAGCGCGTCCGGACGAGCACGATCGAGCGCACGAGGCCGTTCTCCGCCGCACCCTGATCCTCGTTGCGTTCCTGGCCCTCTCCGCGCTCAACCCGCTCTTCGCCGCCGACCTGCAGGCGCTGCTCGGCGCCGCCGCCAAGGACCCCGCCCAGATCCCCGCGCTGGTCACGCAGGGCAGCGCGGAACTCGCGCGACTCTCCGGGACCGACCCGAAGAAGGCCGCCGAGCTCGGCGACGCGCTCGAACCCTACTGCAAGCGGCTCTTCTTCAGCACCGAGACGATCCCCGGCGCGGACGCGTTCGGCGTCACGACGCACCTCGTCCTGAAGGGCGAGCTGCCCTCGCTGATCGCCAAGCACTACCACACCAGCGCCGGCATGTTCGCCTACCTCAACGAGGGCTTCGAGGACAAGAAGATGCGCGTCGGCCAGAAGCTGCGCGTGCTCGACCTCTCCGACAGGAGTCTGCACGTCGAGGTCAGGAAGGGCATGTACCGCATGCTGCTCTGGCGCACGCTGCCCGGCGGAACCGTGCCGATCCTGCTCGCCTGCATGCCCGTAGGCCTCGGCGCCGCGCAATCGCCGACGCCCGAGGGCTCGACCACGATCCTGAAGCGCGTGCGCGACCCGCAGTGGACCGATCCCGACACCAAGCAGGTGATCCCCGCCGGCGACCCGAAGAACGTCCTCGGCGGCTACTGGATCGCGCTCGACGCCAACACGCTCGGCACGGCCGGCATCGGCTTCCACGGCTTCACCGGCGAGCCGGCGAAGGACTGGATCGAGCAGGGCGCCTCGCACGGCTGCGTGCGCATGCTCCAGCCCGACATCGACCGCGTCTTCCACGTCGCGCTCGAAGGCACGGCGGTGGCGATCACGAAGTAGGGATGGAGAAGCTGCTGCTCGTTTGTGCGGGAGGCGCGCTCGGGTCGGGCGCGCGCTACCTGGTCGGGCACTGGAGCGTGACGAGGTTCGGGACGGGCTTCCCCTGGGGCACGCTGGCGGTCAACCTGCTCGGCTCGTTCGCGATCGCGCTGGTGATGCACGCCTCGAGCGTGAAGCCGGACTTCTCGCTCAACACGCGGTTGTTCCTGACGGCCGGGATCCTGGGCGGCTTCACGACCTACTCCGCGTTCAACCAGGAGACGCTCTCGTACTTCGAGACCGGCGAGCTCGCAAAGGCGTTCGGGTATGCGGCGCTGACGCTGCTCGCTTGCCTTGGAGCCGGCTACGCGGGACTGAACACGAGTCGCGCGCTGTTCGGCTGAGACACGGGCTACGTGGTCGCGATCTTCGCGCCCCGTTCCGCGAGCAGCGCGCGCAGCACGGATCGGTGGCAGTGCGCCTCGTCCTCGCAGTAGCAGCCCACCGAGAAGCTCGACTGCTGCGAAAGCACGGCGAGCAGTTCGATGGTGCGCGCGTTCTCGGGCGTCGCCATCTCGCGGCGGTACTTCCTGACGAACTTCGCCCATTCGAGCGGCGAGCTTGCACCCTGCCCGAGCTTCATCGTCGCGACGCTCGGCGCGAGGTTCGGGAACCACACGTCGTACCAGTTCTCCGACGCGAACTTCGCCTTCGGCACGCCGCGTGGCGGCCGGCGCACGGTGCCGATGCGCGTGCCCTCGCCGGGAGCGCGCGGGGTACCGAGTCGGACGATGCGGATGACCATGATGATTGGGCGCAGATTGTACGGCGCGCGCCCTCCTCGAGGACCATGCGGCTGCGCGTCGAGCGGGTGTACCATTGGTACTGGGCGCGACGCTGATCTCCGGCGAATGTGCAGAACCTCGCCGCCCAACAAAGTGTTTCGCATGCCACCGAAGGAGAACCTCGACATGAACATGCAGCGCTTGCTCGACATGGGATGGAAGCTCGCCGTCATTCTCTGCGCCTCGGTCCTCATGGTGGCCGCGTTCCGAAGCCCGCAGTCGCCCGATCGCCCGGCCGATTCGGTTCGCGCGCAGAGGTTCGTCCTAGTCGACACTGAAGGGAGGGAAATCGGCATGTGGGGCATCGACAGGAAGCGTGGTGAGGGACAGGCGCTCATCCTCTACGACACGAGCGACGGCCAGCGGGACGGGGTCTCCCTCCGCGTAGAAAATGGCCGAGCAGAGGTCATGGTGGAGGGCAATGCGAAAGCCGGTGCCGTGCGTCTCGCCACCGACGTCGGGACCTCTTCCTTGGGCCTCTACGACTGCTGCCTCGAGCCCAAGTGCAATGGCATCATTCGCGCGTGTCGGGCGGCCTTGGAGGTTCTACAGGCTGGCGCACGCATGCACCTCGACAAGACCCACGTCGAGCACGAGCCCGGTAATCACATCGACACGTCGAGCGGCTATGTACGCTTTCCCGACAGCCCGAAGGCGTACGACAGCATGGGTCGCAAATAGCCTGCGCCTCGCCGCATCCGCGAGGCCGGCGAGCACCTTCGCTGTGTGGCAGATGTTCGAGCAATGGCGGCCCGCCTTCCGACTCGTAGGCCCGTGTTAGCATCGCACGTCCCCATGCGCCTCGAAGACGTACGACAGCGCCTCCGTTCCGCCGGCGCGGGCCCGCGGCACGAGACGCTCGCACTGCGCGCCTGGGTGCGCGGGCTGCCGCTCGACGCCTTCGCTCGGAAGAGGAACAGCGCCTTCCCGAAGTCGCTGCTCGCCGGGCTCCCCGCGATCCAATCCGAGTTCGCCACTCTCACGCGCGTGCGTTCCGAGCACGCGGGCGAAGACGGATCCGCGCGCCTCGTACTCGAACTCGCCGATGGCCAGACGATCGAGAGCGTGCTGCTCCCGAACGACGGCGTGTGCGTTTCCTCGCAGGCGGGCTGCGCAGTCGGCTGCACCTTCTGCATGACCGGCACGCTCGGCCTCCTGCGCCAGCTCGGCAGCGCGGAGATCGTCGCGCAAGTCTCGCTTGCGCGGTCGCGCCGCACGGTCCGGCGCGTCGTATTCATGGGCATGGGCGAGCCGGCGCACAACCTCGAGAACGTGATGGAGGCGATCGAGCTCTTCGGCACCGAGGGCGCGCTCGGGCACAAGAACCTGGTCTTCTCGACCGTCGGCGACCGGCGCGTGTTCGAGCGGCTGCCGCAGGGACCGGTCAAGCCGGCACTGGCGCTGTCGCTGCACACGACGAAGGCCGAGTTGCGGGCGGAGCTGCTGCCGCGCGCGCCGCGTTTCGATCCGGCGGAGCTCGTCCTGCTCGCGCAGGAGTACTCGCGCGCGACGACCTACCCGATCCAGTACCAGTGGACGCTGCTCGAGGGCGTCAACGACGGCGACGACGAGCTCGATGCGCTGGCGGAGCTGCTGCGCGGGCAGTACGCGGTCGTCAACTTCATCCTCTACAACAAGGTCGACGGCCTGCCGCACACGCGCACGGCGCCGGAGCGCGCGCGGGAGCTCGTGCGCGGGATGATGCAGCGCGGGGTGCTCGCCAAGCTGCGGGTCTCGGCCGGCCAGGACGTCGACGGCGGCTGCGGGCAGCTTCGCGCGCGCGAACTTTCGCGAATCCCGGCAGGCTCCTGACAGGACGTTGTCAGGAGGGGTCTTGCAGGATGGCTCTCGCCGCCGGGCAAGGTGCTCGCGGCAGAAAGCAAGCCATGCAGACCCAAGCCAACATGCAGACCCAGTCCATCGTCCCCTGCGTCACCACCTCCCGCATGCGCGAGACGCGCGCCTTCTGGATCGACAAGCTCGGCTTCGAGCTCTCCTACGAGCACGAGCACTACCTCGGCGTGCGCGGCGGGCCGAAGGGCTCGCCCGAGATCGGCTTCATGCTGCCGGACCAGGAGGCCCCGAAGGGCTTCGGCGGTGCCGGCCTGACGCTCTGCCTGCGCGTCGACGACGCAGACCGCGAGTGCGCGCGCCTGTGGAACGCCGGGGTCGAGATCGTCGCGCCGCCGACCGACTACCCCTGGGGCATGCGCGCGTTCACGGTCAAGGATCCGAACGGCGTCCTGGTCACGATCACGCACGCGATCCCGGCCGCGGTGGAGTTCGAGGCCTGCGCGCGGTAGGAAGGTGCCGATGCGCCGAGCCGATCGACTGTTCCAGATCGTCCAGCTCCTGCGCCGCGGTCGGGCCACGACCGCGGCGCAGATCGCCGGCGAGCTCGAGGTCTCCGAGCGCACGATCTACCGCGACGTGCAGGACCTCGTCTGCTCGGGCGTGCCGATCCAGGGCGAGGCCGGCGTCGGCTACGCGCTGCCCGTGCACTTCGACCTGCCGCCGCTGATGTTCGACGCGCAGGAGATCGCGGCGCTCGTGCTGGGCGCGCGCATGGTCGAGAGCTGGTCCGACCGCGCGCTGGCGTCCTCGGCGAAGAGCGCGCTGCGCAAGGTCGAGCACGTGCTGCCTGAGCGCCTCGCGGCGAAGATCGAGAAGAACCGGCTCTACGCGCCCGAGCCGCAGCTGCGCGCCGAGGAGGGCGAGCGCATGGCGCTCGTGCGGCAGGCGCTCGACGAGCTGCTCGTGCTGCACCTCGCCTACACCGACGAGGCCAGTGTCGAGAGCGAACGCGAGGTGCGACCGCTGGGCCTCTTCTTCTGGGGCCGGACGTGGACGCTCGCCGCGTGGTGCGAGCTGCGCCAGGGCTTCAGGAGCTTCCGGCTCGATCGCATGCGCGACATCGAGCTCACGGGCCGGACCTTCGCGCCGGCGCCGGGCCAGACGCTCGAGGACTTCTTCGCGCTCGTGCGGGCCGAGCGCGAAGCGCCGCAGGCCACGACGCGCAAGGAGCGCCATTCGAAACGCGTCGCTCCTCCCGACGATCCCGCGCAGCGCGAAGCGTGGAAGGCCTTCCAGGAACTCGGCTCGGTCGGGCCCGCGTGCGCCAAGGACTTCCTGCTGCTCGGCTTCCGCAGGGTCTCGGACCTGAAGGGCCAGGATCCCAATCGCCTCTACACGCGACTGTGCGAGCTCACGAAGACGCGGCAGGACCCGTGCGTCGAGGACGTGCTGCGCTGCGCGGTCGCGCAGGCGGAGGACCCGCACCTGCCGAAGAAGTGGAAGGACTGGTGGTCCTGGACGCACCATCGAGGGCTGCCCGCGGGCCAGCTCCCGCCCGAATTGCGCTCGCGGCGTCGCTGATTCAGTGACCGCCTCTAGAGCGCGTGACTAGACTCGCCCCGGAGGTCTCCCATGATTCCGCTGCTCGCGGCCCTATTGCTCACAACTCTGCCCGCGTCGTCCCAGTGGCGTGAACGCGTGTTCCAGCCCTGCGAGTACTCGTCGATCTCGGGCGACTACACGCTGCGGGTGGAACCCTCCCAGCGCGACGGCTCTGGTTCGATGCACTGCCGCCTTCGGCACGGGAAAGACGAGCTCTGGTCCTCCGACTTCCCGTGGACGTTCGAAACCGCGGGCGTCGCGAGCGACGGAACCGCGGTCGGGTACCGCAACGACAAGGAGCTGCGCATCGCGGTGATCGACTCCAAGGGGGCCCTGCGCAAGGAGCATGTGATCGAGCACACGGCCTGGATCGTGGACGGTCCCGCGCTGCCGATGGCGAGCGGCGACGTGCTCTTGCACTCCGCGGCGGGCTTGGCGCTCGTCCGCGTGCATCCGGCCGACCAGAGCCGCCCCTCGCCCTGGAAGTCGATCCGTCTTGCGGACGGCGCGCTCGCGGACGACGTGCTGCCGGCCTATCCGATCGCGCTGGCCGAGGGACAGTCGCTCTACGAACGCGGGGCGAAAGTGATCGGCGAGACCGGATTGACGCTGTGTCACTGGTGGACGCTTGACTTCCGGCGCGACGACGTCGCCTGGGCCAAGGATGGCTCCGTGTTCTCGTTGAGCGACCTGCGCGGGCAGACCGTCTGGCGCCTTCCGTTGCTCGATGACTACACGGACCGCACGAGCAAGGAGGCATCGGAGCGCCTCAGCAGCTCGATGGACTGGAAGGATGTGATCCTCGCGACGGGTCCAGGCAACCGCTTCGCCGTGTGGCAGGTGAAGGCCAAGCAGCGGGTCGAGTTCGACGTGCAGAAGGACGGAGATTCGGGCTGGCGCGTGGTCGAAGTCGGGCGCACCCCGTATCCGCCCGAGAAGCCGCAGGCAGCACCGATCGAGAGCATCGAGCTGAAGCTGATCGGTCGCACCTCGCTCGTCGCCAAGACCGATAAGACTCTCGAACCGATACACGACGTGTGCGAACTCGGTTTCACGTCGTCCGGCGAGATCGAGATCTTCCGGCAGGGCCGGACAGGATCGCTGAGCTACGCGCGGCTGGCGCCTGCGGGTGTGCTCGTCTTCGAACGCGACCTCGGGCCGCTCCTTCCGGCAGGCGCAGGTCGTCCCGACCTCTTCAAGCTCACGGGTGATCGGTGGCTGTTCCAGTTCGGCGAGCAGAAACCGCCCTGGATCGAGGTGGACGTCAAGACCGGTACGACCAAAGCTTGCCCGCTTCCGGATGCGGGCATCAGCGTCTCGATCGCACCGCAGCCCGATGGCAGCTACCTCGCGGTCCTGCCCGAGATGGATGGCGCCGCCGTCGTGACCGAGCTTGCGTACGTGAAGGCAGACGGCAGCTTCGGCTGGCGCGAGCGCGTCTGCGGCATCGGGCCGGACGACACGGACTTCCAGAAGGCTGTCAGCTTCGCCGAGGGCGTCGCACGCGTGGGCGATGGGCGCTTCGTGATCCTCGGCACGAGAGAACTCGTGACGATCGACCTCGAGAAGAAGGTGCTCGGGACAAAGAAGCTCGAGGACCTGATCGGGCACGAGCCGGGCTATGTCTGCCGACTGATGGCGGACGGCCGCGGGGGCGTGCTCTTCGACGAGGGTGACCGGACCTGCCACGTGGACTCGAAAGGCACGCTGGCGGGGAGCTTCGACAGCTTGTTGAGGATCGCTCCGGACGGACATCCCTGGACGAGCGATGGCGTGAGGATCTACCGGCTCGACGACCGGGGCATCGCGGACCAGGTTCTCGGCGTTGCACCCAAGGCCGAGGAGCTCGCGGACCCCGGCGACATCTCGATCGACGAGCGCGGACGGATCCTCGTGACCGACGCGCACACGCAGGCGGTTCACGTCTTCGACTCGCAGGGCAAGCGCCTCTTCGTCTGCACGATCGAGGGCCGTGAGCGCTGCGAGAGCCCAATCGGCGATGCCGTGCACGTCAGCCGCGACGGCACGATCCGGCTGGCCGTCAAGGACTGCATCGCCAGCTTCGACCTGCAGGGCAAGCGCCTGAGCAGTCCGGCTGCGGCAGTGAAGGAACCTACTCCCGAGCTAGGCATTCGACTGATCGAGGACACCTGGAGGGAGCTCGACCGGGCTGATCCGGAGTGGCGCGCGCTCTTCGCGATTGACCGGCGGCCGGATGGCAAGTGGTTCGAATCGGCTTCGGTGCGTGCACTCGCCCCCGGCGGCACGCGAATCCTGCTGGAATCCGCCGCGGAAGATTCCGGCGGCGCGATGCTCTGCCTCTACTCTCCGAAGAACGAGCCGCTGGGCATGGTCTCGCTCGGCGGCGAGGACGGTCTGCACAGCCTGTGCGTCTCCTCGCGCTGGTTCGTGGTTGGGTCGTGGGGTCCGAACGCACTGCTAGTGCGAGCCGCGGATCGCAAGGTGTTCCGTTTCAAGCCGAGCGTGAGCGAGGGCAGCTATCCGTACCTAGGTCAAACTCCAGACGGCCGGACGTTGCTGGTCTTGGACGGCCTGAAGCTCGAGCTTGCGCGCTACGAATTGCCCTGAGGCGCGCGAGGTGCGCGCTTCTTCTTCCCGAGCTTCGCTCGCGGCTCGTCGCGCTGCATCTCGGCACCGCTAGCGCGCCAGCCCTTGGGCGGTTTCTCACCGCGCATCTCGAACACGAAGCGCGAGGGCATCGACTCGACGCGCGTGCCGTACTTCGAGCGCGATTTCGTCCACGTGACGGTGAGCAGCTTCTGGGCGCGCGTGATCGCGACGTACATCAGGCGCCGCTCCTCCTCGACCGTGTCCTCGCCCAGCGAGCGCGCGTGCGGCAAGATCCCCTCCTCCGCTCCGGCGATGTAGACGCGCGGGAACTCGAGGCCCTTCGCGGCATGCACGGTCATCAAGACGACTGCGTCCTTGCCCTTGGTGTCGCCCTCGGCGCGCTCGTCCTCGGCGGAGAGCGTCAGCGACTCGAGAAACGTCGTGAGGCCAGCCTTGGAGTTGCGCCGCACGTGGTTTTCGGCCATGTCGAGCACCTGCGTCACGGCGTTCCAACGCTCCTCGCGCATCTTCGCGTCCGGGTAGGCGCGTTCGACCTCGCGCTTGTAGTCGATGGCTTCGAGCAGCTCGCGCATCCAATGCACGAGCGTGCGGCCGGGGTCCTTCGCACCGAAGCGCGCGAGCTTGTCGCGCAGGACGTGCACGGACTGCACAGCCGCTTCGTTCAGGCCCTCGATCTCGCCCGCGCGCTCGAAGGCCTGAGCCATCGAGATGCCTTGCGCGGTCGCGAACTCGAGCGCACCCTCGAGCGTCGCCTTGCCGACGCCGCGCGGCGGGCAATTGACGACGCGCAGGAACGAGGGCTCGTCGTGCGGATTCGACGCCAGGCGCAGGTAGGCGAGCACGTCGCGCACCTCCTTGCGGTCGAAGAAGGACATGCCGCCGACGAGCACGTACGGCAGGCCGCGCGCGCGGAACTGCTGCTCGAAGACGCGCGGCTGCGTGTTGGAGCGGAAGAGCACGGCGCAGTCGCGCTGGTCGAACTGCCGTGCGCGCACGCCCTCCTGGATGTCGAGCGCGATCCAGTCGGCCTCGCCGGTCTCGTCCTCGCCGCGCAGGTAGCGGATCGGATCGCCGCGGCCGAGGACCGAGACGAGCGTCTTCGCGTGGCGCTTCCCGTTGTTCGTGATCAGGCGGTTGGCGGCCTCGAGGATCGGCTGCGTCGAGCGGTAGTTGGTCTCGAGGCGCACGACCTTGGCGTTGGGGAAGTGCTTCTCGAAGGAGAGGATCTTCTGCACGTCGGCGCCGCGCCAGCCGTAGATCGACTGGTCGTCGTCGCCGACCACGCACAGGTTCTGGTGCTTGCCGGCGATCGCGTGCACGATCTCGTACTGCGGGCCGTTCGTGTCCTGGTACTCGTCCACCATCACGTAGCGGAAGCGCTGCTCGAGCTCGCGGCGCAGGGCGGCGTCCTGCTTCAGCACGCGGCAGGTGACGAGCAGGAGATCGTCGAAGTCGAGCATGCGCGCGCGCGCGAGCTGCTCGGCGTACTTCTGCCAGGCGCGCGCGACCAGCTCGGCCTGCTCGTCGCCCGGCCGCGCGAGCAGGATCTCGGGCGTCTCGAGCCGGTTCTTCGCGAGCGAGATGCGCGCCTGCAGCGCGCCCGGCTGCAGGACCGCGTTGCCCACTCGCAGCTCGCGCAGCGCCGCGCGCGCGGCGGCGAGCTGGTCCGCGGCATCGCAGATCGTGAAGTTCGGTGCGAGACCCGCGGCGCGCGCATGGCTGCGCAGGAAGCGGGCGCAGAACGCATGAAACGTGCCGATCGTGAGCTTCTCCGCTCGCGCCGCACCCACGAGCCTGCCGATGCGCTCGCGCATCTCGCCCGCGGCCTTGCGCGTGAAGGTCATGGCCAGGATGTTCTCGGGCGCGACCTCGTGCGCCAGCAGCCAGCCCGTGCGCACGGTGATCACGCGCGTCTTGCCGGACCCGGCACCGGCCAGCACCAGCACGGGCCCGTCGATCGTGCGCACGGCCTCGCGCTGCGCCTCGTTGAGTCCCTCGAGCAGCTTCTCCATCGCTGGGCGCGAGACCCTAGTCGCCGCGCGCACGCCGCGCCAGCCTTCCTCAGTGCTTCTCGAGCACGAGCAGCTCGTGGCGCGCGAGCAGCCAGGAGCTGTCCATGCTCGCCGGCCCCTCGACCGCCTTGCGCAGGTAGGCGCGTGCGGCGATCGGGTCGCCCTTCAGCTCCTGCCACAGCCCGACGAAGAAGTACAGGCGCGCGAGATCCGAGCCCGGGGTTGCGCGCCGGTCGAAGGCGGCGAGCAGCTCTTGCAGGCTCGCCTGGCCGGCGAAGAAGCCGCCGATGTTGACGTCGAGCGGGCTGTCCTTCGAGAAGCGCGGCATCGCGAGGTAGTGGCGCAGCTCGCGCGTCGCCTGCTCCTCCTCGCCCATGCGCCAGCGCGCGAGGTACAGGAAGAGCTGCCCCTCGATCGCGCTCTCGCCCTTGCGGCGTGCGAGCACGCCGAACTCGACGGCCGCCTCGCGCCAATGGCCCAGGCACCATTGCAGCTCGCCGGCGAGCTGGCGGTAGCGCGGGTCGTCCGGGTTCTGCCGCAGGAGGAGCTCGGCGTCGTCCAGCGCACGCTCGTAGCGTTCGAACACGCGCAGCACGTTTGCGCGCAGCAGGCGAGAGGGTGCGTCGTTGGCACGCTGGTAGAGCAGTTCGTTGAGATCGACCAGGGCGAGTCGCGGGTCCCCCCTGCGCGAGAGGACTTGTGCGCGCACGCTCAGCAGATCCGGATTCGTCGGGTCGCGCGCCAGTCCCGGTTCGACGATCCGCATGGCCTCTTCGTCGTGGCCAAGACCGAGTGCGCGCTGGGCCTGTTCGCCCGCGAGCTCGAGGCGAATATCCGGGCTCGAACTCGCGCGCCAGGGGATCAGCAGGCACAGGAGGCCGAGCAGGATGGCCGGGATCGTCGCCCGCGCGAGCCGCTGCAGGCCCAGGCGCGCGCTGCCCTGCGGGTCGCGGTCGAGCGCGCGACCCGTGATCAGGCCCGTCGCGAGACCGCCGAGGTGCGCCATGTTGTCTATCTCGTCGACGACGATCCCGATGAAGATGTTCACGAGCAGCAGCAGGATCAGATTCCGCACCACGGGGCGGAACAGCATCTCGGGGATCGATTGTCGATGCGCGACGAAGAATGCCAGCAATGCGCCCGCGAGGCCGAAGAGCGCACCGGAAGCGCCGGCCGAGATCGCGCTCGGATGCCAGAGCACGCTGCAGGCCGAGCCGCCGACTGCGGACATGAGATAGAGCAAGAGAAAGGCGGCACTGCCGTAGAAGCTTTCGACGATGCGCAGCGCGAAGAGACTCGTCATGTTGATGACGAAGTGCGCGAAGCCGACGTGCACGAAAGCACAGGTCGCGAGTCGCCACCAGTCGCCCTGTGCGATGTAGGGTCCGTGGCTGCCGCCGAATCGCAAGACCTCTCCTCGGCTGGGGAAGCCCATGGCCCGAGAGATCTCTGCCAGACTGCGCATCAACTCCGAGGCGTTGATCCGGTCCCATGAGATGTCGGCGGCGACCATGGCGACATAGACGCCGGCGTTCAGCGCGAGCAGCAGCGGCACGGCCCAGGTCCTCTGCGGCGAGCGCACCACGAAGGCACGCGCCGGTCCGATCGGTGTGGCCTCTTCGGACGAGGCCGGCGCGGGGGTGTCGGGCTGCATCGAAGTCGCAGAGGATAGCGCTCGTGGACGCCGAGGCGAGCGCGCGCCAGACTCTGCAGCCCATGTCGGCAACCGAGCTGCTGCGCTGTATCGAAATCGAGCCCCGCAGGAAGGCCCAGTGGTCCGTGATCTGGCTGCACGGCCTGGGCGCGGACGGCCACGATTTCGAGAGCATCCCGCCCTACCTGCAGCTCGAGTCGCGCCACGACGTGCGCTTCGTACTCCCCCACGCGCCCGCCATCCCGGTCACGATCAACGGCGGGATGGTCATGCCGGCCTGGTACGACATCCGCGACGGGGACCTGCGCACGCGCCACGACGAGGCCGGCATCCAGCGCTCCTCCGAGCACCTGCTTGCGCTGCTGGCGCGCGAGCTGCAGCGCGGGGTGCCGACGAACCACGTCTTCCTGGCCGGCTTCTCGCAGGGCGGCGCGATCGCGGTCCACACGGCGCTGCGCCACAGCCAGCCGCTGGCCGGGATCATCGCGCTCTCGACCTACCTCGTCTGCTCCGACAAGCTGCCCGCCGAGCTGCAGTCGGCCAACCGCGGCATCCCGGTCTTCGCCGCGCACGGCACGCAGGACCCGATGGTCAACCAGCGGCGCGGAGTTGAGCTGAAGGAAGCGCTCGAGGAGCTCGGCTGCCGCGTCGAGTGGCACACCTACCCGATGGAGCACAGCGTCTGCATGGAAGAGCTGGTGCACATCGGGGCGTGGATGAACCGCCTGATGGGCGGGTGAACATTTCAGCCCGCCTGAGTTTTTCACCCTGCCCCTGAAACCCAACGGGCGCCGTTGGCGTTCCGGGCAGGGTGAAAAACTCAGGCGGGCTGAAATGTTCACCCGCGGCGCCTCGACATGGTCCCCTGGGATCAGTCGTTCCGCCGCCCACCCTTGCGCTGCGGCGGCGCGTTCCAGGGATCCTCGGGCCA
>WNFL01154907.1_pt1 | contig 18392 bp, 15 predicted proteins | sample 5400361 | NCBI WGS metagenome assembly WNFL01 (sample SAMN13153351, study PRJNA577476) | soil metagenome | isolation source: 40 cm soil on Douglas fir-dominated hillslope | place: USA:California | collected 2013-09-17
CTTGAGTACTATACAGGAGAAGCGCAAAACCCCGAGTCAAAATGGGGAATGGGATCTTTTATACCAGGGTTTGATGAAGGAGTGATAGATACATATACAATACTCATTGATGAGGCGTCAGGTAAAGTTATAGATGAAGTTCCACTGGCTATAGATACAGACTTCATATTTTAAACTACTTTCCCTATCTTGACTAAAAACTATTTGGTTTTTAGACTTGCATTTTTCAAAATAATTTACTATATTATTCAATATGAAACCTGTCCTATATTCAGCTACAATTCTTCTTATTTTGACTTTTGTTTTTAGCATAAAGTCTTATGCGGAAAGTGCAAGCGTCTCAATTCATAACACTGTTAATTCAACCAGTACTTCAAATTCAAATTCCAGTACTCATACCCAAATACATATTGAATCCAATGGACAAGTCCAGGACTATAATTCTGACAACCCAAATGATGTAAATATGCACTCAAGCAATGGGCACGTTGAAGTCCATGTCTCAAATAATGGGACAAGCGTTACTACTTCTCCCACTATCACACATACTGAAGATAAAATATCACCTAGTCCTACCTCCACAGCATCAGCAGAAAAACATGAGGATAAGAAAAAAGAATTAAAAGAACTTCATGAGTCTCTTATTAAAAAATTTGAGCAGAATTTTCAAACATTTTTCAGAATGCTTTTCCTCCATTTCTAATTACAAATCTCAAGATGGCTGATCTCCAACGTTTGTTGCTATTGATAAGCTCTGTTTGATAAAATCAACTTATGCACCCGTAGCTCAGTGGATTAGAGCATCTCGCTTCGGACGAGAGGGTCGGGGGTTCAAGTCCCTCCGGGTGCGCTGAAAGATTTTTCTAGGCTTTAGTTTAGAAAAATCTTTTATTGTAATGGGGACTTGAACGGCCGGACTGAGCCACCCTCTTTTTGTTAGTGAATTACCCTATTTTTGAGGTATAATGTTGGGGTTCTATCCTGTAACATTGTTCTATGAGTGAAGTTTCAGATAATTCTCTTCCCACGGGTTCACATGAGTCTACCCCAAAAACAACTATTCCCTTTGGAGAAGTTATGATTCCTAGGAGTTCTGAAGCACTTGTGTCATCTAGTGAGAGAGCAGTTTATCAATCAGGATTTAATAATTATCAACAGCTGTTAGCCGTGGAGGATTCTGGAATAGAAAGAAAGAAATTTTTATTAACACCTGCAATTGCATCAGTAATAATTGGAATTCAACCTTGGCGTCATATTTCATCAGATGAAGCTGATGTATTGGCTGGCTATATACAGGAGGCAGGAGTCGACATTCTAGATAATTTTGCAATGATTCATGTATCCGAGCCCACAGAATTTGGAGAAACGAGAAGTAGTGTTGATCTTATTAATATTCCTGCTGCACGGTTAGTGCTCCATCAGAATAACGATTTGTTAGGTACAGACATTCATGAGAATTCTCCCAGAGATCAAGTAGCAGATGCCGTTTTTCAGCTATTTTCTATTCAGGATGATGCGTATAAATACCACTTAGCAACAGGCTTATTAAGTGGGTTTCCTGTCTCAGATGCTATGTGGTACGCATTGAGTACTACAACAATACCAAGTAAAGTCGGTGTAAAGAGAAGCATTGGTGAATCAATTCAAGTAGAGCGTGATTCTCTCCAAGCACGTGCGGAATTTATGCAAGGTGAATTTAGACATATTTCATTGTATCCACATAATGATGATGCTAAAACAGATTCCTCAGGGACTGGGTTGCATCCTAATGATGTAAAAAGATCTTCTGGCCGCACTGTAGCTGTCCGTGGGTATGGATTAGGCTGGATCACGGAATTGGATGAAGGAATGAAAGTAAAACAGGGGACTCAAAGGTACTGTCAAAAGTTAATTCAAATAGATGAAGCATTAGGCTTAGAAAGGTTTATCAAAATCCAAAAGCAAGAATTGGCACAGTCTTCAAGTAAGTAATTTGGTACAATTCGAATAGTATTTGCCGGGTCGGTAGCTCAACGGTAGAGCAAAGCACTCTTAATGCTTAGGTTCTGGGTCCGAATCCCAGCCGGCTCACAGTAGCGGTATTTGTATCATCTGGTTCATCGATTAGTTCGAAATAAGGCGCTAATCATGCGGTTCGAAAAAACGCAAAATGGCAATGTTCCTCCTAACCTCAGTTTTTAACCGTGCTGTAAGTTGACAAAGTTACGCTTATTTTATAAAATCTCACAATATGCCGAGAGAATCGAAAGACAGAGAAGGATTACCTACGCTAGATGAGCAACTCGCTGAAGCCCAAGCAAATATAGCAAATGCCACTAGCCTAAAAGAGGTTCATACTAATTTTTCAAGGGTAGTAAATTTAGCAGCTGGTATGGGTGACACTCTTCGCATGTGCAATACTGTTATAGTTACGGGAAGTGCTGCTTTAGAAGTACTAGATACGCTTAAATTAAATTCCACAACGGAAAATGTAAGAATTGGAATAGACACTTCAGTTGGTCAAGCAAAAATGATGCTTAATCAACTAACTCATCAGTCACCCTCTCATCAAAGACTTCCTCGTGCAGGAACTGCAAGACAAAGAAATTCCTAATAATACATCATGAGCTTCCCATCTTCAGCGGAAACATCCTCTCTGTATCAAAAGGTTATAGGTACAAGCATATCTGCATCCCGAGTACCAGCGATTGGCCTTGTGCCGGAGCATACACTCCCTTCCTTTGCATTAAGAAAAGCATATGCTCATTTCCCAAGTGACGGAGAAGGCTCGGAAGAAAGAGAACATATACTTCTTAGAAGAATTACCTCAAGACATCGTAGATCATTTAATGTAGAACGTGATGAAAATAAATCTGAGGATGATGTTTTATGGTTTGATGAATTTGGAAATCCATACATGGATTACAATATTAAGGGTGGAGAATTTGAGCACCCATTTGTCTATAGAGGAATGGTGGGTTATGTTTGTTATGGAATCCAAACCTCAAGTCAACTTCAAAGGGAAATTTCAACATCTCACATACTTAGAGCGCATGGCGTTGAGACAGAAGCCGTGACAGATCTTCATAACCCCGATGAATTTTATTATGATGGCAAAATGATACCAGCTTCAGCTTTAAGAGAGGTTATTATAGATGACATAAGGTCAGGAAGGGCTCAGGAATTAGCTCATTCACTTAATTTTGTTGGAGTTTCACCTGAAGAAGCGGACAAAGCCGAAGAATATTTTAGAGAAGAAGATTTTGACATGACTGAAAGAGGCATACAGTCAGATGAACGCATAGGAGATCTAGTTGAGGTAAAAAATAAATCAGAATTTATAAATATGATGACACGTGTATTTAAATTTGTTAATGCTAAGGAAAAAATGCTTGCTTCAAGAGATATCACGTACATCCCATATTCTTTTGACGCTCAGGACGACTCAGATATTGTATATTATTTTTCAGATTATTTTCCAAAAACTCTTGCTCGGAATCTGGGGAAAATGCACAATTTGGGTATAGTTCATCATCAAATGCATCGTGATAATGTCTCTCTTTCTGGAGGGTTTTATGATCTTGATAGCGCTGAGGGTGAACCTCTTGGAGATAGACCAATGAATGAAATGGATAAATTATCTGATATTCTTCCTGTTCTGGGATACTCATATTTAACTCCGACTTTGGATACAATTCAAGCTGTTCTTCTAGGATTAGGGTATATGAAATATTTAGATGAAATAGGTCCGGATTTTTCAATACGACTGCTTGAAGAATATCAAGCTACTTTATCACAACCTTCAGCTTTTGTAGATAATCTTCTAGAACTCCACGTTAATAAAGATAATCCTGCTACTAAGGAATTTGTCAAAGGATACATGAGAGATACTATTTCGCAAGCACCCAGTGTTCTCCCTTATATAGAATTTATTTATTATGTTTTTGATGAGTTTTTTGCCAATGAAGATTTTGAATTTCGAGATGAAATTATAAAGAGAGTTGCTTCAGAATTAGGATGGGAATATAAATTTTCCAAGCCTCCTGATGAAGTATTTCAAGAATTTATTGAAAATGACAAAAATGTCCTAGCAAAGATAATTGCAGGCGAAATTGAGAAAGAAAGAGTTGGATTATATGCATCAGACAGAGCTATTGATTACGTCAATAGAGAAGTCAGAAATGATATGGACTCAAACTATGAAGGTATTCATAAAGACTTAATTGCACAGTACAATGAAAATTTTGCAGACATTATTTTCTCTTTACTTTTTTACAAAGAAACCACAAGAGTACATAGTGAGATTGAAGATAAATACGAATCTTTTTTTGATACTGAGGATGAAACATGGGAAAAATCTCTTCAATTGTATTAGAAGATAGAATTACTATTAATAATTTGATATATTCAATTAGTGAAATTAAAGCGATGTGAAGAATTGTATGTCTATTATGGCAGTGGTGACAAAGGATGTTGTCTTGCTACCTGCAATCTCAATGGCCTATTGAAGTATCTTACCTCAATGATACCTCAAAAGTAGAATATGTGGTTTCGTATTGCAATATTTGAAGCTTTTTTAAGTTCTTTAATAGGGATAATCTCTAAAAAACAAGTAAAAACCATACACCCGATTGTTACTCTTTTTATTAATTTGTGCTTTGTGCTGGTTTTTATGTTAATCATTATTTTGCTACTTGGAGGTATTCCTATGGTTACTCCCAAATTCTTCATTCTTATGTTTTGCTCAAGCGTCTTAGATGTAGTTGCCTTTAGCGCAGGTTATTATGCATTGAAACATACACAAATATCATTACTTTCGCCTTTAGGGTCCTTAATACCAGTATTTGCAACATTTTTTGGTGTTATATTTCTTCATGAAATACCAACTCCTGTTAAACTGCTGGGAATTATAACTATTGTTGCTGGAATATATCTGTTAAACGTTGTAGATATTAAAGGCGGAATACTAAAACCTTTTCAGAAATTATTTGAAGAGAAAGGCGTAAGAATCTATCTAATTCAGGTAATTTTATGGGGAATAACTCCCATATTCCAAAAACTGGCTATTTTTGAGACACATCCTACAAAACCACTGTTTGCTTCATTTTTTGGCTTTCTTTTAGTTGCTTCATACCTTTCGGTTTTTGCCTTAGGGAAAATTAAACGGGAGAAAAAAGCTTTGAAGAAAAATATGTGGTTATTTTTTCTTTTTGGTATGTTTTATGCGGTGTGCCAATTTGCAGGATACACAGTGCTTTCAATGACGCAAGTTGGTTATGCTACAGCAATTTTTAGCTTGTCGTCACTATTAACTATTATTTTAGGTGGCGTGATTTTTAAGGAAAGTAAGATAGGAGAACGTTTAGTGGGAGCAGTAGTTATAATCATCGGGGCATTTTTACTGGCAATATAGTTATCTTAAGGGAATTGAATTGGTATTGTTTCCACAATATGCCCAGACTATAATAGTAATACTGTGATTAGGTCCTACCCAAAAAAATTTTATGGATATGCGCTGAGGCACAAGAAAATAACCGCAACAGTAGTTATTCTTCTCATTCTTGGATTTATTTTTAGACCTACACAAAAAATTGTAGTTCCAACGCAAAAAGTTGAAAAAAAGGATCTTGTCCAAACCGTCTCCGTAAGCGGCAGTATTGCTGCTACATCTATAAATCTGAGCTTTCCTATTGGCGGAAATGTTACTTACGTCGGAGTAAAAAAAGGTAATAAAATAACTGCAGGACAAATAATTGCAACTCTTGACGCAAGAATAACTCAAAAGAATCTTCAATCAGCTTTAATTGACTACTCCAAGCAAAGAATTACATTTGATTCAACGGAACAAAGTAATCAAAATCGTACACCGCAGAGTGCTTTAAATGATGCAATGAAAAATATTCTACAAAACAACCAATATGATTTAGACAAATCAGTTAATTCAGTTGAACTTCAGGATCTAGCCCGCCAACAATCTATTTTAACTAGCCCTGTATCTGGAATTCTGACAAGAGCAGACGTCACGACCCGTGGACAGGTTGCAGGAGTTACTACCATTTTTACTGTTACAGATCCAGCCACTATCGCATTTGATATGGATGTTGATCAAGCAGATATTGGGAAAATAAAAGAGGATCAGCAGGTAGATGTTATTTTAGATGCATATTCTACAAAAACTCTTAATGAGACTGTCAAATCTATAGATTTTGTAAGCCACACTACAATAAATGGAGGTAATGCATTTACTGTAGAGACATCTCTTCCAAAAGATAGTCTTTTAAATTACAGGGTAGGTATGAATGGCAATGCTGATATAGTAACAGGAATAAAAAAGAATGTATTAACAATTCCGCTTTCAAGTGTTGTTGATGACAAATATGTTTATGTACAAGTTCCAAAGGGATTTGTGAAAAAGAATATTACTTTGGGAGAACAAAATGATACTGACACGGAAATTATTTCAGGCCTTTCCCAAGAAGACATAGTTGCACTTGATCCCTCACTTGCGCAAAAGCGTGCTGTAAAATAACCTTCATGAAAAAAACTTTAGCTATAGAGTTAAGAAAAATAGTAAAAGAATACGTAAGCCTAGATATTGTGACACCTGTGCTTAAAGGAGTAACTTTAAGTGTTGAAAAGGGTGACTTTATTGCAATTACAGGTCCTTCAGGGAGCGGTAAATCAACAATGATGAATATTATTGGACTTCAACAATGATGAATATTATTGGACTATTAGACACACCGACCAGTGGAGAATATATTCTCAATTCACAAGTTGTAAATGGTCTTTCGGAAGACGAATTAGCATTTGTGAGAAATAAAGAAATAGGTTTCGTTTTTCAGTCCTTTAATCTTCTATCCAGAGCGTCTGCCATAGACAATGTTATTTTACCTGCTATTTATGCTGGGACGGGGAAAAGAGAGCGTGCTGAAAAAGCAGAAGAGATTCTGACAAGGCTAGGACTTAAAGATAGAATTAATAATCACCCTAATCAATTATCAGGCGGCCAACAGCAACGTGTTGCTATTGCAAGAGCACTTATGAATAATCCTGAGATTATTTTAGCAGATGAGCCTACAGGAAATTTAGATAGCAAATCAGGAGAGGACGTTATGAAGATATTAAAAGAGTTAAATGATGATGGGAAAACAATAGTCCTTATTACTCATGAACATGATATTGCCAAGGAGGCAAATAAGATAATTAACGTCAGAGACGGCACAATTATAGGCAATAGGCAATAGGCAATAGGCAATAGGCAATAGGCAATAGTGATTATATTCACTAAATGCTATTTGCTAATCGCTAATTGCTAAATTTATGGATACACAAGAATTAATTAAACTCGCATGGAAATCACTTATAGTTAATAAGCTAAGGAGCATTTTAACAACGCTTGGGATTATCATAGGTGTCTTTGCTATTATTTTACTTGTTTCACTAGGAGCAGGATTACAATCTTACATAACGGATCAAGTTTCAAGCCTGGGATCAAATCTCTTATTCGTTATTCCGGGTGCTGCTGGAGGAGCAAGGACTCCAGGAGGTTCTGTCGCAAATAAACTTCTATTGTCTGATGCAAAAACACTTACATTTCGTCTCAAAAGCGTAGCTTCCGTTGCCCCAATAGTCCAAAAAACTGCAACTCTTAAATCAGGAAATAAATTAGACAAAGGAGTAACTGTTGCAGGAACTACTTATAATTATTCTGACATTGTAAATATTAAAGTTGTAAAAGGCTCACCAATTTCACTTTCTCAGCAAAATTCTAATGCAAAAGTTGCAATTATTGGCCAAACTGTTGTAGATAAACTTTTCCCAGCAGATAATGAGATAGGTAAGAAGATTCTAATTGGATCTTCACGTTTTACAGTAATAGGGGTTGCTCAAAAAAGAGGATCCGTATTTGGACTGGACGAAGATAATGCCGTAATTATTCCTATTACTGTTGCACAACAACAATTCAGCATTACAAATATAAATGCTATTTATATATCCGCCAAACGATCTGATTTGGTCCCCTTTGTAAAACAGCAAGCAACTAATGTGCTTCTGAAGCGTCTTTCCAGTGATGACTTCAATGTCCAAACGCAAGAGAGTGCACTCTCAACCGTTACTAATATCACTAATGTATTATCTATTGCCCTCGGCGGAATTGCATCAATAGCCCTTCTTGTTGGGGGAATTGGGGTTGCAAATATAATGCTCGTATCTGTAACTGAAAGAACTAGGGAAATTGGGCTCAGAAAAGCACTAGGAGCAAGGAGATCAGATATTCTCAGACAATTCTTACTTGAAGCGGTTATCCTATCTATTACGGGAGGTGTCATAGGAATCTTATTGGGAGTTGGCGTATCTCTTATTGTAGCTAGATTTTTTGTATCCCAAGTAACGCCCTGGTCAGTATTTTTAGCATTTTCATTTTCCCTAGCAATTGGAATTATATTTGGTATGGCTCCAGCTGTAAAAGCATCAAAGCTTTCGCCTATTGAGGCATTGAGATATGAGTAGTTGATTTAAGATTCAAGAATATGAAATTGGTTAAATTTTTTATAGGGTGGCCGCTATCTTTAATAGCGTTCTTTTTTATTTTTAAAGTAATTGCTGTTAATTCATCTACAGTAATTTCTACAATTATTTCTGCAAATAAAATAGATATTACTCTCAGTATAATTTGTTATCTTTTATATTATTACTTCAGGAGTTATTTTTGGAAAAAGCTCTTGGAAGAAAATGGCCACCCTCTTCCTTTTAAAGAAACTGCTTACCTCTGGGGATTATCAGAACTAAGACGATTTATTCCTGGTAATATCTGGGGAGTTTTGGGAAGAACAGTTAAGTTTTCTGAAAAAGGAGTAACTAACCGCATTATATTTTCTTCACTTATTATTGAGTCCGTAATGCTTGTAATAGCAACCATTATGCTTTCTACTTTAAGTAATAACTTCATAATTTTTGGACTGCTTCCTCATTTTCCACTTCAACATGAATTGGCTTTTATTACACCAACTCTAATTTTTATCGCAACTGCTTTATATATTTTTTGGCAAAGCGTATTTAAAACGAAAAGATTTTTTTCATTTATTTTTCCTCACTTCAAACCTAAAGAAAATATACTACTTCTGGGAATAATGTTGATCTCTATGGTATTTCTATCACTTGGAACATATTTTTCAGTATCTGCCATTACCTCTTTATATCTTCCTGATTTCTTGACATTTATTGGGTTTTTTAGCTTTTCTTTTTTTGCTGGCTATATGTCATTCATAACTCCAATGGGCCTTGGTGTAAGGGAAGGAGTAATGACTTTTGGTCTCTCAAAATTTATTCCTCTTGAAATGGCTGGTATTGGTTCTATACTTGCCAGGATAGTTTTGATATTTTCTGAGCTGATATTTATTGGGGTCTCATACTTTTTATTTAAAACCAAGAATAGAATGGTTGGAAAACTTGAAAGATTCTTTATCTCACATAGATATGAAATTTTTTTATCAATTGGAATTGCGATATATATTATATATTTTACTGCCGCAAGTTTTTTAAGATACAGTAACTTTTTTACAGGACGATTTGATTTGGGAAATATGGATCAAACAGTATGGAATACTGTTCACGGAAATTTTTTTCAACTCACTAACCCTGACGGTACAAATAATATTTCCCGTCTTTCTATTCACGCAGATTTCATATTGGCATTTCTCGCTCCTTTTTACTTTCTATGGCAAGATCCAAGAATGCTTCTTCTATTACAAACAGTAATTTTATCTTTAGGTGCTGTATTTGTTTATTTTCTGGCTAAATTTGTTATAAAAAATAAACTCGTTTCTCTTATATTTGCATTTTGCTTTCTTCTTAATCCCATGGTAGAACATACAAATCTTTACGATTTTCATGCTATAGCACTTGCGACTACATTTCTCCTTGGAGCTTTTTATTTTCTTGTGACAAAACGGTATGTCTGGTTTTTAGTATTTTCTTTTCTTGCCGGAGTAACTAAAGAAGAGGTGTGGGTAATCGTTGGATTTATGGGTTTGTATGGGGCATTTTTTCAAAAGAAGAAATTATTTGGGATAAGCACATTTATTTTTTGCATAGCTTTTTTTTATATACTGATAAAATATGCCATTCCCATGAGTAGGGGATCAGCACATTTTGCTCTCTCATATTACTCAGATTTTGGAAATTCTCCTGACAGTATTTTAAGAACAATTATCTTTAGTCCTCAAAAAATCATAGGAAGTATTTTTCAATATCCAAAACTTCTTTATATTTTTGAGCTTTTTTTACCTCTTGGATTCCTTGCTTTTTTTGCTCCTTTAACATTAATATTTGCAGTTCCTGATTTTGCAATAAATCTTCTTAGTAACAACTCTCAACTTTATCAAATCCATTTGCATTACACAGCTGCAATTACACCATTTATTTTTATTTCGTCAATATATGGATTTAGAAAAATAACGAGACTCTTTCCGTCATACGCCATGTATTTTGCTATTATTTTTTTAATCACTACGTTAATTTCTTCATATAATTATGGTCCATTACCAGGTAGTATTCATCCTAATGTAGATATGTTCAACTCTCCTCAGCTAAATAAAGACATTATTGATAACTTTCTGCAAGACATTCCAAGAAGATTTAGCGTTGCAGCAACAAATAACATTGGGTCACATCTGTCGCACAGGCGAAATATTTATACTGTTCCTGTTGGAATAGATCAGGCAGATATTATTGTCTTCTTACTTAATGATCCTTTCGCACAGCCGTCACCACTCATTCAAAAAAGTATGGTTGAGAATATGAAGCGTGACAAAAATTATATTGAAGTATTTAAATTGAATGATTTTATTGTATTTGAAAAACGCAATCTCTATAGACATATCGCACCATCTCCTACTAAGACTAGGCTTTTCCCAGTATCAATTAGCGCACTTCAAAACAGAGATTATGTGGGAGGAGAGATAGAAAAAGGAAAAATTTTAAACACTAAGCCTTTTATTAATTATCTTTTCTCTTATTCATCTGATGGGCTGAGATTATACGGCGTTGAAACCCTTCCAAGAATGAAAATGCCTAAGTCTGGATTTCCTGTTATTATTCTAAACACAGGGTACGTAGACCCATCTATTTATAATATAGAGAGTAACTATAGCTCTATAGCCAATTACTTTGCCTCAAAAGGATTTGTAGTAATTAAGCCAGAACTTAGAGGAAGAGGGAAGTCAGATACTGATAGTAGCATCTCTGAAACATTCTCTTATCCGATAGATTTACTGAATTTACTTTCTTCTCTTTCAAATATCAAAGAGGTAGATACAGAACATATTTTTCTTTGGGGACATTCTGTGGGGTCTGAGACTGCTTTAGTTACCCTTGAAACATATGGCAGAGATACTAACCCGACTTATCATATTAAGGCAGCTGCACTTTGGAATCCCGTTATTGATCCGTATAGTGCATATATGCGTTTTTCAAGTATTTTTCCTGGAAAAAACATTCCATATCTAGGAGCTCAAAATTATTTGGGATCATTTCAAAAAAATCCTTTACTTTGGGAAAGTGTCTCTCCAATTTTTTATATCAGCGATATCACAACTCCAATTCAAATTAGTCAGGGAACTAATGACCCCATAATCCCCTATGCTTGGTCTATAGAATTATATGATGATCTTCTAAGTTATAATAAAACTGCTACGCTTCAAATGTATTCTGATGACCACAGTCTTTCTCATTTTGGTAGTAAAGCATTACAAAGCAATGTAGCTTTTTTTAGAAAATACTTAAGCAAATGATGTATTATTAAAGATATGCAGGTTTTGAAAGCAAATGGAGAAAAAGAACAATTTTCAAGTGATAAGCTTCATGCTTCCATTCACCGTGCTGGTATACCCCATGATCTTCAAGCAACAGTAGTGGAACACGTTCAGGGTAAATTATATGATGGAATTCCTACGTCTGAGATTTATCACCATATTGTTGAATTTTTAGGAGACTCCTCAAAGCCTTATACAAAAGCCAAATATAATTTAAAGCAAGCAATTATGGATTTGGGTCCAACAGGTTATCCATTTGAGGATTACGTTGCAAAAGTATTGGAAAAAGAAGGATATAGCATACAAGTAAGGCAAATCCTTCAGGGGAAATGTATCTCGCATGAGATAGACGTGATTGCGGAAAAAGACGGTAAGAAACTAATGGTTGAAGCAAAATTTCATAATGGACTGGGTATTAAAACGGATGTTCATGTATCTATGTATACTAAAGCCAGGTTTGATGATATTAAAGAGAAAAATGGGTTTTCAGATGTGTTACTAATCACCAACACAAAAATGACTCTTGATGCTATTTCATATGCACAGTGCGTCGGGATGCAGGTCATAAGCTGGAGTTATCCTGATACCGATGCATTGCGGGATTTGGTTGACAAATATCATTTATTTCCAATTACCGCTATCACTATATTATCGCAAATGCAAAAGCAGCAATTATTAGACCAGGGGACTGTACTTTGTTCACAAATTTGTCATGACCATAATATTCTGGACAAGATTGACTTGCCTCAGGAGAAAAAGGATGCAATTTTTAGAGAAGTCGAATTTGTTTGCGACATGGAAGTAACATAAAATTTGACATAAAGATCTGGATTGTGATAAATTTCCAATATGCCAAGACAAGAATTTTTTAACCACTCGAAACAACCTATTCTTAATGTACTTAGGGAGAGCGCAATTGCGGGCTTCCTTGCAACTAGATCTAGTAGAATTGACCCCAATGACGAAGCTCCGCATACGCTTATGACTGCAGTTAATGATGCTGTTCTAGGATCTGGTATTGATATCGTTGAACTTGCCTCAAAGCTGGCTGACCCAGCTGCTTCTACAGACTGCCTTCCATATGAACTAGCGATTGCTTATTCCAGAAGAGTAGAAGTAGATCCCACTACTTCACTGCAGGAAGTTTCTTTAGATTTTGCAAGAAAAAGGGTGCTTGATGAAGTTATAAAGTCTAGACCAGAAATCGAAACTCAGCGAAGTCGAAATTTTGGAATACCTCAACCTAGAGATTAGTATAACTTTGTCAGCTGCATTCTTTCATATTTATCTGCTAGAAATCCGTTAGGGACTGTAGTCAACTTATCAGAGTAAAGTAAAAATCCATTGCGGATAGTGTGATCGCCAAAAAGGTCATTAATTTTATCAATTGTCTTGACTAAATTGGCAGATCTTGCACCCATATCAAAAAGGGGAGCTGGAACTTGATTTGAATCATGCAGATTAAAAGCCCAGATAGAAATTTGTCTAACCATACCATCATGTTCATAGAGACCCCATTGCCACTCGTTATAAAATACCCGGCAAATATCAAATAATTCTTTTCCTTGATCCATGAAAAAGTGCGTTGTCTTCCTGGCATGTGCGCTCTCTGTACCACGTAGAGATAGTCCAACACTTCTCGCTTTTTTATTAAGCCTACGTAGTTTTATTCCTATTTCTTCACAGAGTTCAAATACATTTTGTAATACCACTCGCTGGTTATATTCGTTTTTGGGTAGACAGTAATTACGTCCCACTGATTTTACATCTGGAGCATGACCAAAAGAAATAATATCTGTCTCATCAGTTGCAAAAGCTACATTTCTCAGAAAAGTTGCTTCGTGGGGACCAAATTCAGCTCTTAATTTTTCAAAAGAAACTTTACGAAGTGATAAGAGATTATAAACGCCAAGCATATTAAGCCTTCTTTCAATTCTTCCCCCAATTCCACAAATATCCGTCAGTCTTGCCTCTTTATAAATCTCGTCTATATTTTCAGGGGTAATAACACACACTCCATTTGGCTTCCTAAGACCTGATGCAAGTTTTGCTAACAACTTATTATGCGAAACTCCTACAGAAACGGTGATAATGTCTCCCAACTCTTTTCTGATTTGAGCTTTAAGTCTGGCAATAAGGTTTTCTGTGCTTCCAAATAAATACTCTGTTTTAGTCACGTCCATAAAAAGCTCATCTATTGAAAAGACTTCAATGTATGGCGAATAGAGTCTACAGATTTTTAAAAATTGTTTGGAAATCTCAAAGTATCTTGTAAAATGAGCCGGGACTAATTTTAATTGAGGACAAATTCTAAATCCTTCATATGCATTACTTCCACCCTTAACGCCTAAGGATTTTGCTTCTTTACTGGCTGCAATGATAGCTGTCCTACTATTTGCTGCAGTCACACCAATAGGCTTATCACGAAGTAGTGGATTATCTTCCTGCTCAACACTTGCAAAAAAACTATCAAAGTCTATATGTAAAATAATCTTTTTCATACCTTATTTCATATGGATTCTATATAAGTACCATTCAAATACCCCATGAATACTATATGAATATAATATACGAATATGCAAGATGACAAACAATATCAAAACCTACACTCTCTACTTGCTCTAGGGTTCAACCCTATTACGCACGGGTAGGGTTGAACCCTTGTAAAGAAGATTAGGATGTGTAAAGGTTAAAGTATGCCTAGAAAAAATATAGTTAAGAATTATTCAGAAAATAGCTATTACCACATTTACAACCGTGGGGTTGATAAAAGAGAAATATTTCTTGAACCAAAAGACTGTATAATGTTTCAACACTTTCTAAAAATATATCTATCAGATCCTCAAATTTTGTTAAGTCATATAAATGATATTTCTCCACAGCTAGTATTCAAACTTAAAAATAGAAATCTCTATAATGAAGTTAAGCTAATATCACTTTCTCTAATGCCTAATCACTTTCATTTTCAACTAAAACAAATTACCTCTGATGGAATTCAAAAATTAATGAAACGTGTTATTCCAAGTTATGTTCAGTTTTTTAATTGGAAATACAAAAGAATTGGGCCTTTGTTTGAAAGCATTTACAAGGCAGTTAATATAGAAACAGATGAGCAAAATCTTTATCTCTCTTCATATATTCACCGCAATGCCATGAAATTAGTAAGCCCAAAGTTTGATTTTATTCAATTCTCTAGTTACCCATATTATCTAAGTGAAAAACATGCAGACTGGATAAATACTGAGGAAGTTTTATCATTTTTTAAAACTATCAAAGGGGAAAATGACCCACTTTCATATCAAAGCTTTGTTGAAAACTTTAGAGAAGATCCGGAAGGTATGCTAGGAGATTTAACTTTAGAAAAAGAATAGCTTTGGCAAGGGTTGAACCCTATTAGGCACGCATAGGGTTCAACCCTATGAAAAAACTGATTAAGAAATTAGGGCTTAGAGGCCGTAGTAGGAGAGGGAGGTGTTGCCAACATGGAGGCGGCGAAGGTCAAACATAGCGCTGTCGCATTGATAACTTCCAGGGAGAGTTGAAAAGGCGGCTTTAAAACCATCTTTTACTAAAAGTGCTTCAACTCTGGGTAGAGTTTGGCCAGACCCATATGGATAAGTAAAAGTTGTGACAGATTTCCCTAAATTTTGTTCAAGCTGCTGCTTTGCAGTCATTATTTCATACTGATCTTTTTCTTCTGTCCCGCCACCAACGGCATAGTGAGACCATGTATGATCTGAAACGAAAACTTGTCCTGAATTCACCATTTGTTTTAAGTTATCCCACGTCATATATTCATTTGTGCTTGACTTACCTCCCAAAAGACCTGTTGGGATCATAACATTTGCTGTAATGTGGTATTTTTGAAAAATAGGAAATGCATATGTATATACATCAAGATATCCATCATCAAGAGTTACCAAAATACTTTTTGGAGGTAGCTGCGCGTGAGACAAGAGAGCATTTACTAATGAATCAACGCTTAAAGTAGCATATCCGTTATCTGCCAAATATTGCATCTGGTGATCAAACACTCCATTGTCCACAGTAAGATTTGTTTGGCCTCGCTCCTGAGCTGTAGCCTCTGGTTGGATATGGTGATAATAAAGAACTGGCACATGTAGACAAAATCCTGAAGGAATTGTTGGAATAGGAATAGGAGCTGCAGTAGCTTTTCTTAATACTCGCTTAGGGTAACCTACTGAAGGATTTGTTAAATCTGACTTAAATAGATTTGAGTTAGCAGACGTCGAAGCATTTCCAAATACTGGTTTGGTTAAAGCACCTAGAAGTGACTTGTTAGTATTTTCGCAAATAAGAGGGACTTTTCCTGTAGGCATTTGCCTAGCTGCAGCATAAGGAAAAACAGTCTGAGAAAATGTTATTCCTAAAATAAATGATATGAAAGATACAAACGTAAAAAGCAATAAAGTGAGTTTACGAGTATTTTTCCTTCTTGTCATGGATAAATTATATCAAAACCATAGACTTTTTAAAAGCTATAAGTTAATAATATAGGATAATTAAAAGTATGATATAATATATATAGTCGCATTGCGACGAATTTTTTTATGAGCGTACTAAATCCCCAAAACATAAGAAATGTAGCTGTTATTGCTCACGTTGACCATGGAAAGACAACGCTTGTGGATTTTCTTCTCAAGCAGTCTCACACATTCCGTGAAAATGAGGAAGCGATGAGCAGAACAACCATTCTGGATAGTAATCCTTTAGAGCGCGAGCGTGGAATCACCATCTTAGCTAAGAATACTGCAGTGCACTATAAAGATATTAAGATCAATATTATAGATACTCCAGGACATGCTGATTTCTCTGGAGAGGTAGAACGTACGCTCAATATGGCAGATGGTGCATTACTTATTATCGATGCGCAGGAAGGACCTATGCCACAAACAAAATTTGTTTTGAAAAAAGCTTTAGAACTAGGCCTTAAAGTCATTGTTGTTATTAATAAGATAGATAAGCAACTTGCAAATATTGATGAGACATTAAAAAGGACCCATGACCTATTTCTAGAATTAGTTACCCACGAAGATCAATTAGAATTTCCTGTTCTTTATGCTATAGGCAGAGAAGGTAAAGCCGGGAAAACCCCAGATGAAGCTAATGCTTCAACTTCTTTAGAGGCACTTTTTGATGAAATTATTTCCTTTGTCCCAGCACCTGATGTAGAAGAAGGTCCATTTCAAATGCTTATTACTTCACTAGATTACGACACTCATAAAGGCAAGCATATTATAGGTAGAATTAAGCGTGGACAGATTAAAAAAGGCCAATCAGTTATTCTTCTTGCTGACAATGGAGTAAAAACACCAGAAAGAATTGAAAATGTTGCAATTACATATGGCCTTAAGAAAAATGACGTAGAGGAAGCAGGCGCAGGCGAAATTGTAGAATTGACTGGAATTGATGACGGGACAATAGGAGACACCATAGCTGATCCTTCAGATCCAACAGCACTTCCTAGAATCTCTGTAGAAGAGCCAACTATAAAAATTGCACTTTCTGCAAATACCTCACCATTTGCCGGTAAAGAAGGTAAATTTACCACATCCCGCCAACTCTTGGAAAGATTAGAAAAAGAATTAGAGACCAATGTTGCACTAAAACTGGAAAATGCAGGTGACAAATTTATCCTATCAGGTCGGGGAGAACTTCATTTATCAGTACTTATTGAGACACTTCGCAGGGAAGGATATGAATTTCAAGTAGGCAAACCGGAAGTTATCACAAAGACAGTTGACGGAAAAGTGATGGAGCCGGTTGAAGACGTATTAATAGATATTCCTGACGAATATGTGGGTGCAATTAGCCAAGAAATGGGAGTTAGAAGAGCGGAAATGATTAATATGACAACTGACCATAAAGGCAGCACCAGACTTGAATATAAAATCCCATCTAAAAACTTACTTGGAATAAGATCAGTGCTACTTACTAATACTAAAGGGACCGCAATTATTAATAGCATGTTTGATAAATACTTACCTATAAAGCCTGCTCTTGAAAAAGTTAGAAATGGAGTATTGATTTCTTCAGAGACTGGTAACGCTCTTGCATATGGTCTTAATGTTGTATGGGAAAGAGGCACATCATATATAGATGCCGGTACAAAGGTTTATGAGGGAATGATTATAGGGATGAATACTAGAAAAGATGACATAGAAATTAATGTAACAAAAGAGAAAAAACAGACCAATATCCGAGCTTCTAATTCAGATATTTCTGTTATTTTACCTCCTTCACTCAAGATGAGTCTAGAGCAATATTTAGATTTTCTGGAAGAAGATGAGCTACTTGAGGTTACGCCTTTAAGCCTCAGACCCAGAAAAAAATTCTTGTCTAGATTAGACAGAGTAAGAAGCCAGAGATAAAATTAAACCTTTTTATCGGTATGTTAAGTTAGAAATCCGACACTCGGTATTCTTTCAAGATTTGATTAGGTGTTCTCATGTTAATCCCCATATGACGTCTCTTGGTGTGGTAGTAGTGTAAATACTCTTTGAGCTCTTTTTCAAGGGAAGGAATCTGCTGTGGATGAAAGTTGCCCCAGCCAAGACACTCTTTTCGTAAGCTTCT
>WNFL01097301.1_pt1 | contig 18379 bp, 14 predicted proteins | sample 5400361 | NCBI WGS metagenome assembly WNFL01 (sample SAMN13153351, study PRJNA577476) | soil metagenome | isolation source: 40 cm soil on Douglas fir-dominated hillslope | place: USA:California | collected 2013-09-17
AACGCGATCGTAGATGCAATTGTCCGTGAGCTACAAGCTTCTGGAGCAGTGAAGACGTCCGCTTCAGACTCAGCTGTGTCTGCTTCTGTTTCGACGACTCTATCTTCGCCCTCAGCCATCCCTGTCAAACCACGCATTGCGACTTCAACTGCGAACCTCACCATCGACTTGCCTGACCCAACTCTTTCACGCACTACACCACGCGTCAAGAATCCAAAAGACGCGGATGGCTTGCGCGCTCTCATGGCATCCACCACTGCCCGCATCGGAGTTGGACGCGCGGGTCCTCGTTACAGCACAGCCGAGTTGCTTCTCTTTCAAGGCGATCATGCAGTAACTCAAGACGCGCTCTATCGCGATGTTGACCAAAAACTTTTGGATGAGTTCAATCTGTTTACAGTTCAAACGAAAGTTACTGACGGCAAACAGGAATATCTTCTCCGTCCCGACCTTGGGCGTTTGCTCAATGACGATGCCAAACGCATCATCAACGAGAAATGTCAGAAAAATGTAAATATCCAACTTGTCGTTGGTGATGGACTCTCCGCTGCGGCAGTAGAAGCCAATCTGCGTCAAATATTCCCTGTCATTAAACAAGGTGCACAGACAGCGAACTTAACCTTCGGTACACCATTCTTTATCAAGTACGCGCGCGTCGGCGTGATGAACGATGTTGGCGAACTCATCAAACCTGACGTTGTTATCTTATTGATCGGTGAACGCCCTGGACTCGGTCGCGCCGAATCGATGAGCGCGTACATGGGTTACAAACCTAAATACGGTGACACCGATGCTGACCGTGATGTCGTCTGTAATATTTTCGAGAACGGCGGCACCAATCCGCTTGAAGGCGGCGCGTTCGTAGTACAAATTGCTCAGAAGATGCGCAAGAATCAAGCTTCTGGTGTAAAGTTGAAGATGATAAAGTAAGTCTGGAATCCGACAGCTTGCTGTCGGCGGGGAGCTTGCTCCCCGATTCCAAAAGAGAGAACCCATGGCAATCCTCGATCCTCTATACGGTACGCCGCTCGCAGTGCAACTCATCCCACAAGTGGACCGCAACTTTGCGGAACATCTAAAGCTCCGCGACGACCAACGTTCCATCGGTCTGCTCAGCGTGGATAATGATGACGCTACATATACAGCCATTGATGAAGCCACAAAGATGGCAAATGTTGAAGTGGTGTATGCGAAGTCATTTTATGCGGGTGCAAAGCATACTTCAGGAAAATGGTCAGGCGAGATCATGGCTATTCTTGCTGGACCAGACCCCGCTGAAGTCAGAGCTGGACTCAATGCTGCCGTGGAATACATCAAGACCAAAGCGATCTGGTATTCCGCTAATGATGATGACTCGATTGCATTCTTTCCGCATGTGATTTCAAGAACGGGAACATACCTTTCGCAAGTGTGCAATATCCCCGTCGGCACGCCAATTGCGTATCTCGTTGCGACACCCAACGAGGGTTTGGTCGCGCTCGACGCCGCGCTCAAATCTGCGGATGTCAGCATCGTAGCGTTGACAATGCCGCCCTCTGAAACGAACTACATGGGCGTGATGCTCACCGGCGACCAACCCGCCTGCAAAGCCGCCGCGATGGCGTTTCAGAATAAAGTGTTAGAGGTAGCGAGTAATCCGGTTAATTATTAAGAGTATTCTGATGGTCGAGTAGTCCCGCATGCTCTTCGCGGGATGTATCGAGACCATTATGTAAGCAGAATTATTTTGGTTAGTTGGTGGTCTCGATATGGGCTCCGCCCACTCGACCACCGAGGTTGAATAATAATGGCAGAATTCGATAACGATCTTCAATCCATTCAAGAAGCCCGCACACTGGCAACGCTAGCGCGTGATGCCCAGCGGAAATTTTTACACGCCACGCAAGCCGAAGTGGATCGTATTTGCGCGGCGATGGCGCAAGCCGCAGCGGATGCGTCTGCGTCTCTCGGCAAAATGGCGAGTGAAGAAACGGGCTATGGTGTTCCAGAACACAAGACTCTCAAGAATTTATTGTCATCACAATTATTATGGGAAGCTATCAGGGATATTCCAACGGTCGGCGTGATTCGGAGTGATCCGCAAAAACACACTTATGATATTGCGTGGCCTATGGGTGTGGTCGCCGCATTGACTCCCTCGACGAATCCGACCTCCACGACGATGTTCAAGACATTGATTGCTGTAAAGGCAAAGAATGCAATCGTGGTCGCGCCGCATCCATTTGCAGCGAAATGCTGTGCCGAGACAATCCGCATCATGGCTGATGCAGGGGAGCGGGCTGGCATGCCTAAGGGTCTGATTTCCTGTATGACCAAAGTGACTCTGCCCGGTACACAGGAATTGATGAAGCATAAATATGTTGCGTTGATTTTAGCAACTGGAGGCTCAGACATGGTACGCGCCGCACATTCCGTTGGTAAGCCTGCATACGGCGTGGGTCCTGGTAATGTCCCTGCGTACGTTGATCGTTCTGCTGATGTCGAGCGCGCCGCGAAATATATCGTGGCTTCGAAGGCATTCGACCATTCCGTGATTTGCGCGACAGAACAATCGGTCGTAGCTGATCATCCGATCGCCGCACAACTTGAAGAGTTGATGAAAGCCGAAGGTGCGTTTTTTGTTGATGACAAGGTTAAGCAAATCCTGGCGAAGAATTTATTCGTCGGTCATTTGCCAAATCCAAAAGGCGTTGGCAAGAGTCCGCAGCAACTGGCGCAGATGTATGGCTTCAGTGTCCCGGATTCGGCACGTATTCTTGTCGTGCGCCTCAACAGTGTTGGACCTGAGGAGCCGCTCTCTGGTGAAAAGCTAACCACCGTCCTCGGCTGGTACGAAGCAGATGGTTGGGAAGCAGGCTGTGAACGTTGTCTTGAATTAATTAATTATGGCGGACGCGGTCACTCACAGGTCATCCACGCACGTGATGAAAATGTCATCATGCAATTTGGCTTGGAGAAGCCGGTCTTCCGGATTGTGGTCAATACATTTGGCACGCTTGGCACAACGGGCTACACTACTGGCTTGATGCCTTCAATGACGCTTGGCTCAGGTGGCGTTGGTGGTGCGATCACAGGTGACAACATCACCGTGCATCATATGTATAACGTGAAGAGACTTGCATACGAAACTCGTGTTGCGCCTGATGCTGCGTTTGCTCCTGGTTCAACGGATACACAAGCTGCGCGCAGTGCATTTTCTGGTGGAGCGCCTCATGCTTCGTCTACTTCTACTTCGAGTGGCGTTGACTCAACTGTGGAAGAGATCGTGAGGAAGGTGTTGTTGGAGTTGAAGAAATAAAAAGTAATCTGTTGGTCGAGTAGTTCCGAACGACAGTGAGGAACGTATCGAGACCAACAAGTAACAGTAATTATTTTGCTTTGTGGTGGTCTCGATACGCCTTCAGCTACTCGACCACCCGAATAATTTAGAACTCAGACCTCAAGGACTGAAAACTTTCAGCCTTGATGTCCGATGTCTAATCGGAAGTAAACCTTATTCCAAAAGGAGAGTAAGCCATGCCCGTAGATGTTGCAATGATCGCTTTAGGAATGGTCGAGACCAAAGGTTTGGTTGGCGCAATTGAAGCCGCCGATGCAATGGTCAAAGCCGCAAATGTGACGCTGATCGGCAGTGAATATGTCGGCGGCGGATATGTGACCGTGATGGTGCGCGGTGACGTTGGTGCAGTGAAAGCCGCTACAGATGCTGGTGCTGCCGCTGCCAAACGCGTCGGTGAACTTGCGTCGGTGCACGTGATCCCGAGACCTCACTCCGATGTGGAGATGATCCTGCCGCAGAATAGCAAAGGTGCCATCGGCGGACGCGGTAAAGAAAAGTAGACCAGTAAGCAATTAGAAACGAAACACATGTATTCTGTATACGTGTGTATATGTTTACTTGTCTACCTTCCTCATGTCACGTCAACTATTCACTGCTGACGATATTCGGCGTCTCGCGCGTGAGCGTGTCGAAATGCTTTTACTTGCGCCAGATGATATCGTCACCCACGAAGCCACGGATACCGCGTTCGCTCTAGGTGTGAAACTGATTCGGGAAACAGAATCAGCCCACGGCTTGCGCGAAGCGGGAGATGCGTTGTCTTCCATCCAGCAAAATCTCCCGCCGTTGAAAGTCGTCAGGATGGCAAATGTCCAGATGGAACAATTTCTGGAAGGCAAGACCACACCTGGTACGAATGTCTGGCTGAAGGATGTGGTTGTGACGCAGGATCGGTCGCCGATGGGAACCGGATATATGTCGCTCGATAAGGGCGAGATGCAGTGGACGCTGACCTACGACGAGATCGATATTGTGCTCGAAGGCGAGCTGGTGATCACGCGTGGCACTGAGCAGGTGCGCGGCAAGACTGGCGATGTGATTTATATTCCGAAGGGTTCAAATATTACTTTCGGAACGCCGAATTGGACGCGCTTTGTATATGTAGTGTTTCCTGTGAATTGGAACGAGAAATGATTGGATGAATCCGAATCTCTCTGAGTTACTGACTCAAACCGACCGCATCATGTCTGGAGCCAATGGCTGGCACGCGGACCCAAACCTGATTCTTCCTTCGGGCATTTATCAGGGCACGGTTCACGTGGGTGTTGACTTGGGTACAGCATATACTGTTCTAGTGGTGCTGGATGAAAACTACAAACCGATCGCGGGCGAATATCAATTCGCACAAGTGACACGTGATGGACTTGTGGTTGATTTCGTTGGCGCAGTGGACTTGCTGCGAATGATGAAATCGAAGATTGAGCAGAAGCTTGGCTTCACATTGACATCTGCTGCGACGGCGTATCCGCCGGGTGTGCCCGAGGTAGAAAGACGTGCGACTGCCAATGTGTTGTACGGCGCGAGCTTGGACTGCACAGGCTTCATCGATGAGCCGACCGCTGCGAACAATGTATTGAAGATCCGCGATGGCGCAATCGTGGATGTCGGCGGAGGCACCACAGGTATTGCCATCTTCAAGAATGGGGAGGTGGTGTATACGGCAGATGAAGCGACAGGCGGCACACACTTCTCGCTGGTGATTGCTGGTTCGACAGGAATCACTTTCGAGGAAGCCGAAGAGTTGAAGAAGAATCCGAACGAGCAGATCCGGCTGTTTCCAACCATCCGCCCGGTGATAGAAAAAGTTGGCTCCATCATTAATCGGCACATTGCAGGTCATCAGGTTGACAAGTTGTATCTAGTTGGTGGTACGTGTGCTTATCCGGGCATGGATAAAGTGATCGAAGAGGTCACAGGCGTTGAAACGATCCTGCCGAGCAATCCGCTGTTTGTGACGCCGCTGGGGATTGCGATGAATAATTAATTTGGCTTGCTGGTCGAGTAGCCCCGAATGCTCTTTGAGGGGCATATCGAGACCAGCAGTAACTAAAATAATTTTGCTTACGTGGTGTCTCGATACGGGCTTCGCCCTACTCGACCACCAGAATTGATGGAGAACTATGGCATCAGAAAAATTTTCATTACGCGTGTATTCATACCTTGACCGGATGCAGCCGCAGTACGCGGCGTTCGTTGGGACAATCACCCAAGGTGACTTGCCAACCGAAGGCATGGCTTCTTTATATGTGGAAGTTGCACCAGGCAACGAAGTCTTCCGCCTTGTGGATATCGCAGTCAAGTCTACCGAAGCTAAACCAGGCGCACAGTTGGTCGAGCGCGAATTCGGCATGTTTGAAGTCCATTCACATTCACAATCAGAAGTGTTGGAAGCTGGGCGTATCGTGCTTGATCGACTCGGCTTGAAACCCGAGGAGCGCATCAAACCATGGATCGCTTCAGACCAGATCATCACCAACGTGGACCCGTATCAGGCGCAGTTACTGAATCGCTTCCGCCGCGGCTCGATGCTGGTCCCCGGTGAAACGATGCTCGTGCTGGAATGTGCGCCTGCCGCGTATGTCAACTTTGCCTGTAACGAAGCAGAGAAAGGCGCCACCATCAAGATATTGCACGTCTCCTCGGTGGGACGTTTCGGTCGCATGTGGCTGTCCGGCTCGGAGGCGGAGATCGTGTCCGCGCGCAATGCGGCAGTCGCGGCGTTGGAGGGGTTGGATGGAAGACCAGAGAAGTGAGTAGAGAATAGAAACCGGTGGTCGAGTGGCCCGAATGGTTTTCGAGGCGTATCGAGACCACACTGGAGTTTGTTTATGCCAAAAATCTTCTACACCGAACGCGACATTGATGATATGAAAGCGCGGGGCGTCACATCACTGGATATCACGGACAACGTGGTGATCACTGACCTGGCATTGGAACGCGCCATGCGTTACGACATGAAAATCAATCGTGCGAATTTGGCTTCCGCGCCGAAGGCGATTTTCAGCGGCTCAGTCAATCTGAACGCTGCATATCCACGCGAAGCTTCTGCTCCGGATAATGAATTGAAGCAAAAGATCAGAACGCTGGTGTTGGCAAAATTAAATGGTCAGGTGGATGCGGCGTTATTAGACGCCGTGATTACGCGCGTGTTGGTGGGGATGAAATAGGGCAAGGGAGTCAGTTGTCCGCCTGCCCAGTTTTTTATTTACAGGTATTTTCTATAATCGTTGGCGACTGTTTAAGTTGCCTGAGTTGATAGGCGTAGTAACTCACATCATCGAGCAGGGGATAGTCACTGCCGAAATATTCATCCAAAATAATTCTAAATGAATTGACAGGTGTAATCGAATTATACAATTTCGATTTTGCATCTGAATTGACAAGATAGGCATCCAGGTTTTGCATACGCAATTCAGGGGAACCCAAATTAGCAGGTGGACCATGATCTCCCATCAAAATAATAACAGGTGGTTTTTCAGATTGTGCAAGGATTTTCTGTATCGCTGACAAAATGTTTTTATCGATAAACTCAGCATTGTCACGATACCCATTTTCCGATGTATCCTCAGGGTAGCGAAAGTTGCCGTCAGGCGTAAAGATTTGTGGAATGTGTGGGACAAGAATATGCACGAACACGAACTTCGGGCTTTTCAGCTTTGGGACATCAGGTAGTTTTGCGAGAATATATTTTGTTTGCAGGTAATGTTCGTAATATTCCAGCTTGACTAATTGATTCTCATTGAAACCCGGAATGATCTCTGTATCCAAAAACAATCTGGTGATAGACGTATTCAGCATGATCTTCTCGAACTCATTCAAACCACCCGTTAAGTCCATGCTGCCAAAGGCGAGTTGGTTGCGTGAAAAACGGATATCTTCACCCAGGTCAAAATGTCCACTGACGGCATTTTCAAATGTCAACACAGTGTAGCCATTAGTTCGCAACGTTTCAATGAAGGGTGTTTTTTTTAGAGCGGGTAATTTATCTTTTCCATTCACGATCTCGATATATCCCATTTGAAACATGGATGTGAGTGAATAATTTGTGGAGGCGTAGTTGCTTTGACTACAACTCGCTACATAAAAGCCCATGTCAGTAAGTTTTTGAATAAATTGTGAATTATCGTAACCAAATTCGTTTTTGAGAACATCCGAGCGACCATGACCATCCAATAAGATCAAATAAATATCTGGATAACTCGACAGTGCAGTATTTGTTCGAGCAGCGGACGGCGCTATGATATCTTTTGCGGCTTGATATTGACCGAATTCATAAATAGATGACTGCCCCAAACTGATCAATACTAAAATGACAGCGGTGTTCTCCAGAAATTGACTGACCCAACCGACTGTGGCTGGCTTCTTGAGCAGGAGCCACCAGCACAGAACAAAAAATCCGCCTAGCAGCACCGCTAAAAGGATATGCCGAATCGGTTTGCCGAAAACGTTCTGAATCTGAATATAAATATGTCCGTAGGATAGGATGATGATCATTGCCAGACTAGTGATGATTCCGGTAACTTCGTTTTTCCGCAGCACAGTATACGTGATCAGCCAAACAAGCGCGGTGATGATAAGTACAATCACTAGCGTTCGCACAATGGACGCCATATCTACATAGATGATGTTGAAGTTTCTGAGCGCCAGAACGGGGTAAATGGCGATCAGAAATGGATAGGCGAAGGAGAGTATTTTTTTCATAAGGGTTTGGGAATTGCAAGATTATAAAGGATATGACCCTTGCACGCAAAATGCAACTTGTCATTCGCTGCGTTTGTGCCTACAATAAGACGAACCCCACATTAGCAGGGGAGAGGTGATACATGGCAGAACTCGGTCAAAAACTTGGAAAACTTAGCCTGGCAATTTTAGAGAACTTTGTTGAGAAAGCTCTCGGTGAAAAGTTCGTAGATGAACTGCGCCAACCTACTGATAGGGAACTGGCTATTGAGTCTGCATTGGAAAAATCAGAAACTCGGTTTACCAAAGAATTCAAGAATAAAACCTTTGCAGAGAAAATGTTCACCCAGGTAAAAGATGATTATCTTGGGCTGCTTGTGGATGCTATTGAAAAATTCTACGAACATCCAACCGATTCAGATTTTCAAACCGTTTTGAATCAAATTATCACCGAGAGTTTTTCGAAAGTGGACACGCAACTTGTTGCTTCGGCAGTTGATTTGTATATCAATATTCTCACCGAGGAATTTGCGCTTGTGGATGAAAAATTCCGAGAGAATGTTCGGGCGCTGGCCGATTTACGAATGACAGAAATTCTACGTAGGGTGGAAGTATTACTATCTCAACGAGAAACTGCAAAAATAGAAAATACGGTCTTTCGTTCGCTTCATCAACTACCTTCCGCACCCGCGGACTTCACTGGACGCGAAACAATCGTCGCAGAATTGCTCAACGACTTCAATTATCACAAAGGCGCAGCCATCAGCGGACTGACTGGCATGGGCGGAATCGGCAAGACCGCCCTCGGACTGGTTGTTGCACATCAAATTGTAGAGAAATATCCCGATGCACAAATCTTTCTTGATTTGAAAGGCACTACCACACCGCTTGGCGTGGTAGATATTGCGCGCTATGTGATTCTGCAATTCGAACCAAGTGCAGACCTGCGTGGGCTGGACGAAACCAACTTCTCTGGGGCATATCAATCAGTTCTGCATGGCAGGCAAGCCTTGCTCTTTTTGGATAATGCTTCTGATGCAGGTCAAATTGCACCTTTGATCCCGCCAGCGCCGTGTGCCTTGCTGGTCACATCAAGGAAAGTATTTTCAGTGGCGGGTATCAAGACTCATAGGGTGGGAGTTCTGAAAGAAAATGAAGCCATTGATTTCCTACTCGATCTCTGCCCGCGCATCAATGACAAAGCCGCCGAACTTGCCAAGGCTTGCGCATATTTGCCTTTGGCATTACGCATTGCTGGAAGTTTTCTGAAAGTCAATACGAATTGGAAAGTGGATAAATATCTCGAAGAACTCAAAAGCACAAAAGGGCGGTTTGAAACCCTGGCGAAGAGCCGCGCAGGTGCAGAGCTAACCACCGAGCCGGATGTGTGGGCGACATTTGAATTAAGCTATAACCAATTGAAGGATGCAGAGCAAAAGAATTGGCGTGCGCTTGGAGTGTTCCCAGCCTCGTTTGATGGCAGTACCGTCGCGGCGGTGTGGGGGATGGAGGAGGAGGATGCAGATAACCTACTTGCCGTTTTTATGCGCTATTATAGTTTGGTTGAATATAACGAGACTGCTTCACGCTATGAACTGCATGACTTGTTGGCGGAATACGCCCTTAGCCAAATGGAAAGTGGGGAGGAACAGGAAGTACGCTTGAAACACGCTGCTCGCTACAAAGATGTTCTCGGCGCAGCAGATGACTTGGCGCAGCAGATGACTTGTATCTTGAAGGTGGCGATAAAATCTTATTGGGTTTGCGTTTGTTCGATTTGGAATGGGAACATATTCGTTTTGGGCAGGCGTGGGTTGCACAAAATATAACGATATCACATGAAATAGCGAAACTTTGTAGTGAATATACAAACCAAACCAACTGTGTTGATCTACGTCTTCATCCACGAGTGCTAATTTCATGGCATGAAGCTTCTCTTTCTGCCGACCAATTTCTTGGTGATAGAAAATCTGAGGGGGTCGATCTCGGCAATCTGGGGAATGCGTATGCGGATTTGGGTGATGCCCGTAAAGCCATCGAGTTCCATGAACAAGCTTTGATCATTGATCGTGAAATCGGTGACCGGCGCGGCGAAGGTGCAGCCCTCGGCAATCTGGGGAATGCGTATGCGGCTTTGGGCGATGTGCGCAAAGCCATCGAGTTCCATGAACAGCGAATGGTAATTGCGCGTGAAATTGGTGACCGGCGTGGCGAAGGCAATGCCTTATTCAATGTGGGACTGTCTCTTTATGACTTGGATGAAAAAGAAAAAGGAATTAACTTGGTAAAACAGGCATTGAAAATTTATGAAGCAATTGAATCGCCTAGTGCTAAGAATGCTCGAAACAAACTCAAGGAATGGGGCGCGCTGGAATAGGGCGGGGGAGGGGATTCGGAAGGATAAAGGATGAGGGCGGAAGGATGAAAATTTAAGCAGAATCAACTCTCGCCTGCGTGTGAAGCGTTTTTCTGCTTTCATCTTTTTCTGCCGCGCTTTTTCACAGTAGGGGTATGGTCTCGATACGGACTTCGTCCTACTCGACCACCAGTTTATTATTTTCCCCTCTAATGCTTTCGATAAGTATTATTATCGTAAACATTGACAAAACCCCAAAACTTCGTATAATGAGTCTATGACAAAGAAGGCTGAACCGATCACTACCGTCGCAGATGTCATGGTAAAGTATATTGACATCGTTCGTCAGGCGCGCAGTGAGCACACAGCGCGTGCGTACAAGAATGCCCTAAACGTTTTCAACAAAGTGTTGGTTGAAAAATGGCTGGACCCTCAGAACACACCCATACAAAAACTCACTGAGGATCTTGTCTCGCCATTGGCTGTGTATCTCAAGAACTTCGCGCCCGCTACGGAGCATCTCTATCTGCAAGCCATCAAAGGCTTTTATGAATACGTGGATGCCGAGCGCTACACTGAGGTCAATCTGTCGCGCGTACGCAATCTCATTCGTCAACGTGCCCGTCGCCCCGGCATTCGCCTCCCCCAGTTCCCTGCTGATGATATTGAACGTGTGCTTGAGTCTATGGCTGGTACACAGAGCCTGCAATCCGTAGAAGATGCCAATGAAAAGTTACGCGCAATGCGAGATCGTGCCTTCTTGCTCACCCTGGCAGATACTGGCTTGCGCGTGCACGAGGCTTGTAAAATGCGCCGTGGCGATGTAGACTGGAACGAAGGGCGCGCGCTTATTATCGGTAAAGGCGACAAACAAGCCGTAGTGCGATTTTCGACTCGTTCCATGCGTGCCATCAAGGATTATCTTTCGCTTCGCGCCTCTTTGGATGGCGGCTCTGGCCGTCCCTTGCCTTCACTGTCCCTCTTTGCCCGCCATGATAAAGGTGCTGGTAAAAAGGTCAAGCCCATCACGCCTACTACCGGCAGAAATATTGTTGCCGAACGAGTGGAAATGGTTCTTGGCAAGGAAGCAATTGGCACGATTACACCCCATTCATTTAGACACTATTTCGTCACTACCGTGTTAAAAGGTTCAGGTAACCTCAAACTCGCGCAGGAATTGGCAAGACATAGCAATATTCAGGTCACGCAGCGTTATGCACATCTTAGTGATGACGAGTTGGACAAAGGCTACTATGATATCTTTGAGAAGAAGATAGATGGGAAATAGATCATGCATAATCAGCAGCCAGCCATTGAACGTATCGATCCATTAACCAGTTGTGGGAATTTATTATTTTTTTTAGAAACATTCTCGAATCGATTAAGCTCCCCCACTCCATCTCCATTCTCTCTGCTGATGGTGGATCTCAATAACTTTAAGGCGTTCAACGACGAACGCGGTCACAAGAACGGTGATGAACTTCTCCGCTGGGTCAGTATTGTTTTACGAGACACCCAACGTCCTGTCTTTCGTATCGGCGGCGACGAATTGGTGGTGGCGTTTCCAGATGGGGAAAAAGATGAGAATGAGATTATGGCTCAAAGGATTTTTGACCGCCTGAATCGCGAAAGTATCCAATTCAACTGGTCGAATCCTGCATCGGTGGTGTTGATCCATTTCCCTGACGAAAAATTTGAAATCGCCGACTTGTGGATCGCAATTGGGAGCGCGATTAATGAGGTGAAGCTAAACGCCGAGCGACGATTTATGATAGATGCTTATGCAAATTCGCCGGGCGGAGCCAATCATCATATGCGGATGATCGTCAACACTTTGACGGAACGTCTCATCTCTTTTGCCAGCCGCCTCGATGAAACAAATCAACTTGCTTATCTTGATCCGAACACACAGCTTCCCAACAGTCTTGCTGCTGAGCGCGAATTGGAAAGTGCCATCCGCCAGGCACAACGCGCAAATGGTATATTCACTATCCTGTTTATTGATGGCGACAACTTGAGACTCTACAACGACATTAGTTACTCAGCTGGCGATGAAATGATTCGCAATTTGGGAAAAACGCTGGCAAAGCATTTGAGGCCAGGGGATTTTCTTGCCCGCTGGCGGGTTGGTGATGAATTTTTCGTCATTTTGCCTAATACGCCCAGTGATAGAGCCTTGATAGTCGCAGAACGCATCAGGGTTGCTGTACAAGTAGAATCTAAAGTCTGGCAAATTCCGGTCTCTATATCCATTGGCGTCGCAGATTATCCAGCCAAAGGGACAGACTCACACGAATTACTCTATGCCGCTGAACAGGCTGAAAAGCAAGCGAAGGAAAATGGCAAAAACCGGACGGTGTATCTGTAAACGATAATAATACTTATCGCTACTAAAAGAAAAAGCATTGACACAAGCCACTTACGTCCGCTTATAATCACGCCCTACCGGAGTGGCAATGTCATTATTGAATAAAGTTCGCGCCTACTACAACGACCCTGATTATTTTCCCAATATTCAAAAGCTAGCTTTACCTATCATTATTCAACAATTGATGTTTTCAGGTTTGAATATGTTAGGTGTCGTTTTTGTTGGGCAAAAAGGTGAGACAGCAGTGGCTGCAGTTGGGCTGGCAGGTCAATTGGCATTCCTGCTCAACCTCGTACATTTTGGTATTATTAGTGGTGCGGCCATGTTCACCGCTCAATTTTGGGGTAAAAAAGATGTGCCCAATCTGCGTCGTGTGCTTGGATTATGTTTGATCTTCGCGATCTCAGCCAGCGCGATCTTCTTTGCACTCGCACAACTACTCCCCTCTCAAATACTCAGCATCTATTCCAAAGACCCACAGGTAATTTTATTGGGCACAGGATATATACGCGTCTTCTCATGGACGTTTCTTTTTGTTGCGATCACTTTCAGCTACGCACTGGTCATGCGCTCCACAGGCGATGTAAAAACACCAACCACCATCGGCGTAGGTGCATTACTTATAAGTACCTTTCTTTCATATTCATTGATCTTTGGGAAGTTTGGTCTGCCTGAACTGGGCATTCAAGGTGCGGCAGTGGCGGCAGTGATTGCCCAAGCGCTTGAGTGTTTCACATTGGTCACTATCACTTATGCCATGAAATCCCCAGTTGCGGCACCTCTGCGCGAACTCATTGATTTTGATCTAGCTTTTGTAGGTAAAGTAATTAAGCCTATGTTGCCCGTGATCTTGAATGAACTGTTCTGGGCGCTGGGCACTACGAGTTACAGCATTATTTATGGACGTATGGGGACAGGTTCGTTTGCTGCAATGAATATCGTGAGCTCAATTCAGCAAATGGCATTTGTGGTGTTCATTGGGATCGCAAACGCCACCTCGGTGTTGGTTGGCAATCGGATCGGCGCTGGCAAAGAAGATGAAGCTTATTTGTACGCAGGTCGTTCTGTTGGGCTTGGGGTTATGGGCGGGCTTGTGATCGGTGTGATATTACTATTGGTGAAAGCTCCCTTTCTCTCCATGTACAACGTTTCATCTGAAGTGATTTATAGTGCTGGAAAAGTCATCAATATCATCGCGCTCTTTCTATGGATCCGCGTGAATAATATGACGATCGTAATTGGTATTTTGCGTGCTGGCGGCGATACGCGTTTCTCTTTGTTTCTGGATGGCATTATCATTTGGATCGTGGGTGTGCCAATGGCATATCTTGGCGCGAACGTTTTTCACCTCCCTGTGCAGTTCGTTTATTTGTGTGCCATGTCTGAGGAAGCCGCAAAATGGGTTTTGGGCATGTTGCGCTATCGTTCGCGCAAATGGATCAACGACCTCGCCGTGCAAATGGATATAGCCGCATGAGTTCCAACTCAAATTATGAACGCGCTACACAAGAGACTGCTGAGAACTTGCAGACGATTGCCAAGTCTCTGGCTTTACAAAAGCTGACGAAGTTATCCCTGCCGGAAGTTGATGCAGTAGTTGGCTTAGTGGCAAAAGTCATCCCCGCTGGAAACGTGCCAGGCATGATCCTGAGCGGCTTGACCCGTATATCAGGTAACCGTGTCCAGCCGCAAAAAGCCAGACAGGATATCAACATTTTGTTCAAAGAGGCTTTGTTATTTTTTGAGCAGGCAAAATACGGAGCGATATTTGCGGGTCCAGCTGCGATCATTTGGGGATATCAGAATCTGCTCAAGCTGGCTGGGAAAGATCAGGAGTCTGCTTTCCCAGAAGGCATCTGGCAATTCTATGTTGACTATGCTTTGCGTGAGGATACTGCCCGACATGCGAATGAAACGTACGGCTTCGACTCGCTTCTAGAACAAAATAACATCCAGCTTAATGAAGTGGATCGCCTCACGGCTTGGGCCATGTCAGCCGTGACCTGTCTTCATCAATATCAAGCTTTGCTCGCAGGCGAATGGTATGAACGGACTGCGCTCTGGTTTTTGCAGGAAGCCACCGGCCTAGAGAATCTTTACATTGAGTGGGAGAAACAAAAACCTTATTTGCGCGATGCAGGAGGTGCTGCCTACGATTATCCGGGTTATCGCCAACTCAAATTTGAACAATTTCTAAAAGGTATTACAACTTCCCTATCCCCCTCCATGTACCGCCAGTGGGACACTAATCTGAAAGCTGCGATGGAGAATTCTCTAGCAGCGTATCAAAAGCAAATGTCGATTCTTGCTTATTTGGAGCCAAGCCCATTTGGAGAAACACGTATCCCCTTTCCGTTGGAACAGGCGCAGATAGGGATCATTCACAAGGGCAATTATTTTTTATTACCTGTATGGGAACCAGGCACATCCAAGTCTTTGGATGCGAGAACAGCCAGAACTCAAATTTCACTGTTGATATCTGCACCGCAAAAAGAGCCAGCCAGATTGACAAGTCTTGCACGGATAAAACGGGCAGACCTATCAACACTGCGAAAAAAATTACATCCAACTCTTCAAAGCAACCTTGATAAACTGAAATTCATGCCGATCTTGATAAACAGCGATCGACGCGAACCAACCTTGCTGTCAGAAATACGACAAGGCGAACGTGGAATTGGCGACCATGCCCTGACGATCTTCGATACAGGCAAAACATTTGTGTTTGACCAATCCCATATCTTTTTTGATGGTGGTTGGGGCGCCGCATTGGCAGAGATCATGACGAATGAAGCTCTGTCCTGGGCGCATTATTTAAATATGCTTGGTCCTGTAATGCCACGAAATCCTCCGACCTACACTGAACTTGAATTTGCCATGGCGCCTGCGGATGTTAAGCTCATCGACCAGGCTTCTCGCGTATCGCTTGAGGCGGGCGCTGAAAATCAAAGCATTAATGTCAAAGCATTTATTAATCTCAGAAACTATTTCAAGCAGCGCAGCGACCTTTTGAAATTGACTATAAATGATATGCTGGTGCTATATCGGTCGATTCATGCCGCCACCTATCGGCCATCGAGTGCATTGTGGCGAGAAATCGATACACTTGAAAAACAAAACCCCGAAGCCACCAACCTCATCAAGCGTATGTTGAAAGATATCAACACACTCAACCCTGCCATCTTGATTCCTGTAGATGCTAGTAGATCTATGCCGCGTGACCGCATTTATCCATTGAATATGGAAGTCCCACTCGCTGAATTGGATTTTTTAAATTTGCACAAAACAGCTCTTCAAACAGTGACAGAGTTTGAGGCACAACGAAATGCTGATGATAAACTTTTTACACGATTTGACAACATCCAACGACGATACCTCGCCACCCTGGGCGGGTTTGGTACAATATTGGCGAAAGCCAAGGACATTGCTGTGCGAGGCGAGAGTGCCAGTGTTGGAGCCATAAAATTGCTTGCCCATATGCCGCTCCCTCTCAAACAGCTATTGGATAAAATTCCTGCGCGTTATGAAAAATTGAACAACCTGCTGAAAGGCACCGAAGTGTTTTCTAATATTGGAGCGGTTGCAAAATCCAGCTCACTTTCACGCTTCATCACCGCCAAGGACGATAACGAGCAAAAGCAGTTAGCTTGGGGTGTGATGACGGACGCCAAGGGTGTAATGAAGATTACCCTGAGGGATTTTCGTCTGTATGTGGCGGTGCTGTACAACATCGGGCGTAAGGATCTCGCAAATCAGATTGTACAGGATTATCTAGATGCGTATGCAAAAGGTTTGAACCAGTTCGTGCAGGAAGTTACCCGTATCGCTGTTGCCCGCCCGCGCAAGTCCGCCGATCAACAGAAAGCATAAAAGCATCGTGAAAAAAGATTCTCTTATCGACCGGGTTCTTGCCAACTATGAAGTAAAACGTTTGATCGGACGTGGCGGCATGGCTGAGGTGTATTTGGGGTGGGATGTAAAACTTCGGCGGCAAGTTGCCATCAAGGTTTTTGATGTCCAAAACCGCTCCGGAAAATCACAAGCCAGTCGCTTCATTCAAGAAGCGCGCATGATGGCACAGTGGCGGCACGATAACATTGTCCAAATCTATTATGCTGGGGATGAGACTGGGCTTTATTACTATGTCATGGAATACATTGATGGATATGACTTGGCATCTATCATGTCCATTTATATTGAGAAGGGCGAGCTGATGCCCATCTCAGATGTGTTACGCATTGGGGAAGCCATTGCCAGTGCCTTGGATTATGCTCACACGCAGGGTGTGATTCATCGCGATGTAAAACCCGCCAATGTAATGATCGCGAACGATGGGCGCGTCGTATTGACAGACTTTGGGCTGGCTCTCGATATCAATGACAAATCCCAAGGTGAAGTCTTCGGTAGTCCACACTATATATCGCCGGAACAAGCTAGGCGTTCATCAGATGCGGTTCCACAATCTGACCTGTATTCATTGGGCGTGATCCTGTATGAAATGCTGACAGGCGAAACTCCGTTCAACGACCCCTCACCAGCCAGCCTCGCACTTCAACACATTACCGAACCTCCACCACCTTTGCGTAATATCAACCCCAATCTTTCAAAGAACGTTGAAGATGTAATTTTGAAGGCGCTTGAAAAAAAACCGGGGGATAGATATCAATCTGGCAAAAGTTTGATGGAAGCTTTGAGTCAGGCATTTACAGTCAAGCCTACTGCTGCTCCCGCAGACGCGCCGCCGCTCCCGCCGATTCCAGTGAACGCGCCGACCATTCGCCGCAGTGATATTTCGTTGAATTCATTCACGAAACGTGGTGATATTGTTACTGCCCTCGAAACAAAATCTGCTGTAACCAAGCAAGGTTTGCAAGAAGAGTCAGCCATCCCGCAAAACGCATCAAAAAGAAAACTAGGTTGGGGAATAATTCTTGGAGCCCTTTTAATAGCTGCATTTGTACTGGGATTGAGGTTTTCTCCTAATATCTTTTCTTCAACGACTCAGTTGCCGTCCCTCTCTTCGTCGCCACTCGCTATTGCTGAAACGAAGCGAGTATCTATTCAAGCTTCTCCTGCTGATATACAAGCAATAGGGCCTTCATTAACCCAGGTGGTCAATACTGCAACAATAACGAACACGCCCACAAGACTGCCTTCTCTAACTCCAACGCAGACTCAATTTCCCACGCCTACAAATGTACCCGTGACGGATGCAGCCACTTCAGTAAATGCTTCCCCAATCGCGACCATTAAGTATCCCAATGGTTATCTTATAACGGCTTATTACAACGAGAGCAGTTTTTACCTCCTTGATAATGGGAAGGGATCGCGCAGTGTTTCCGGGTTCACCTTTGAGCGCGTCAATAACGATGGCACTTTTCAAAATCACTTTGATGGTTGGGAATGGCAAAAACATTTCGATGTGATTCAACCCAGGCACTGTTTGAGTCTTGTGATTGAAGGCCTACCAACTCCTTATCTAGATCTAGCAGATTGCCAGAAAAAGATATTGAGTAATTTAGGACTGGCAGGTACTTCAGACAAACTGTTTTGGACATCAAAGAATAACAGCCACGAGTTCAGAGTTCTTTGGTTAGACGAAGAGGTAGGGCGTTGTGAAATTACAGCTGGCACTTGT
>WNFL01408601.1_pt2 | contig 18377 bp, 16 predicted proteins | sample 5400361 | NCBI WGS metagenome assembly WNFL01 (sample SAMN13153351, study PRJNA577476) | soil metagenome | isolation source: 40 cm soil on Douglas fir-dominated hillslope | place: USA:California | collected 2013-09-17
CAAGGCAGCGTTCCTGGTAAAGGATATCCGCGATCTGCCGGATGCGCTGGAGCAGGCCTTCTTTCTGGCGCGCTCGGGCCGCCAGGGACCCGTGGTCGTCGACCTGCCGATGAATGTGCAGCGCGGGGCCGAAGATACATGCCGGCCGATCACGAAGCGCACCGAAGTCGTGCCCTTTGTGCCGTCCGACAAGATCGAGACTCTCGCGCATTGGATCAGTGAGGCACGGCGCCCGGTGATCCTGGCCGGCGGCGGCGTCATCGCCGCGGGCGCACATCGCGAGCTTCGCGCCCTGGCCGACAGATACCGCATCCCGGTGACCATGAGCATGCCGGGGATCGGCGCCTGTGCTTCCGATGCGCCCCTGTCGCTTGGCCTGTGCGGTTATGCCGGCAGCCAGTATGCCAATATGGCGATGTACAAGTGCGATCTTCTGATCGGTGTCGGCACCACCTTCCATTTGCGCCAGACCGGCAGCCTGCCGCACAAGACGGTGGAAAATGGCCGCATTGCCCGCATCGACCTTGACATCAATGAGTTGCGCCACAGCCGGGTGCCGCTCGACCTGGAAATCAATGCCGATGCCAAGGCGGCGCTGGCGGCGCTGGAACGTGCCCTGCAGCGCGTGACGGCGCCGGATACGGCGGCCTGGCTCGACCAGATCGGAGACTGGAAAGCGAAATATCCTTTGCTGACCGGTAAACCCGGAAAAATGCCCAAGCCGCAGGACATTATTGAAGCGGTCAACGTCGCGGTACGCGGCAAGCCCGTGATCGCCACCACCGGGGTGGGCCAGCATCAAGTGTGGGTGCCCCGCCATTTCGATTTCGATGCGCCGGACCGGGTGCTGTTGACCTCTTCAGGGCACGGCACCATGGGCTTCGATCTGCCCGCCGCCATCGGCGCCAAGATCGCAAATCCGCAAGCCACAGTGATCTGCTTTGTCGGCGATGGCAGCCTGCAAATGAACATCCAGGAATTGGCCACGATTGTGGAGCGCAAGCTCGACATCAAGATCGTGGTCCTGGATAATCATGCGCTTTCCATCGTGGCGCAGTTTCAGCGCCAGAACTGGAAATCGCATCCCGCCACCGGCGACAAGTACAATCCGGATTTCGCGGCGATTGCGCAGGCCTATGGCATCGCCAGCGTGTCGATCACCGCCAAGGACGGGATGGTGGACAAGTTGCGCGCGGCCCTGAAGCGCACGGGCGCCGTGCTGATCCATTGCCATGTCGATCCGGAAGAAGATCTGCTGCCCATGCTTTTGGGCGGCCACACCCTGGACGACATGTCCCATGAATGGTCCTTCTGACATGGCGCCCGCCAAAATCGCACTGGTGACCGGTGCCGGCAGCGGCATCGGCAAGGCCGCGGCGCTGGCCCTGTTGGGGGCGGGTTATGGCGTGGCCTGCGGCTATAACGCCAATCGCGCGGGCGCGGAAAAAATTCGGAAAGCCCATGCCGGCGCCTATGCGGTGAAGATCGATATCGCCAGCAGAGCGTCGGTGAAGCGCGCCATCGCGGCGGCCGCCAGGCATTTCGGACGCGACTTTGACATCGTGATCAACAACGCTGCCCTGGTGCAGGAAAAGCCGTTCGAAACCATTACCGACGCTGACTGGGACCGGATGCTGGCGGTCAATTTGCGTGGCGCCTTCATCGTGGCGCAGGAGACTTTGCCCGCGATGCTGGACCGCAAATGGGGCCGCATCATCAATATCACGTCGATCGGCGGGCAGTGGGGCGGCATGCGCCAGGTTCACTATGCGGCGGCCAAGGCCGGGTTGATCAACCTGACCCATTCGCTGGCCAAGCTCTATTCCGGCGCCGGTATCACCGCAAACGCCATCGCTCCCGGCCTGGTCGCCACCGATATGATCCGCAAAGAGCTGAAATCCAGGGCCGGCAAGCAGAAGGCGGCGCAGATTCCGGTGGGCCGTATCGCGGAACCCGAAGAGATTGCCGCCGGTGTGCTTTATCTGGCGTCGGACGCGGCCGCCTACATCACCGGCCAGACCTTGAACATCAATGGCGGACTCTTGATGTCATGAAGAGGGTGATGTCATGAAGACTTTGCTGATCCTGGGCGCCGGCAAGGAACAAGTCGCGGCCATCGCCGCCGCAAAAGCCAAGGGCATTCGCACCGTGGTGCTGGACATGAATCCCAAGGCGGATGGCCGCGCCCTGGCGGACGAATTTCACCTGGTCAGCACGCGGGACCGCGACGCCATCCTGAAATTCGTGGCGAAATACAAATCCAGGATCGACGGCGTGATGACCATTGCCAGCGACATCCCGCACATGGTGGCCGCGGCGGCCCAGGCCCTGGGCGTGCGCCATATCCCGCTGCCGGCGGCGGAGCTGTGCGTCCACAAGCTGCACATGAAGGAAAAGCTGCGCGCGGCGGGGGTAAATGTTCCGCTGTTTGCCCGCATTTCTTCCCTTGATGATCTGCAAGCTTTCATTGTTAAGGCGGGCTTTCCCATCGTGATCAAGCCGGTGGACAATTCCGGCGCCCGCGGCGTGCAGCGGCTGACCAAAGACATGGATATCGCGCAGGCCTTCGAATATTCCCGCGGCTTTGCCTATGGCGGCGAAGTGATCGCCGAGAAATTCGTCGCCGGCCTGCAGATCAGCACCGAAGGCCTGATGCACGAGGGCCTGTTCCATTGCACCGGCTTTGCCGACCGCAATTATGCAAGGCTGGACGATGCCGTGCCGTTCATGGTCGAGGATGGCGGAGACATTCCCACCATACTCGGCGCGGAAGACAAGAAGCTGGTCGAAGCCGAGTTTGAGAAAGCCGCCCGTGCCCTGGGCATAGACTGGGGCCCGGCCAAGAGGGCGACATGATCTTTGGCGATGACGGCAAGCCCTATGTGATCGAGATCGCGGCGCGCCTGTCGGGCGGCAATTTCTGTTACGACAAGGTGCCATGGTCCACCGGCGTGGACATTGTGGACATTCTGGTGGACATGGCGGTCGGAACCGAAGTGGACGCCAGGCGCTTCACGCCCACGCGCAATCTGGCGACCTCGCAGCGCTATTTCTTTCCCGCGCCCGGCACCATCGCGCGCATCGACGGCCTGGCGGCGGCGCAAGCCCTGCCGCATATCCGCAAGGTGGATGTGTGGGCGCGTCCGGGCGAAACCATCGCGGCGCTGGAAAACCATCCCTCGCGGGTGGGCTATGTCATCTCTTGCGCGCCGACGCGGGACGAGGCGGTCGCGGCTGCCCAGGCGGCGGTGGCCCGGGTTCAATTCCAGGTCGAAATCATGGAGGAGGCTTAGTTGGTCAAATTTATCGCCGAAGTCTCCAGCAATCATGCCCAGGACCTTGGCCGCTCGCTGGCCTTTGTCGATGCCGCGGCGGCCTGTGGCTTTGACGCCGTCAAATTCCAGCTGTTTCGCGTTGCCCAGCTGTTCGCGCCGGAGATTTTGGCCAAGAGCGCGCAGCATCGCAAAAGGGTAGCCTGGGAATTGCCGCTGGAACATCTGGAGCCGCTCGCCCGGCGCTGCCGGGAAAAGGGCGTGGAATTTTCCTGCACGCCTTTCTATCTGGGGGCGGTGGCGGAGCTGGAGCCTTATGTCGCCTTCTACAAGGTAGCGTCCTATGAGCTGCTCTGGGCCGATCTGCTCAAGGCCTGCGCCGCCACCGGCAAGCCGGTGATCATTTCGACCGGCATGGCGGTCATGCCCGAGATCAAGGCCGCGGTCGCCACCTTGAAAAAGGCCGGTGCCAGCGACATCACCGTGCTGCATTGCGTTTCGGCCTATCCGTCCGTCGCCGGCGGAACAATCCAATCTGTCGGCCATTGACACCATCCGCCGGGAAACCGGCGCCCAGGTGGGCTGGTCGGACCATTCGCGTTCTCCTGCCGTGATCGAGCGGGCCGTTCATCACTGGAATGCCGGCACGGTGGAACTGCACCTGGATCTGGACGGCACCGGCGAGGAATATCATACCGGCCATTGCTGGCTGCCGGACGAAATCGCACCCGTCATTCGCCGCATCCGGGAAGGACTGAGCGCGGACGGCAAGGGATTCAAGGAGCCCGTGCCGGCCGAACTGCCCGACCGCGAATGGCGCGCGGATCCGTCGGACGGGTTGCGGCCCTTCAAGCATGTGCGTGGAAGCTGGACACCGGCTTGATGTCGCACCCCGTGGTCGCCATCATCCAGGCGCGCATGGGCTCTTCGCGCCTGCCGGGCAAGGTATTGATCCCGGTCGCGGGAAAGCCGCTGCTGTGGCACATCCTGCATCGCCTGAATCAGTGCCGCACCGTAGACGCGGTCGCGATCGCGACCTCGACCGACGCGAGCGATGACGCCATCGAAAAATTCTGTGCTGACGCAGGCGTGAATTGTGTGCGCGGGCCGCTGCAGAATGTGCTGGAGCGCTACCGGCTTGCGGCGGCCCGGACTGGCGCTCAGACCCTGCTGCGCGTCACCGGGGATTCACCGCTGATCGATCCCGGCCTGATCGACTATCTGGTTTCCGGTCTGACTGGGGCAGGCGCGGATTTCGTGCAACTGGAGCCCGGCGCCTTGTGCGCCCATGAAGGCGTGGATGTGTTTTCCCGCGGAGCCCTCGACTGGCTGACGACCCATGCGGCTGACGACGAAATTGCCCGCGAACATGTCACCAGCTATTTCAAGAAGCATCCGGACGAGGTTCGCACGGTCTATCTGCCGGCCTATGGGCCGCTGGCCTGCGAGTCCGGCCGCATGAGCGTGGACACGCCGGAGGACCTGGCATTTTTGTGCGCCATCTATGAAAGACTGAAAGCGCCGCCCGGAGATTTGCCGCTGGTCAGAGTCTTGAAGCTGCTGGCGGACGAGCCCCAATACCGCGCCATCAATGCCCATGTCCGCCAGAAGCCGCTGACCGAAGTCGAACGCCCCCAGGCGGCGCGGCGGCTGGGCATCGGCACCGTGCAGTTCGGCCAGGCCTATGGCGTCTCAAACCGGCGCGGGCAGGTGCCGCTGGAGGAAGTCCGCCCCATTCTCTCCCGCGCCGCGCGTTCCGGCATCGGATTGCTCGACACCGCGGCCAATTACGGCGAGGCGGAACAAGTCCTGTCGCAAATGGATACAAGCGCCTTCCGCATCGTCAGCAAGACCATCAGCGCGACGCGGGGCGTGGAGGCGGTGGTGGCGCGCGCCCGCCAGTCGGTGAAAAACCTGGGTCGCGTGGATCTGCTGATGGTGCATGCCGCAAACGATCTTCTGGGAGCGCGTGGCGCGGAGTTATGGCAGGCGCTGCGCAAACTGAAGGCGGAAGGAATTGTCGGTGGTATCGGCATCTCCACCTACGTCGCCGATGATCCGGCGGGCCTGGCGGAACGTTTCCGTCCTGACGCCATGCAGGTGCCGTTCAGCCTGCTGGACCAGCGGCTGCTGCGCAGCGGTTCTTTGGCACGGCTGAAAGAACTGGGGGTGGAGGTGCATGCCCGCTCGCTTTTCCTGCAGGGGCTGCTGTTCATGGAAATTCCGCCGGAAAGGCTGAACTATGCGGCGCCGATGCTGGATGCGGTGCGGGGGCGCATCGCGGAGGCCGGCGTGACGCCGTTGGCCGCGGCGCTGGGGTTCGTGCTGTCGCGGCCCGAAATTGACGTGGCGGTGATCGGCACGACGGCGCTGAAGCAGCTGGAGGAGATATTGGCAACGGTTGCGACGCCTCTGCCGCAGCTGGATTGGGCCGGCTGTGCGCTGGACGATGCGCGGATGCTGACGCCGTCGCTATGGTGATCCCAGCAATTCCGCCACGTGCTCGGCGATCGCCAGCGAGGCGGTCAGGCCAGGCGATTCGATGCCGAACAGATTGACCAATCCGAGCAGGCCATGGATCTGCGGGCCGTCAATGCGGAAATCGGCATTGGGCTGGCCGGGTCCCGACAATTTTGGCCGCACGCCGGCGTAATCCGGCGCCAGCATCTCTGCTTTGATCCCCGGCCAATAGGACGCAATCACCGGCACGAAGCCGGCAATGAGGTCCGGCGACACGGTATAATCGATGGCGGCGGGGTCATTGTTCGTGAGCCATTCGACATTGGGACCGAAGCGCGCCTGGCCGCCCATGTCCAAAGTCACATGGACGCCCAGTCCGCCCGGTTCGGGCACGGGATAGACCAGGTGCCGGAACGGGCTTTTGCCGGAAAGGCCGGCATAACTGCCCTTGGCCAGGAAAAGCGACGGGATATGCGCAAGCCCTTCAATGCGTGACGCCACCGACTGCGCCCAAAGGCCCGCCGCGTTGACGACGAGGCGTGCTTGCAACGCGATGTCGCCGCCGCCGCTCTGCACCGACAGCGACCAGCTCTCGCCATCGCGCCGGATGGCGGTGACAGTACTGCCGCGCACCAACGTCACCTCGCCCAGCAGCGCCAGCATGTACTGGTGGCTGTCGATGATGCCGGTGGAGGGCGAGAACAGGCCTTGATCGGCTGTGACCTCCGGCTCCAGCGCCCGGATATCGCTTGCACTGAGCGGTTTGAGATCGTCCATCCCATTGTCCGCCGCCATCTTGGCGATGGCGACAAGCTGGGCTTCCTGCCCCGCATGGCCGACGATCAGCTTGCCCAGCCGCTTGTGCGGCACGCCATGCGCCGCGCAGAACTCGTACAGCAGTTTTTTTCCTTCGACGCAAAGCCGCGCCTTCAGGGAGCCTTGCGGATAATAGATGCCGGCATGGATCACCTCGCTGTTGCGGGCGCTGGTCTCCATCCCGAAATGATCGTTTTTTTCCAGGATGATTGTATCGAGACCGGCCAGGGCAAGCCGGCGCGCCACCGCAAGCCCTACGGCGCCCGCGCCAATGACAACCGCTTCGGTTTCAAAGCTTTCCATCGCTGCTTCTTGCCGTGAAAGCGCCGTTGCGGCAACCCGGTTGCCTGCGACCGGCTTTTGTGACGCTATGCGGCCATGTTCTTTGTGCTGTCCAAGATATTCTGGCTGGTGGCGGCGCCCAGCCATTGGTTGGGTCTGCTGGTGGTGGCGATCGCACTTTGCCTGCTGCTGCACTGGTACCGGATCGCCAAACTGTTTGCCGTGGCGGCGGTTCTGCTGCTCCTGCTTGCCGGGCTGACCGCCGTGCCATTGGCGCGGGCCCTGGAAGACCGTTATCCCCGGCCGCCCTGGCCGGCGCATGTCGACGGCATATTGGTGCTGGGGTCGGGATTCGATACCGCACTGTTGCGGGCGCGGGGCGCGCCCCAGGCCAACGGTGGCGCCTACCGGCTTGAGGCGGGATTTGCCGCCGCGCGGCACTATCCCCAGGCCAGGCTTGTATTCAGCGGCGGCTCCGGCGCGCTGGGCGGCGCACCTTTTTCGGAAGCGGAAACCGCGCGCACGATCTTCGCGCAGATGGGCCAGAACCCCAAGCAACTGACGCTGGAGTCGCGCTCGCGCAATACCCATGAGAACTTTCTGTTTTCCAAGGCGCTGGTGAAGCCCAAGCGGGGTGAAGTCTGGCTGCTCGTGACTTCGGCGATGCACATGCCGCGCGCGATGGCGGTGGCGCGCAAGCTGGACTGGCCGATGTTGCCATGGCCAAGTGATTACATCACGGCGCCTCGTGGTCGCGGCGATCTGTTCGAAATGAATGGCAACCTGGGTCTCATGGATTATGCCGTGCATGAATGGATCGGATCGCTGGCCTATCGCATCAGCGGCAAGGCGGCATGAATTCGCCGTAATTCGCAGGTCCGGTTCCCCTATCGGTTCCCTGCCGGTTCCCGCGGAACAGACGCAACCTCTTTGCTCGCGTCTGGTTCTTAATCTGCGGACATCACGCAGGAGAACAACATGAAATTTGTTACCATCGCGGCCATTATGGGCCTGGCGGCTTCGCCGGCCTTGGCCGATTCGATCACGCGGGAACAGGCCAAGGCGGACTTTCACCAGGCCCGGGCCGACGCGGCCAAATCCCAGATTCAGAAAGAGGACGCGCAGGCCCAGGCCGATGCCGCCCAGGCGGATGCGGCCAACGCCCAGGCCCAGGCGAACACGGCTCAGGCTGATGCCAGCACGCTGCAGTCGGCGGCCAATGCCACGCAGTCCAAGGCCGATGCGGCACAGAACCAGGCCAGTGCCGCCAAGGCGGAAGCCAATAGCGCCCAGGCGCGTGCCGACCAGCAAACCGCCAATCGCGACTCCGCCCTGGATCGTGCGGATGCAGCCCGCGATGAGGCCCGCAAAAACTAAGAGGAACGGAAAGAAGCCCGCTTCGGCGGGCTTTTTCATCCGGTGCGCAGATAGCGCACCGCTTCGTCGCGCCCGAACAGATAGAGCAATATCCGCAGCGCCTCGCCGCGTGACGATTTCAGGTCGGGATCGCGGTTAAGCACAAGCCGCGCATCGTCATGCGCGACCGCCAGCAGGTCGGCATGGGCGGCGGGATCGGCCATGCGGAATTCCTCCAGCCCGCTTTGACGCTTGCCCAGCACCTCCCCCGGTCCGCGCAGGCGCAAATCCTCTTCTGCGATGACAAAACCGTCATCGGTCTCGCGCATGGTCTTCAATCGGGCTTTCGCAGTCTCTCCCAAAGGTTCGTGCCACAGCAGAATGCAACTGGATTTGCCACTGCCGCGGCCGACCCGGCCACGCAGCTGATGCAGCTGGGCCAGGCCAAAGCGTTCGGCATGTTCCACCACCATGATGGTTGCTTCGGGCACGTCCACGCCGACTTCGATTACGGTGGTGGCGACCAGCAACCGGGTCTCGCCTGTCTTGAATGCCAGCATCGCCGCATCGCGCTCCGCCGCCTTCATCCTGCCGTGGACCAGGCCAATATTGAGCCCCAGCGCCTGGCGCAGCATCACGGCGCGATCCTGGGCGGCTGCCAGGTCGATCTTTTCGGACTCCTCCACCAGCGGACAGACCCAATAGGCCTGCGCGCCCCGGTCCAAGGCGGTGCGCAGATGGCTGATCAGATCCTCCATACGGCTCGCGCCCATCACGCGTGTCTCCACCGGCTTTCGGCCCGGCGGGCGGCCGATGATCTTGGAGACATCCATGTCGCCATAGGCGGTCAGCGCCAGGGTGCGCGGAATTGGCGTGGCGGTCATCACCAGCACGTCGGCCGAGCTTTGCTGATTTTTCTGGCCCTTCGACTGGAGCTGCATGCGCTGATGCACGCCGAAGCGGTGCTGCTCATCCACCACGGCAAGACCCAGATCCTTGAAGACGACGTCTTCCGAAAACAGCGCATGGGTGCCCACCAGTATGTCGATCTCACCCGCCGCCAGCCTCGCCAGCGTCTCGGCGCGGCCAGGTCCTTTCTCTCGGCCGGTAAGACAGGCCAGCCGCACCCCCGCCGCCTGGGCATAGGGCTCCAGCGAGGCAAGGTGCTGGCGCACCAGCAATTCGGTCGGCGCCATCAATGCCGCCTGCAGGCCCGCCTCCACCGCGCCCAGCATGGCCAGCATGGCCACGATGGTCTTGCCGGAGCCGACATCGCCCTGCAGCAGGCGCAGCATGCGTTTTTCGCACCCCATGTCCTGTTCAATCTCGGCCAGGGCGTTCAGTTGCGGATCGGTGAGGACAAAGGGCAGGGCGGCAACCGCCTTGGCTTTCAATGCACCGGTGCTGTTTATCGCCCGTCCTTTGCCGCCGCGCAGGTTGGCGCGGATCAAAAGCAGCGCCAGCTGATTGGCCAACAGTTCGTCATAGGCGAGGCGCTGACGGGCCTGCGTGCCGGGCTCCAGGTCGCTGTCATGGGCGGGCGCGTGCGCGGTTTCCAGGGCGGTGCCGAAACTGTCCCACTTGCGCTGCTTCAGGAATGCCGGGTCCTGCCATTCCGGCATCGCGGGCACCTTCTCCACCGCGCCGCGCACGGCCTTGGCCATCGGCCGGGCCGTCAGGCCTTCGGTCAGGCCATAGACGGGCTCATGCAGGGGCAGGGCCGCGCTTTCATCCGGCGCCACCACATAATCGGGATGCGCCATCTGCAGCCGGTCTTTGAATCTTTCGATCCGGCCCGACAACAGGCGCCGGGCGCCCACCGGCAGCAGGCCCGCCAGGTAATCGGCATGGGCGCGAAAGAACACCAACTCCATCAGTGACGTCTCGTCCGACACCATCACTTTATAAGGCTGGGCCTTGACGCGATTGGGCCGGTGCTCCAGCACCATAACTTCCACCGTGGCGATGCGTCCCGGCTCGGCGGCCGCCAGCTTGGGGCGATAGCTGCGATCCACCACGCCTGCGGGCAGGTCGAACACCAGATCCACCACGCGCGGCCCGGCCACCCTGGCGATCAGCTTTTCCAGCTTTGGGCCCACCCCCGGCAGGGTGCGGATGTCGGCAAAGAGGGGAAACAGAATCGCGGGCCGCATGATCTGGGAACATTATGGCCCGGCCCACTTCTACTCAATCGAGGTTGTTCTGGGCGCGCGGGGTGGCTATATCCGCCCCATGACGGACCTTGAACAGGGTGGCTCTTCGGAGAACCGCCGGAAACGGCTTTTGTTTCGTGCCCAGAGGCGCGGCTTCAAGGAGGTCGATCTGATTTTCGGCGCCTATGCGGAGAGCCATCTGGCGCGGCTGGACGAACCCGGCCTGGACCAGTTCGAGGCGCTGCTCACCGCGCCCGACCAGGATGTCTATGCCTGGCTGCGCGGCGCCGCGCCGGTGCCGCCAGAGCACGACAATCCTGTGTTCGCCGGGCTGAAGAAAATCTGCGGGCAGCAGTCGCCGCACTGGAAGAATTGAGTGGACCGTCTCGACTATATCGCCAAGCAACAAGGCCGCCTGACCGTTTCGGGGGCGCCGCAAGGCTATGACGCCTATGTGGCGGCGCAAAGCGCGCGGCGGCGGGGCGGCCCGGTGTTGTTCGTTGCACTGGACGATATCCAGGCCGATGCGGCGGAACGGGCGATTCGATTTTTTGCGCCGCAGATGACGGTGCTGTCATTTCCCGCCTGGGATTGCCTGCCTTACGACCGTGTTTCGCCCAAGTCCGATATCGAAAGCCGCCGGCTTGCCACCTTGGCGGCGCTGGCGCGGGAGCCCGAAAAGCCAGCGGTCATTGTCGCCACCATCAATGCCCTGCTGCAACGCGTGCCGCCGAAGGATGTCATCAAAGGCGCCAGCTTCAAGGCGACGAACGGGGCGGAGGTGGACCGCGAAGCCCTGGTCGGCTTCCTGTCTGGCAATGGCTATGTCCGCGCCGGCACGGTGCGCGAGCCCGGCGACTTCGCCTTGCGTGGCGGCATCGTGGATTTGTGGCCGCCAGGTGAGGAACAGCCGCTGCGGCTGGATTTTTTCGGCTCGACCCTCGACGCCATCCGCCGCTTCGACGCCGAGACCCAGCTCTCCGACAAGACGGCGGTGGCCGAGATTGCGCTGCTGCCGGCCAGCGAAGCGCCGCTGAATGCGGACGCCATCAGCCGCTTCCGCTCCGGCTATGTCGCGGCCTTCGGCGCCGCGGGCGACGACCCGCTGTATGAAAGTGTCAGCGCCGGCCGCAAGACCCAGGGCATGGAGCATTGGCTGCCGCTGTTCTATCAAAGGCTGGACACGCTGTTCGATTACCTGCCGCGCTGCCTGGTGCTGCTGGGCCATCAGGCGGAAGAATCCAAGGCCGCGCGGCTGGAATTGATCCAGGACTATTACGAAACTCGCGAACAGTTCCGCCACGCCAAGACCGAAAAAAACGCGATCAAGGGGCCGCCCTACAAGCCGCTGAAGCCCGAGACGCTGTATCTCACCGATGCCGACTGGAAGACGGCGCTGGCAAAGAACATCGTGCGCGAGCTGACACCGTTCCAGGCGCCGGAATCGACCAACAGCGTGGATGCCGGCGGCCGCCAGGGCCGCGACTTCGCGCCGGAACGCCAAAGCGGCAATCTCAATGTCTTCCAGGCCGCCGCCGATCACCTCAAGGCCTTACAGACCAGCGGCAAAAGAGTGCTGGTGGCGAGCTGGACCGACGGTTCGGTCGAGCGGATGGGCGGGGTGATGTCGGACCATGGCGTCACGCCTATCCGCAAGGTGACGGATTGGTCCGAGACACTGAAGCTCGATTCGAGCGCCTTCGGTATCGCCAGTCTCGGCATCGAGCGCGGCTTCGAGGCGCCCGACTTCGCCATCCTGTCGGAACAGGACGTGCTGGGCGACCGCATGGTGCGCGCCCAGGGTCGCGTGCGGCGGGCGCAGAACTTCATCGCCGAAGCTTCGTCGCTGACGCCGGGCGATCTCGTCACCCATATCGAGCATGGCGTGGGACGCTATCTCGGCCTCAAGGCGATCGATGCCCTGGGCGCGCCGCATGATTGCCTGGAACTGCAGGATGACGGCGGCAAGCTGTTCCTGCCGGTGGAAAATATCGAACTTCTGACCCGCTATGGCTCGGACGAGGGCGCGCAACTCGACCGGCTGGGCGGCGCGGGCTGGCAGAAGCGCAAGGCCGAGATGAAGGAGCGGGTGCGCGCCATCGCCGCCGAGCTGATCAAGATCGCCGCCGCCCGTCAGCTCAAATCCCTGCCGCCGGTCGAACCGCCCAGCGGGCTGTACGACGAATTTGCCGCGCGCTTTCCCTATCAGGAGACCGAAGACCAGGACAAAGCCATCACCGAAGTGGTGGCGGACCTGGCGGCGGGCCGGCCGATGGACCGGCTGGTGTGCGGCGATGTCGGTTTCGGCAAGACCGAGGTGGCGATGCGCGCCGCCTTTGTCGCCGCCATGGCGGGCGAGCAGGTGGCGGTGGTGGTGCCCACCACCTTGCTGGCGCGGCAGCATTATCGCGGCTTCGCCGAACGCTTTGCGGGCTTTCCGCTGAAAGTGCGGCAGCTGTCGCGTTTTGTGGACGTCAAGGACGCCAAGGAAACCAAGGAGGCGCTGGCGGAAGGCACGGTGGATATCGTGGTCGGCACCCATGCCCTGCTGGCCGAGGCTATCCGCTTCAAGCGGCTGGGGCTGGTGATCGTGGACGAGGAACAGCATTTCGGCGTGGTGCACAAGGAGCGGCTGAAGAACCTGAAAGCCGATGTGCATGTGCTGACCCTGACCGCCACGCCGATCCCGCGCACTCTCCAATTGGCGCTGTCGGGGGTGCGCGACCTGTCGCTGATCACCACCCCGCCGATCCGCCCTTCGATCCGCTGGTGGTGCGCGAGGCGCTGCTGCGCGAGCATTATCGCGGCGGCCAGAGCTTCTTCGTCGCGCCGCGCATCTCCGACCTGCGCGAGATCGACAGTTTTGTGAAAAGGGTGGTGCCGGAGGTCAAGTCGGCCACAGCCCATGGCCAGATGTCGCCCAAGGTGCTGGAAGAGGTGATGACCGCTTTCTATGAGCGCAAGGTGGATGTGCTGATCTCCACCAATATCGTGGAATCCGGACTGGACATTCCCACCGCCAATACCCTGATCATCCAGCGTGCCGACATGTTCGGCCTGTCGCAGCTTTACCAGTTGCGCGGCCGCATCGGGCGCTCCAAGCAGCGCGCCTACGCCTATCTTACTACCCCGCCGGACAAGAAGCTGACCGAGACCGCCACAAGACGGCTGGAAGTGCTGCAGTCGCTGGACCAGCTGGGCGCGGGCTTCAGCATCGCCAGCCATGACATGGATATTCGCGGCGCCGGCAACCTGCTGGGCGAGGAACAATCCGGCCATGTCCGCGAAGTCGGCATCGAACTGTATCAGGAGATGCTGGAGGAAGCGGTGTCGGGCCTGAAGGAAGGCGGCGAGGCGACAGTCACCGACCAGTGGTCGCCCGCCATCAACCTGGGCGCTTCGGTGATGATCCCGGAAGACTATGTCGCCGACCTCAATGTCCGCATGTCGCTCTATCGCCGGCTGGCCGGGATCGAGACCCGCGGCGACATCGACGCCTTCGCCGCCGAGCTGATCGACCGCTTCGGGCCGCTGCCGGAGGAGGTCGGGCACCTGTTCGAGATCGTCACCATCAAGCAGCTGGCCAAGGCGGCGGGGGTGGAGAAGATCGACGCCGGTCCCAAGGGCGGCACCATTGCCTTCCGCAGCAACAGCTTTGCCAATCCGCTGAAGCTGATCCAGTTCATCAACCAGCACAGCGGCACCATGAAAGTGCGCCCCGACCAGAAGATCGTGGTCAGCCGCGACTGGCCCACGCCCGAGGCCCGCCTGGCCGGCGCCAAGGCGCTGCTGACCCAGTTGGCGAAACTGGCGCAAGCGGCATGAAGCCGTATGCCGCGACGCAAGGCGGGGTGCAGCTGGCGCTGCGCCTGACCCCGCGCGCCTCACGAAACGGCGTGGATGGAATCGTGGCGGATGCGGAAGGGCGGCCTCTGCTCAAGCTGCGGCTGGTGGCGCCGCCGGTTGAAGGGGCGGCCAATGATGCGTTGATCGCCTTCCTGGCCAAGACCTTGTCGCTGCGAAAAGCCGATATCACCATCCGCTCCGGCGAGACCAGCAGGGTCAAGATACTGCATCTGGCGGGCGACAGCGCCGCGATTCTGCGGAAGCTGGATGCGCGGCTCGCCCAGAACAGCGGTACCGGTTAACCACCGCGCTATTTGGCGTTCGCATCAGTCCCTCACCACCGAAGGATCAGTTTGTTTCCACTGAAGCTGTACGATTTGAGGCGCTTGAGGAACGCCATGCCCAGCAGGGACGAACCCATCTCCGCGCCATTGATCGAGACCGGCACGTTGGAAAAATGTACCGGACCCACCGACAGATCCGCCACCTCCGCCGCCGCGCCATGGCCGATGCCATTGGCCGATCCATAAGGGCGGTCGAATTTCAACCTTTCCAGATCGATGCCCAGCCGCCGCGCATCGGCCGGACTGAGCACAATGTCCGTGGCGCCGGTATCGATCAGAAAGCGTATTTGCGTCCCGTTGACCGTGCCATAGACATGATAGCTGCCGCCTTCCCCTTCCGACACGGTCATTTCGTGCGATCCGGTCTGGACCGGATATCCCGGCACCAGGCTGGAACGCAGCCGCAGCCCCAGATCCTTAAATTCATTCTGAAAGGAAAAAGCGATGATCAGCACGCCGCCCACCGCGGCCCAGATCAGCACATTGCGCGCCGTGCGTTTCAGGTTGATCTCGCGGATGAACAGCAGGCTGGACGACACCAGCGCCAGCATTCCCAGCAACTGGATCTGATAAGGGTCGCCGAACACCGTGTCGCCGCTTGGAAACGTGCGGCCCAGCACAAAGATCAGCAGGCCCGCGGCAGCCAGCATACCGAGCCAGAGATACAGCCCCAGCCGCCTGCGTTGCGCGGGCCGTCCCCACGGCCCCGGTGCGGACATCAATCCAGCTCCATGATCGCGGCGCTGCCGGCCTGGATGCGCTCCAGCAGCATGGGACATTCCGGCACCATCCGCTCCATCCAGTAGCGGGCGCACATCAGCTTGTCCTTGTGGAATTTGTCGGTCTTGCCCAGGGAGACTTTCGCCATCTTGCCCCACATCAGCGCCAGCATGGTGATGCCCATCAGGCGCAGGTAGTCGGTGGCGCCTGCACCCGCGTCGTTGGGATTCTTGGGCCCATTGGCGGCCAGCCACATGGTGGCGGCCTGCAGCGCCTCGGTGCCGCGCTTCACGCCGGCCACGAAGGGTTTCATCGCCTCGTCTTTTTCCTGTTCGGAAATCCAGCCCGTCAGCAACCCAAACAGCGCCATCGGCGCGGCGCCGCCCTTGCGTCCCAGTTTGCGGCCGACCAGGTCCATGGCCTGCACACCATTGGCGCCTTCATAGGTCTGGTTGATGCGGGCATCGCGCACGAACTGCTCCACGCCATTGTCGCGGATATAGCCGTGACCGCCATAACATTGCATGCCCAGGTTCGCCGCCTCGAACCCCATGTCGGTGCAGAAAGCCTTGATCACAGGGGTCATCAGATCTTCCAGCAGCCCTGCCGTCGCAGCCTCGGGACGCGCGGATTGGGAAATGGAAAGGTTGAGCGTCGTCCAGGCCGACAGAGCGCGAGCGCCTTCGACAAAGGATCGTGCCTGCAGCAGCATCCGCTTTACATCCGGATGCACGATTTCCAGGTCGGCCGGTTTGTCCGGCTCCTGGGGTCCGGTCAGGGCGCGGCCCACCCGGCGTTCGTGGGCATAGGCATAGCCGTTCTGGTAGGCGACTTCTCCCAACCCGATGCCCTGGATGCCCACGCCCAGCCGCGCCGCATTCATCATGCCGAACATGCCGGCCATGCCCGCGCTGGCCGAGCGTTTCTCGTCCGGCTTTGGCGGCAGCGGCTTGGGGCCCAGACGCCAGGCTATGGCATCGTCGAAATTCAGCACACAGGTGGACTGGCCTTTGATGCCCATCTTGTGCTCGATGCCGCCGGTGTTGACGCCGTTGCGGGGCCCGTCCGCGCCGTCTTCGTGCACGATGAATTTCGGCACCATGAAGAAATTCACCGTCGCAAGATCGTCGTGGATCTGGCCATTCCCGTCGGGGATCTTGGCGATCACCATGTGAACGATATTGTCGGTGAGATCCTGGTCGCCGCCGGAGATGAAAATCTTGGTGCCGTTCATCTTGTAGGTGCCGTCGGGCTGTTCCACCGCCCTGGTCTTCATCAGGCGCAGGTCCGTGCCGGAGCCCGGCTCGGTCAGGCACATGGTGCCGGCCCATTCGCCCGACACCATTTTGGGGGCGATATGCTGCTTCATCCAGTCAGCCCCGGTGGCCAGCAGCGCGCCATAGGCGCCCGCTGTCAGCATGGGATACATGGCGAGTGACTGGTTGGCGCTCATGCCCATTTCGCTGACCGCCATGGTCAGGATCGGCGGCATGCCAGCGCCGCCCACGCTTTCGGGCGCACCCAGCCCGCCCCAGCCGGCTTCGCAATAGGACTTGTAAGCTTCCTTGAACCCCTTCGGCGTGCTGACCACCCCATTCTCAAAACGGCAGCCTTCCTCGTCGCCGGACTGGTTGAGAGGCTGCAAAACCTCTTCGCAAAACTTGCCGGCATTGGCGAGGATGTCGTCCACAAGATCGGGCGAGAGGTCGGCAAAGCCGGGCAGGTCGCGGTGCTTTTCCAGCTCCAGCACCTCATGAAACAGGAACCGGAAATCTTCGACCGGTGCGCGATATATGGGCATGAAGCGATCCGTGCTGGAGACGGATGACTCTTACCCCGCGCCAGGACTGCTGACCATTGTGCAGACGCAAAAAACAGAAGACCGGGCGGGGACCCGGTCTTCTGCATCTTACAGACGGTCGATTACTGGACTGTTGCGTTGGCCGAGCCTGACTTGGCCATGCTCGCCTGTTGCTGGTTGAGCTGGCGGGTGGTTTCGACCTCTGCGGCATTGGCTGTGTGCTGGGACTTCTTGGACATATGGCGCGACGGGGTCTGTGCGGCCATGTTCACGCTGGCCGCATTGTTGCCGGCGTTCGGGCTGTTGATATCGCCGCTATTGGTCATGCCGCCCGCGCTGGTGCTGGCACCCGCATTGGTGTTGGCGGCTGTTTCGGTGTTCGCGTTATTGCCTGCCGCTGCATTGGCATTGGCGGCGGCATTGTCGCTCGCGGTATTGGCTGCGGTCGTCTCAGGGGCGGCGGCCGCGGCGTCGGCATTTGCGGCCGCGTTGCTGTTCACTGAGCCCGCCGGCGTGCTGACCGAACCGGTGGTGTTCACGCCGGTGCCGACCGACGTGCCGGCCGCGCCCGTGACCGCGCCGGCGCCGATGCCGCCGCCGGCCGTGCCGCCGACACCCGCCGCGAAGGACGGAACGGCGACCAGAACGGCGCCGCACAGCAGCGCGGAGATGCAGGTATAGTTGAGGGTGTTTCTCATGGGTTCTCTCCTGGGACGAAAATCGCGCGATTCCCGCCCGGTTACGCCCCCCTTCGCAGCAGGGAACGGGCGGGCACCGGCCTTGTTCCGGTTCCCGGATGTGGAAATTTGACGGGTTCGGCGATCAGCGGCCGGTCAACAGGCCGATCGCCGCCGAACGATGGGGCGCGGTCTGGAAATGCCTGATAAAATCGGGCAAGAGTTCCCCGTCGACCCCATAGCTCAGCAGGATAGAGCGGCGGTTTCCTAAACCGTAGGCCGGAAGTTCGAGTCTTCCTGGGGTCACCATTGGGCTTAGGCCGTCGGCGCCAGCGTCAGACGAGGTAACTGAACATAGGCTGCAGGAATATGTGGCATCCGACTGACGCCACTTCGGCAGTTATAAAACCAAAGCGGTAGATACAGCAGACTGGAAAACACGAATAGCCGATAGATCACATTCTCGTTGAACGCTCGCAGCATGAAATAGCTGAGCCGGATATTTAGAGGGGTGTGCAGGGAGGCGACAGATGAGGCTGAGAGCGTAGACCGGAAAAGAACGACGTCGATTATCGCCACATAGATCGCAACGGCGATGGCACCGCCCAGTCCTGCCAAAACCGGCCAGCGCGTGCCATGACCGTCAAGGC
>WNFL01001530.1_pt1 | contig 18375 bp, 12 predicted proteins | sample 5400361 | NCBI WGS metagenome assembly WNFL01 (sample SAMN13153351, study PRJNA577476) | soil metagenome | isolation source: 40 cm soil on Douglas fir-dominated hillslope | place: USA:California | collected 2013-09-17
GTCAGGCGCAGCAGGCCGAGCACGTCCTTTATCTCTTGCCGGTCGAAGAAGCCCGAGCCTCCGCTCGTCAGATAAGGAATGCCCTGGCGGCGCAGCTCGTCCTCGAACTCGCGCGGGAGCATTCGCACCGAATGCGAGAGGATCGCGATGTCCGAGAGCTTCCGGCCCGATCGGTGAAGGCGGCGGATCGACTCCGCGACCGATCGCGCCTCCGTGCGTGAGTCGGGCGCCATCAGCACCGTCACCGACCTGCCGCCGGAACCTCGGGTTGCGACCAGCTCCGGCTCCGCCTCGAAGTCCGGGTCGCGGCGGATGAAGGCGGTGGCGCAATCGAGGATCTCCTGGTACGAGCGGCGGTTGTGCGTGAGCGGCAGGCGCCGGCCGCCGAAGCGACTGCGGATGTTCTCGATCTCAGCGTCGCGCCAGCCATAGATCGACTGCTTCGCGTCGCCCACCACCGACGTGTTGCCGAACCCTTCCGCGGAAAGAAGGCGGATGAGGTCGAGCTGGATGCGGTTGGTGTCCTGAAACTCGTCGACGAGCAGATAACGGAATCTCTCGCGGCAGCGCGCACGAAACTCCGGCACACGCTCCAGCGCGTCGATGACCGCGAGGATCAGGTCGTCGAAGTCGCGCAGCCCAGCCTCCGCCAGCGATTCCTCGTACGTGCGGTAAATGAGGTGGAGCACGTCGATGGCCTCGCGCTCCGCTCGCGCGGCCAGGTTTGGATTGCCGCCCTGCTGCTCGCGGTCGTCGTCGAATACCCCGGGCCAGTGATGCAGGCGCAGCTCGTGCGCGCGTCTGTGGAACTGGTCGGGCCTGATGCCCCGGCCTTTCAACTTCAGGACGAACCGCAATCCCAGGCGCAGCAGCTCGTCCAACTCCTCGACGCCCAGCGCCACGAACGAGTCAGGGTCGAGCGGAGCTGCGGCGCCGCTGCTGAGCTTGGAGATGAGCGCTTTCTCGAAAAGCCGCTGGCCGGCCTCATCGAGCACGCGCAGCTCGCGCGGCGCGCCGACCAGGTACGCGAACTCTTCCAGCAGTCGCGCGCACGTGCCATGGAACGTGCCGATCCAGGCGCCGTCCATCATCTGCGCCCCGAGCTCCGGTCGCCTTCGCCCAAGCTCGGTGGTGATGCGCTCGCGCAGCTCGTCGGCCGCGCGGTCGTTGAAGGTGACGGCAAGGATCCGATCGGGCGGCACGCCCTGCTCAACAAGCCAGCAGAAACGCTCGGTGGCGGTGTAGGTCTTGCCTGTTCCCGGGCCGGCGGCGATGAGGAAAGCCCCATCCGGACCGGCGTGCGCGGCGGCAGCCTGCTCCGCGCTCAGTGAAGTAACGAGCGTGCTCATTCGGGCGGCTGTCCTCCGTACGGACAGATCGTGGAGTGGGGACAGTTCGAGTAGCGGCTCACGCATGTCCCCGCGAGGTCGCGTGGCGCGGGCTCGAACCGCCCCGCCTGGATGCCCGCAATCGCGGCCATCACAGTCGACCGGCTGCGCTCGAGGTCCTCATCGCTGAGCAGTCGCTCGCGGTACTCCTTCAGTCCGGCGGGCTGGCCCACGCTGAAGATGACCTCGCGGATCGAGCCCCAGACCCATTCCTTCGGGTACCACAGGGAGAGGAAGCGCGGCTTGAATCCGAGCGGAATGCCGTCGTCGTCGAAGCCGAAGCGGCAGGCCATGTAGTACAGCGCGAGCTGCACGTCGTACAGCTCGGGCCCGAAGTAGGACTCGTAAGCCCAGCGCATGCTCTTGCCCGCGCCGGTCTTGTAGTCGACCACCTCGACCTGGCCGTCGCCCACATCGTTGACGCGGTCGATCTTGCCGACGATCTGGACGCCGTCGAGATGCAGGTGGAACCGCTTTTCCAGCGCCACCGTGCCGAGGCGCCGCACGCGCTGCATGCCCGTGACGAATTTGATGTAGTTGCCCAGCACATTGCGCACCTGGTGCTCCTCGCGCCTGCGATCGAGCACGCCCTCCATCCGCGACAGGTAGCCGTCGAGGTGTCGCTGCAGCGTCTGCTCGAGCCATCCGCGCTGGTTCTCCGCATCGAGCGCCCGCCATTCGGGCTCGAGCGCGTGGAAGTCCTCGAGCACCTCGTGCAGGAAGCCGCCGCGCTCCATCAACACCGAGCGCGGCTCCGCCACGAGCCGGGGGTGGTGGTTGTACCAGTACAGGCGCGGGCACTTCAGGTAGTCGTTGAGGGTCGTCGGGCTGAAGTGCGAGATCTCGACGCCCAGCGGATTGCGTTCGCCGCCGTACGGTTCGAACGGCTCGCCTGCCTGCGGGTCGGACAGGAAGGCGAGGTCGAGACCGAGAGAGGTCGCGCGCGTGCTCGTGGCGGCGTCGAGGTGAGCGCGCATCGACGCGATCATCACCTCGGCCTCGCGCCCAAGCAGGAGGCTTGCCGGCTCGAGCCTGGTCGAAGCGCGCGAAAGCTCGCGCACCTCAGCCGCCGGCGTGGCCAGGTCGAGGAACACAGATGGTCCCGCCTGGCGAAGGTAAGAGTCCGCGTAGGTGATGTACACGCGCCGCCGCGCGCGGGTGAGCGCGACGTAGGCGAGCCGCGCCTCTTCGGCTGCGTGACCGTCGGGGTCGGACGGCCACGAGGGCATGAAGCCGACCTTGAACGCCTCGAGCCAGGCGCGATCGGCGTCGTCGAGCAGAGGATGCGGACGCGCCGCGACCGGGAAGAGCCCATGCGCGAAGCCCGCACAGAAAACGTGCTCGAACTGCAGCCCCTTGGCCTGGTGCACGGTCATGATCTGGACCGCGTCCCTGCTTGCGCTCGCGGCTTCGGTGTCGTCCGCCGCCGCAGCGAGCATCGCTCCGACTGGCCCCGGCAGATCCGACAGCAGCGGCTTCCGTCCGTGGAGCCGTTCGAACACATCTTCGATGCCCTCGAGACCTTCGATCGCGGCGCGCAGGTCTGACATCGCCTCCACTCGCGCGTCCTCTGCGAGCTCCACGTCGAGCAGTGCGCCCAGCGCGCCATCCTCCATGAGCGCCTGGTACGCAATGGCCGCGATGGGCAGGCGTTCCGCCTCACGCACCAGCCGCTGGCGCGCGACCATCGCGCGGTGCAGGCTGTCGAGCTCGTCCTGGGCGAGGAACTCGAAGTAATCGGGCGCCACCGGCTCTTCGGTGCCCATCTCTCCACCCCAGGGCAACGGCCAGCGCTCGGAGTCGGTGGCAGCCAGGTGGTACATGAGCCGGCGCATCACGCGCACCAGTGGGCGGCCGCGCTCATAGGCGTGCGCGCGCAGGCGGCTGAGCGTCGCCGGTAGCACCGGACCCAGTGTCGAAGCCAGCGACGCCTGGAACGCGTCCGGGTCGTCCGGCCGTCGCAGCGACTCGAGGTATCCATAAAGGAAGCGGACCACCTCGTTGCGAACGCCGGCGCCCGTGCCCCGCACCTCGAACGGGACACCGAGCGCGCGGAGCGCTTCCTCATACGGCGGTCCCAGGACCGTGGTGCTGCGCATTAGGATCGCGATGTCGCCCGGCGCGAGGTCGTGGGACGTTGCGAGCAACCGCTTGATCTCGCGCGCGCAGAAGAACGCCTCGTCGATCGCATCGCTCTCGCGCGCGACGACGACCGCAGGCGGAGCGGGCTGGACGTCGCGCGCTTCGCGAAGGCGCCGCGGCGCGCGGGTGCCTTGCGTGGCCGCCAGCAGGCGCTCGCCGGCATCGAGCACGTCCTGCGCGCAGCGCCGGCACTCGTCGAGCGTGACCGTCTCGCCGCCATACACGCTCGCGAAGTCGACACTAAGCAGGCGCGGTACGGTGCCGCGGAATCCATAGATCGACTGGTCGGGATCGCCAACCACAACCAGTCGCGGACGGGACTCGGGCGGCGCAAGCATGCGCAGCAGCGCGAACTGCGCGGGGTCTACGTCCTGGAACTCGTCGACCAGCACCAGCCGGAACTTCGAGCGCATCCGCTCGAGCAGGCGCGCGTCGGACGAAAGCAGGCTGACAGCGCCCATGATCAGGTCGCGAAAGTCGACCATGCGCGCGGCCTCCAGCCTCTTCTGGTAGGCCTGATACACCGCGGCGAGAGACTGCAGCCGCGGGCTGGCGCTGGATTCTGCCGCGAGCAACAGAGCAGACGGATGCACCAGGTTCTGCTTCATCAACGCGACGAAGTTCAGAAGGTCGCGCGCGAATGCCTCTGACCGCCTTACGCCCGCGAGTGCGCCGAGCACCTCGGGATCGAGCTCGGCCAGCACCTGCTTCATGACCATCGACTCCTGCAAGCCATTGAGCTGCAGGCGCTTCGGGTCAGGCCTCCATTCGCGCCAGAGTCGCAAGCAGAAGCTGTGGAACGTCGAGATCCACGCGTCGCCATAGTCGTCTTGCAGGCGCGCGTCGATCCTGCTCGCGAGCTCGCCCGCGGCGCCGGTGGAGAACGTCAGGACCAGGATCTGGCTGCGGTCCGCCTCAGCCGATCGAACGGCCTGCTCGTAGAGATCGACGAGCAGATGTGTTTTGCCGGTGCCCGGTCCGGCGAGGACGCGCAGCGGGCCGTGGATGTTTCGTATGTCGAGTGGCAAAGACTCCCCTGGAGTGGTGGCCGGGCCACCCGATTATGCGGTGGCGTGCCTTCTGAATTCAGCCCGCCCTGTTAAGGCGGCGGCATCGATCGCGCTGCTCTGGATCTGGCGGGTGAGCACGGCCGTCACCACCAGGCCGGCCAGGAAGGCTGTCTCGATGTGCACCCATCCCTGCAGGGACGTGCCGAGGTTGCGCTCCAACAGGTATGGAGAGGCGGCCAGCAGCATCGCGACGAGCGCGGCCCGCCAGATGGGAGCCTCGTGCCACACGATCCACCCGGCGGCGACGAGCAGGCAGAGGTCCGAGTTGTGGAGATACGGCGCTGTCAGCAACGACGCAATCGCGCCAATCGCCATCGCCATGCCGGGCCGTCCGCGCTGGGCGAATGCAGCCGCCAGCGCCGCGACCACAATGCCGGCGCGGACCACCATGGCGACCGCTCCCGAAAGTCCGAACGCACCTGCCAACGTCAGGGCGCTCGCGCCGCTCGGAAGCGGATTGAGCGAGCCGATGTAGTCGTTGAGTCCGTCCAGGCCGACGGCCAGGATGCTCAAGCCCGCGACGACCACCGAGGCTGCCGCACATGCTACAAACACACGCCAGCGCCCGGCGGCCAGCAGCACGAACGGCAGGAGAAGAGCGGTGTTCGGCTTCAATGCCAGCGCGGTAAGCAGCAGGCCGGCCGCGATCTCACGGTCCTCCTTCACCAGGCGCCACGCCACGATCACCGCAGCCGCGACCAGCGGCACCACCTGCCCGACGTAAATCGCGAGCAGCACCCACCACGGTGTCATCGCCACGGCCACGGCGGCGATGCGCGCCGGGCCCCTGTATGAGGTGGTCCATCCGAGCGCGAGGACAAGCGCCAGCATCAGTACGGAGGCCCAGACCGCAAGGGCGACGCCGTACGGCAGAGCCGTCAGCGGCACGGCAAGCCAGGAGTCGACCGGCGGGCTGAGGAACGGCTGCGTGAACTGCTTCGGGACGAGGTTTCCTTGCACGGACCTGACCAGGCCCTGGTCGTACATCTCGGCCCATCCATCCTGCAGACCCACGAGCGCGGCCGCGAAGTAGGTGTGAAAGTCGACGCCGGCCCATGTCTGGCCTCGCAGCCTGCCGTTCGGCATGTGCAGGAGGTCGATGACCATGACGTAAATAGCGATCGCAGGCAGCAACGCCGGCACGATGAAGCGCAGCCTCGCCGCCGTCCACGATTCCACCGCCGGCACCGCCCCCTCCCGAAACCCCCGCATATAGTCAGAACGCATGGCCATGGCGGTTCGGTATCGGGCGGCAGCTCGGCTGCCGGCCATGGCGGTCCTCGCCTCGGTGGCCGTGCTAATTGTCCACCTGCCGGCCTTCGCGCATCGACTGCTTGACGGCGACGAGGCCGTCTACGGCTCGATCGCTGCGCTCGTGAACCAGGGTGGAGCTTTGTATGTCGACGGCGGCATCGACAACAAGCCGCCAGGAATCTTCTGGACCTACGCGGCCATATTCGATCTGTTCGGCGCCTATCAGATGACCGCGGTGCATCTCGTCGCTCTTGTCGTGGTGGCGGCCACCTGCGTGGTGGTGTTCCTGATCGGCCGCTCGATCTCATCTCCCCGCGCCGGCTTGCTGGCCGCGACGTTCTACGGCCTGCTTACAGCGACGGGCAACCCGCGCCTGCTGGCGGCCAACACAGAGCTGTTCATGACGCTCCCGCTGGCTGCGGCATTCCTGCTGATGCTGCGCCGGCAGTGGCTCTGGTCCGGCTTGCTCATGGTGGTCGCGGGCGCGTTCAAGCAGGTGGCTGCGGCCGAGGTCTTGCTGCTGCCGGTGGGCCTGCTCGTGCTGCAGGCGCGCGGCGCGCGCACAGCGGCCGCGGTCCGTTTCAGCGCCGGCATTCTGATCGGCCTTGTGGCCGGCGCCGCGGTCCTGCTTCTGACTGGATCGCTGGCCGGGTTCTGGCGCTGGACGGTGGAGACGCTCGCAGGCTACGCCGCCGGCAACTGGAACCCGGCGGTCGTGCTGGACCGTTCGCAGAGCAGCCTCATCCCGTTCATAGGGACCGCGATCGTGCTGTGGGTCGCGGCCGGCTCAGTCGCCGCGCGTTGGCGGAACTTGTGGCCCGCTGAGAAGTTGGCGGTCGCGTGGCTGGCCGTATCCCTCCTCGGATCGCTGGCCGGGGGCCACTGGTCCTGGCACTACTTCATCCAGGTCATGGCCCCGCTGGCGCTGCTGGCCGGACTCGCCATTGACCGCGCGCTCGATACTCCAAGGCGCCGCTGGATCGCCGCTGCCGTCCTGATCGGGGTGACGATCCCCGCGGCCGGGTGGACAAGCTTCAACTTTCGTGCGGACCCGCTCACGTACGACTGGAGCCCCCCCATCGCGCAGCACGAGCAGGTCGCCGAGTACATACGCACGCACACCAGCTCGGGCGACCGGGTCTTCGTGTGGGGAGACTGGCCTGCCCTGTACGTGGAGTCGGACCGACTGATGTCGAGCCGGTTTCCGGGTTTCCTGCGCGGATTCGCCCGTGCTTCGGGTTTGCCACCAAACAACTGGGACACCGCGGCCGACGTCTGGCCGGCGCTGCAGTCGGACCTCGAGCGCCATCCGCCTCAGCTCATCGTTGACACGTCGACCGATGACTGGAGCGACTTCGCCCGCTATCCGATGTCGGACTATCCAGTGCTCGCGAACCTCGTCGCGTCGAGCTACCACCCGGTCGCGACCATCGACGGGGTCGTGATCTACGCCCGCAACACCTAAGGAAGCGGAAGGGGAGGCGGGGACGGCAGCGGTGGGGGCGAAGGAACGGGCAGAGGCGACACGATCGGAAGGCCCGGAACGACGACAACTCCGGGCGCCACCTTGCTCACCGTGGCCTTGACTTTGTCGGAAAGCGAGCGGACGGGCGCCACTACGGTCGACGGTGCGGCGGGAACGGGTGCGGTCGCGATGACCGCTGGTTCGATCGGTGGCTGCGTTACATGGGTGGCTGTGGCCCCGACGAGCACTGCCGCGGTCGCGCCGGCGGCGATCAGCGCGCCCGCCATCACCATGTGGTTGGCCGGTTCCGTCACGTTCCCCGAAGGATCACCAAATCGCCGCAGCGACAGCCAGCCGAGCACCCCAAACACCGCCTTTCGCCCCGCCGTACGGCCGTGCTCGACGTGGTCGCTCACGTACTCGAACGCCAGCTTCAGCCTGTGCTGGACAGCCCCGACGCTGATGCCGAGGCGCCGTGCGATCTCGCGGTTCGACTGGCCGGCGAAGTAGGCGAGCCACACCACGTGCGTCTGCTCTTTCGGGAGCGCGTTCAGCGCGTCGTTGATCGCGAGGCGCACCATGGCGCCCGAGAAGTGCTTCCACGATTGCGGCATCTCGTGGCCCGTGCCGTCGATGAGCATCTGCTTCAGGCCCCGATGCGATCCACGCAGCCGCCGCCGGTCGCTCACCACACCGGATTTGCCGGTGAGCAGCCAGGTGCGCCACGACTCGACCGCACTAGCGGGAAGCGCGCTTCCTTCGCGCGCCGATGACTCGTCGTCCGCGTTGTCTGGTGGCGTCGGCCCTGGCGGCGCGCCCCAGCGATTGGCCATCGCTCTGATTTCCCCTGCAGAGACAACACCGCCCGGCCCGCCTGTACCCGTCGGTACGGGCTTGCGCAGATCAGTCCAGGGTGGGCTTTACCGGGCGCTTGATCTCGAGGATGGAAGGTTCTCGAGCCGCGATCGCGACGATCTCGTCGAGGATGCGCACCGCATCGCCGTTCAACGGCTGCTGTGCCAGCCTCACGTAGGCGGCCGCGCCGTTCGTGAAAACGAACGTCGGGGTGCCGAAGACGCCGTGCTTGCTGCGGGCTTCCTGGTGGTCGCTTGCGAGCGTTTGCAGGATGTCCGGATCAGCGAGGTCGATGCGGAAACGCTCCAGGTCGAGACCCGCTTGCTGCGCCACTTCCTCAACGACCGCAGGATCGTCGAGGTTTCGCCTGTCGCGATGACGCGCGCGCAGAAGCGCCATGTGAATGTCGCCGAATCGACCTTGTCGGCGCGCGGCTTCCGCCGCCGCGAAAGCGAGGCGGCCCTGCACCGGCTCGGAGGCCGGGGCGCCCCACGCCGTCCACGACGGGTCCTGGCGCGAGTTGACCTGCGAGAGTGAGAAGTATCTCCACGCGGTCTCGACCTGGCGCTCGCGCGACTCGCGCACCGACTCCAGCATCTCCGCGGCCCTGTACACGAACGGGCAGTTGTAGTCGTAGAAGAGCTCGAACTCGATGAGGTCCACCAAGGGTGCAACGCAAGTAGCGCTCACCGATATTCCCGACAGCTGGCGCTGGATGAAGCCGGACCTCGCAACCCGGTTGCTGCCGATGGTGGCCGCGTTCGCGTTCGTGGAGATCGTCTGGCGGCCCTCGTGGTCGGGCCTCTCGTTCGGGCGTGTCGAGACGCAGCTGATCTTCGGCGCGGTGACTGCGCCGTTGCTTTTTGTCGCGGCCACCTGGGTCCAGCTCCTGATGACGCGGCGCCGAGGCGCCATCGGTGTTCCCTCAGGGCCTGGCGACGCCTGGTTTCAGGCCGGCTTCTACCTCGTCAACGGGCCTGTCGAGGAAGCGTTTTTCCGCGGCCTCGTCCAGGGCGGGCTCGGCGCCTTGATCACGCCGCCGGTCGGCTTCATCGTCGGAACGCTGGCCTACGTCCTTTATCACCGTCTCGGCTGGTCGTGGCCGGAGACGCTCGCGACAGCCCTCGTCGGCGTCCCCCTCGGTCTCGCGTTCTGGCTGCTCCCGGGACCGCCGTCGCTGCTCGGCGTCTCGATCGCACACGTCGCCGCGACCTGCGGATTCCTGGGACCCGGTCCGTACCTCCTGCGTAAGCTCAACCTGCTCTGATGCCGCGGCTCGATGCGGCCCAGGTCCGCACGCTGTTCTGGGCAGGGCTCGCCGTGGTGCTGGCGGGGTGGAACGGCTCGATCCTGATCCTGGAGCTGCCCGCCGTCGCTGACAGCTTCGGCGCCCGGGTCTCGGACCTGTCGAACCTCGGCTCGATCGTCGTCTTCGGAGCGTTGGGCGCCTGGCCGCTGGCGACTCTGGCCGACCGATTCGGCCGGCGCCGGCTGATCGCCCTGGGCGTAGGCGCCTTCTGCCTCATCAGCCTCGCCACCCCGCTGGCGCCGAACCTGACCGCACTCGCCTTGCTGCGCCTCGGGGCCTCTTGCTTCGAGGGCCTGGTCGGCGGCGTAGCCACCGCCCTGATCGTCGAGGAGGCGCCACCCGCCCATCGGGGGACGGCCCTCAGCGCGCTTGCCCTGCTTTTCGGGGCCGGACAGGCGGTCCCGGTCGTGGTCTATCCGTTCGTCGCGCCCAACTGGCGGCTGCTGTTCATCGCGGGCGGCCTCGGAATCGTCGCCGCGCCATTGATCTGGCGTGGACTTCCGGAGAGCCGGGCTTGGCGCAGGGCGCACATAACCGGTTCGGCCATCCGGGTCTTGATGCAGCCTCCCTGGCGGCGGCGGGTGCTGATCGTGGCGGCAAGCGCGCTCGTCGGAGCGATCCTGGGCGAGCCCGCAGGGCTCTTCTTCACGGTCTACGCGAGCCAGTACCTGCACCTGACGCCGGGTGTGATCAGCTGGATGATCGCCGCGGCCGCCGCGTGCGCGATCCTCGGCTACGCGGTGGGCGGGTTCCTCAGCGACCGCTTTGGGCGCCGGATCCTCGGCGTGACGCTCGGCGTGATCACTGCCGTGTTTACGGGCGGAGGCTTCGTCGCGGGTACCGCCGGCTTCATCGTGGCGAACCTGCTGTGGAGTGGCTTTGCCAGCGCCGGCACGCCCGTCATCGGCGCCTGGTCGGGAGAGCTCTACCCAACCCGAGCGCGCGCCACCGCGGAGGCGACTGGCGGTGTCGCCGGGACCGCGGGCGCGATCATCGGTCTGCAGCTGGTTGCGGCGCTGTCACCTCACCTTGGACTCGGGCGCGCCATCGCCCTTGTTTCCGTGGCGGGCGTGGCGTCATCGCTGGTGCTGCTGTTGCTGCCCGAGACGCGAGGGCGCCCGCTGCCGGATTGAGGCCGCGTTGACGTAATTCCGGGCCGGTGTTACGGTTCCAACCGGTATATCGCGCGCATATCACGCGTGCGATACATGGGGAGAACGGGGATGGCGTCCGAGGTTCGCATCCGCGAGGCCGGGCCAATGGTCACGATCTTCCGTCACGGTGAGCCACCGCGCTCCCAGAGCGAAGCCGCTTACCTTCTGATTCGCGACCGCATCCTCTCGCTTGCGCTGCCGCCGGGCTCGCTCGTGCACGAGGCACAGCTCCGCGAGGAGCTCTCCATCGGCCGCACGCCGATCCGCGAGGCACTGCAGCGACTCGCGCACGAGAAGCTCGTACGCAGCGTCCCCAACCGCGGCACCTTCATCACCGACGTGAACATCACAGACCTCGCGCGCATCACCGAGGTGCGCGTCGTGCTGGAGGGCCACGCGGCGCGGCTCGCCGCCGAACGCGGCACGGCCGCGGATCGAGCTGCGCTCGGAGAGCTGCTCACCGGCCTCGGGTCTGTCGAGCTGACCGATCAGCGCGACCTGATGAAGCTCGACCATGAGATCCACCGCAGCATCTACCGCTGCGCGCGCAACTCGTTCCTCGAGAGCACGCTCGAGAGGTACTTCAACCTGAGCCTGCGCCTCTGGTTCCTCGTGCTCGACCAGGGCGTCCGGCTGCGCGAGGCGGTGACCGAGCACCGGACGCTGCTCGAGGCGATCCTGGCAGGTGACGGCGATGGCGCCGAAAAGGCGATGCGGCATCACGTTTCGGGCTTCGAGTCCGAGATTCGCAAGATTCTGGTGGAGCGCTAACAGTGTCCAGCACCCGAATTCCGCCGCAGATTCACGGCATCGGCGGCCGGTGTCAAGGAGACGACGAGCACGCGAGGGCGCGCATCGTGATGCGCAACCGAGCGCGCGCAGGAGACGACGCAGGCATCAGCGAAGCCCGGCCGCCTAGGCCAGGGAAGCTGCAAGGAATTTCGGGGGATGGACACTAATGGCGAAGATTTTCTTTGCGACCGACCTGCACGGATCCGAGACGTGCTGGCGGAAGTTCATCAACGCCGCGAAGTTCTACGACTGCGACACGCTCATCTGCGGCGGCGACATGACCGGCAAGGCGATAGTGCCGATCGTGCAGGAGAACGGACACTTCAGTTACGCACTGGGCGGCGAGCAGCAGACGGTGCCCAAGGAGCAGCTGGCCGAGGTGGAGGCGCACGTGCGCCGCAAGGGCTACTACCCCCTTCAGATGACGGTGGAACGGCTGCACGAGCTCGACGAGAATCCCGCGGAGCGTGCAAGGACCTTCCAGCAGGTGATGCTCGACGGAGTCGAGCGCTGGATGAACATGGCCGCCGAAAAGCTGGCCGGCACCAAGGTGCGCTGCTTCGTGAGCCCAGGAAACGACGACGAGTTCGAGGTCGACGACGTCATCCGGCAGGCGAAGGCCGTCGAGCTGGTGGAGGGCCGGGTGGTCGACATCGACGGCTTCTCGATGATCTCGACCGGCTGGTCCAACCCGACGCCGTGGAAAACGCACCGCGAGGAGTCGGAGGAGAAGCTCACCGAGCGTATCGACTCCATGGCGAAGCAGCTCCCAGACCCCTCGCGCGCCATATTCAACCTTCACTGCCCGCCCTTCCAGTCAGGGCTGGACGAGGCGCCGGCGATCGACGCCGACCTCAGGCTCCTGCATGGAGGTCGCGCGCTGCGGCCGGTGGGCTCGACCGCGGTGAAGGAAGCGATCCAGCGTTACCAGCCCGTCCTCTCACTGCACGGCCACATCCACGAGAGCAAGGGCGCGGTGAAGATCGGCAAGACGCTCTCGATCAATCCGGGCAGCGCATACGAGGAGGGGATGCTCATGTCCGCGCTCGTCAACCTCGACGCCAAGAAGGGCATCAAGAGTTACCAGCTGGTCAACGGTTAGTTCGCGATTAGGGAGGAGAAATATGGCTGAAGCGACAATGGGTGGATCCAGGCCGAGCCTGTTCCTGCGAAACGCGACGGGACTTGTCAAAGCCTGGTCGACCTTCGATGCGTTCGTCTACTCGTTCTGGTCGGTGAACCTCATCACGCTCGGCCTGTATGGCATGTCGTTCGTCTACACGGTTCCGGACGGGCAGGTTATTGCCGCGATCCTGTTGTTCGGAGTTCTTACAACCTTCCTTGTCATCACCTACGCGATGTTGATAAGCGTGATGCCCCGCACGGGCGGCGATTACGCATGGCAGAGCCGCGTCCTCGGCGGCGGCCTGGGGTTCGTTTTGTCGATCACGGGGTGGTGGTTCACCCTGTTCCTCTGGGCTCCGATCTACGCCAACATCCTCGTGGTCCAGTTCTTCGGACCGCTTGCGTACACATTGGGGTCGCCGGATATCGCCACCTTCTTCGCGAGCTCGACCGGCATTTTCGTGTCGTGTCTGATCGTGCTCGCCTTCGTCAGCCTCGTCGTGACGATGGGGATGGAGACATACGCGCGCATCCAGAAGCTTTGCTTCTGGATCGGGCTTGGCGGCCTCATCGTCGTGTGCGGCCTGTTGCTCTTCTACAGCCAGAGCGACTTCCAGAGCGCGTTCAACCGGGAAGCGACTTCCCTGTTCGGCGCGCCGGCCAACGCGTACCAGGCGACCATTGACGCAGCCAGCAAGGCTGGATTCGCCGGCTCGACTTTCGGCACCTTCACCTTCGGCCCGATCCTTTTGCTGCTGCCGTGGCTCGCCTTCTATCTCTTGTGGCCCAACTGGGGCGCGACCCTTTACGGCGAGGTGCGGGGGGCCAAGGACATCCGTAAGCCCTTCTGGAGCATGTTCTGGGGCCTATGGGTGACAGTTGGCCTCGTGGTCCTGGTCGTGATCCTGATCGTCAAGACCATCGGGTGGAACTTCTACCAGTCGGCCAACAGCCTCTACTGGGGAAGCCTGTACGGGGGGCCCGCTCCAGTGATTCCCGTTTGGCCCTACCCAGTAATGTTCGCCGGTTGGTTGGTCGACAACTCGTTCTTCCAGGCGTTGCTCATCATCGTGATGGGCCTGTGGTTCTTCGGCTGGGCGGGCACTCTTTTCCTATCCTCGACGCGTGTCATCTTCGCTGCCGCATTCGACCGGGTGCTGCCATCCTGGGCGGCCAACATATCGGCCAAGCGGCGCGTGCCCTACGGCTCGCTGGCGCTGATGATCCTGCCCTCGATCGTGATCAGCGCGATCTACGCCTATAAGCCCAGCTTCACCAGCGTCTTCCTTGACGCAACCGCCGTCCTCGCTTTGACTTTCTTCGCCACTGTCGTCGCGGCGATCATCCTGCCGTGGCGCCGCAAGGATCTCTATGACGCCTCCCCGATCGCAAAGTGGAAGGTGGCTGGAGTCCCGGCGATCACCGTTGTCGGCGTGATCACAGGTTTGTTCCTGCTGTTCATGCTCTGGGAGTGGTCGTTCAACGGCGCCGACCTGTATGGCACAACGTTCTCATCGACCCCCAACTCCGTCTATTACTTCTTGGCCACCTATATCGTCGCGGTCGTTATCTACGTTGTCGCACGCTTCGTACGCAAGAGCCAGGGCATCGACCTTTCCCGCATCCACCACGAGATTCCGGTTGAATAGCAGTTCCACGGCCGCCGGGCGTTCAGCGTCCGGCGGCCACTTCGACTAAGAAAACATGCTCGAGCACACACTCCGCACCTACCAGAGCCCGACCCGTCTCGTGCAGCGCCTTGGCGCGATACGCGAGCTGGGCGCCGAGGCCGCTCTCCTTGGCATCCGCCGGCCGCTGCTGGTCACGGATCCAGGAGTCAAGGCGGCGGGCCTGCTCGACACGGCGCTCGAGGCGCTGCGCAGCTCCGACGTGGAGCCGGTCGTGTTCGATCGCGTGAAGGCCAACCCGCCAGTCGACCTGGTCGATGCGGGCGCGGCCGAATACAAGAAGTCGGGCTGCGACGGGCTCGTCGCGATCGGCGGCGGCAGCTCGATCGACACGGCCAAGGGCATCGGTGTGGTCGCCGCGCACGACGGCAGCATCCTCGACTACGAGTGGGGCCACGTGCCCATCAAGAACCGCATCCCGCCGATGATCGCCGTCCCCACGACCGCTGGCACGGGCAGCGAGGTCACCCTGTGGGCGGTGATCACCGACCCGAAGCGAAAGATCAAGTTCAACGTCGGAGGCACTTCCAATATCGCGTCGTGGGTCGCGCTCATCGACCCCGAGCTCAGCGTCAAGCTGCCCGGACCCGTCACCGCGGGCACCGGCATGGACGCGCTCGCGCATGCGGTCGAGTGCTACACGATGTCGTACCACCAGCCGTTCACCGACGCGGTCGCGCTGCTGGCGATGGAGTACGTCGCCCGCTACCTCCGCGTCGCGTTCTCGCAGGGCGAGAACCTGCAGGCGCGCTACTACATGAGCGCCGCAGCGATGCTGGCTGGCCTGGCTTATGGCACGGACTCCGCCGGCGCCGCGCACGCGATGAGCCAGACCGCCGGCGGAGTGCATGACGCCCCGCATGGCGCGCTCACCGCACGGCTCCTCGGGCCGGTCATGGAGTACAACCACTCGGGCGAGCCGGAGCGCTTCGCGCGCGGCTGACGGTCGACGTCGAGATCCCGGGCATGCAGGAGCTCGGCTTCAGCGAAGACGAGATCCCCATGCTCGCCGACAAGGCATTCGCCGACCCGCAGACGATCGGCAACCCGCGCGACGTGAACGCCGCGGGCTACAGACGGATCTACGAGCGAGCGTTCTCGCTCGGCACAGGCACCCTCTCCCGCAAGGAGAGGGGTCAGGGGTGAGGACGATGAGGGAGCTGGGGTGAAGGAAGAATGACCGTCGACGTCGCCCGATCGGTTCGCAAGATGTTCGTCGACGGCGAGTGGGTCGACTCCGAGAGCGGCCGCCACTTCGATGCAGTCAGCCCGGCAACCGGCGCCGTGATCGCGCAGGTGGCCGAGGGCACGCGCGCTGACGCGCGTCAAGCGGTGGAGGCCGCACACAGTGCGCGCTCTGCGGTCGCAGGGCTCAGGGGTTTCGAGCGCTCGCGCCGGCTGCACAGGATCGCTGACGCAATCGAGCAGCGTCGCGAGGACCTGGCCCGGATCCTCACCCTCGACCAGGGCAAGCCGCTGCTGGCCGAGGCCTACGGTGAGGTCGGCGAGGCGGCCGAATACTTCCGGATCGCGGCCGAGGACCTGAAGCGCCTCGAGGGCAGCGTCATCCCGTCCGCGAGCCCCAGCAAGCTCATCTTCACGAGGCGCGTGCCGCGCGGCGTGTACGGCGTGATCACGCCGTGGAACTGGCCGCTCACGATGGCTACCGAGCTCATCGCCCCCGCACTCGCCGCGGGCAACACGGTGGTCTGGACGCCGGCGTCATCGACGAGCGTCATCTCGGTCGCGTTGATGGAGTGCATCGCGGAAGGCGACTTCCCGCCGGGTGCGGTGAACCTGGTCACAGGGCCGGGCGCCGAGGTCGGTGACGAGGTGGCAGGCCATCCGCTGGTGGATGGCGTCGGATTCGTCGGCTCGACTGCCACCGGCGCGTCGGTGGCGCGCCGCGCCGCGGGCAAGCACGTGATGCTCGAGCTTGGCGGCAACGGGCCGATGATCATTTTCGGCGACGCCGACATCGACCACGCGGTCGAGGGCACGATCGTCGGCTGCTACCTGTGTGCCGGCCAGAGCTGCACCGCGGGCGAGCGGATCCTGGTCCACGAGTCGGTGCACGACGAGTACGTGGCCAAGCTCGACGCCGCCGCCCAGAAGCTGAAGCTCGGCGACCCGTTCGCTCCCGACACGACGTTGGGTCCGCTCAACAACGAAGGGGTCGCCACCAAGATGGACGACCACATCGCGGACGCGCTGAATAGCGGCGCGCGCCTCGTGCTCGGCGGCCGGCGTGCCGAAGGCTACCCGACCCGCCTCTACTACCCGGCCACCATCCTCGACGCCGTCACTCCGCAGATGCTCGTCAGCCGCGAGGAGACGTTCGGACCGATTGCGCCCGTCATCAAGTTCAAGGACGAGGCCGAGGCGATCGCCATCGCAAACGACTCACCGTACGGCCTGCTCGGCGCGGTCTACACGCGCGACCTCTCCCGTGCCCTGCGCATGGCGGAGGCACTGGAGGTCGGCTGGGTCAACATCAACGAGTCGTCGAACTACTGGGAGGCGCACATCCCGTTTGGCGGCCGTGCGGGCAAACGCAGCGGCATCGGGCGGGTCGGAGGCCGCGGCGCGCTCGAGCAGATGACCGACCTGAAGACCGTGGTCATCGAGATCGAGGGCTCGTAAAGCTCGCGTGCCCGATGGACCCCTCGAAGACCCGATCGCCGAGGCCGGGCGCATCGCCGAGGCTGCGAAGAAGGCGGGCGTGAAGGTCAAGCTGCTCGGCGGCGCGGGCATACACCTGCACTCCCCCAGCGCCACGCGCCCGCCGCTCAAGCGCAAGTACGGCGACCTCGACTACGCCATCTCCAAGAAGGAGCGCAAGGCGGTGCTCGCCCTGTTCCCATCGCTCGGCTACGAGGCCAACGACCGCTTCAACCTGATGAACGGGGACACGCGGCTGTACTTCTACGACAACGAGCACTCGCGCCAGGTGGACGTCTTTATAGACGTTTTCAAGATGTCGCACGTCATCGACCTGCGCGGCCGCCTAGACGGCGACGGCCCGTGCGCGAGCCCCGCCGACCTGCTGCTGAGCAAGCTGCAGATCTACGAGATAAACCGCAAGGACCTTGTCGACGTGATCGCGCTCGTGCTGGATCACCCAATCGGCGAGGGAGATGACGCCATCGACGCGCGCTACGTTGCGCGCCTCGCCTGCGAGGACTGGGGTTTGTGTCGCACGGTCCAGCTCAACATCCCCAAGCTGCTGAAGACGCTGGACGAGCTCGACGTGGACCACGAGCTAGTGCGTTCGCGAATCGCCGAAATCAAGGCGGCAATCGACGCCGGCCCGAAGCCGCTCAAGTGGAAGCTGCGCGCGCAGGTGGGTGATCGCCTCCAGTGGTACGAGCTGCCCGAGGAGGTCCGCTCGCCCTACCAGCCGGAATGAGCCTGCCCAAGCACGCGCGCGTCGTCGTCATCGGCTGCGGCATCGTGGGCAACAGCGTCGCGTACCACCTCGGCCGTCTTGGCTGGCGCGACATAGTGCTGCTCGACAAAGGCCCTCTGCCCAATCCCGGCGGCTCGACCGGCCACGCTTCCAACTTCATCTACCTGGTCGACCACTCCAAAGAGATGACGGCGCTGACGGTCGAGAGCGTGCGCCAGTACCGAGAGCTCGGCGTGTTCACGGAGTCGGGCGGCATCGAGCTGGCCCGCACCCCCGAACGCATGCAGGAGCTCACGCGGCGCATGGCGTCGGCGAAGTCGTGGGGTATCGAGCCCGTGTCGCTGGTCACGCCGGACGAGGTGAAGAAGCTCGTGCCGTACATCAACGAGAAGATCATCCTCGGCGGCTTCTACACGCCGGGGGTCGGCGTCGTCGACTCGCTTCGCGCCGGCACCCTGATGCGCGAGAAGGGAGTCGCGTCGGGCGCGGTGCACGTGGCGGCCAACACCGAGGTGACCGCCATCGACGTGAAGGCAGGCCGCGTGAGCTGCGTCCGCACCACCGCGGGCGACATCGAAGTCGAGAACGTGGTCGTCTGCTGCGGCGTGTGGAGCCCGAGCGTCGGGCTGATGGCCGGCGCGCACATCCCGCTCACGCCGGCGGTGCACCAGATGATCGACGTCGGGCCCGTGCCCCGCTTCGCGGGCGCCAAGAGCGACATCGA
>WNFL01175447.1_pt1 | contig 18368 bp, 14 predicted proteins | sample 5400361 | NCBI WGS metagenome assembly WNFL01 (sample SAMN13153351, study PRJNA577476) | soil metagenome | isolation source: 40 cm soil on Douglas fir-dominated hillslope | place: USA:California | collected 2013-09-17
ATGCAAGAACGCAAGTTGATCATCATGAACCGCTTCGGGCTGCACGCGCGCGCCGCCGTGAAGCTCGTGTCGCTGTGTTCCAAATATGTGTCGAGCGTCGTGCTCGTCGTCAACGGGCGGCGCGCCAACGGACGCCAGATGATGGCAATCCTCCTGCTCTCCGCGAGCATGGGAGCGCAGGTACTGGTCGAGACCCGAGGTCCGGACGAAGTCGAGGCGATGGCGGCGGTGACACGCCTCATCAGCAACGGATTCGGCGAAGGTTGACCTAGGGCGCTAGCGCCTCCAGCGCCTCGGTGCCGCCCGACAGCACCCGCACCCGCGAATAGCCCGCCTTGATCAGGCGTTCGGCGAGAAGCGCCGCGCTCGCTTCGTTGGGACACGTGCAGAAGGTGATGATCGTCTTGTCGCGCGCACCATCCGGCAGCGTGTCGAAAACGCCATCGAGGTCGACGGCGACCGAGCGCGGCAGCATGCGAGGGTCGGCTTGCCGCGCAAGGTTGGAGCGCGCGTCGAGCACGAGCAGGTCTTCGTCGCCGGCGAGGAGCTCCGCCATCTCCGCGGGCGCGATGCGAACGAGCCGGTAGAGGTTTCGCAGCCGCCGGCGGTGCAGGAATTTCAGCCCGACGTAGAGCGCAAAGAGGGCCAGCAGGAGCAATAGCGACCATCCGCCCGCCATGCCCATGGCCTCGATCACCCGGTTCACCTCGCGGCTGAAGATCATTCCCGCGCCGACATACGCGCCCGACCACATGAGGCTGCCGAGCGCGTCGAAAAGCAGGAAGCGCCGATAGGAAAGCCCCATCGCCGCGGCAGTGGGGATCGCAACGGCGGAGACGCCGGGAATGAATTTCGCGACGAGCAGCAACGGCGCGCCATGGCGCGCGATGAGATCGTCGGTCCGGCGCACACAGGTATCGGGCGAGAGCGACAGGCGGCAGATTCCCGCGAGCAAATGGCGTCCATAGCGTCGCCCGGTGAGAAACCACAGGTGGTCCGCGAGGAGGCATGCGAAGAATGCTGCGAGAAGCACTTTCTCGGGCCTCAGGATCTCGTCCTCGGCAAGCGCGCCCGCGGCCACGAGAAAGGGCGCGGCGGGAAGCGGCAGCCCGCCGTGCTCGAGAAGCACGGATCCGAACACCAGCAGGAGTCCCCAGCGCGTGAGGAGCGCGATCGGGTCCATCATTGCGTCAGATAAACCCCACAAGGAATGAGCCGTGACTCGATAGCCGACGCCGCCGGGTGCGAATTTCGCGATATGTCGGAACCGCACAGCCCCGGAAGCGGCCTCACATAGAGGCGAAAGGAGGTAACCATGACGTCGCGTAAATCCCTTCTGTCGGTACTGTCAGGTGCCGCACTTCTGGCAGGCTGCGCCACCGGGCCATATTACGACTACCCGTATGAGAGGACCGGCTACTACGATTACCCGCAAAGCTATTACGCGCCATATGACTACTACGCGTACGGCCCGGGTTATTACGTCGCTCCTCCGGTCGTATCGTTCGGACTCACCTACAGCGATCGGCATTACTATCGCGGACCTCGCCGCTGGGGGTAATGCGATTTGACGCGGGCTATAGCTGAAGGCCCGGCTTGCAATACGTCTCTTCCGCGCGAGTGATCCACTGGTTCACCTTTGTGATCCAGTGGATCAGCTTCGCGGAAATGTCACTTTGAACGATTCCGATCCGCAATCACTTCATCAATGATGCGAAAAGGTTGCGTCGATTGGTGAGCCAACTACGCTCCTCGGTCCGCGAGCCAATGCTCCGGCTTCACCTCGAATCCCCTGACAAGGTACTGCTTGGCGCGGCTCTGGATCTCGCGATCCGCGACGCTCACGCGCTCATGCTGGCGCAGGTGCTCGATCCACGATTCGTCCATGAAGGTTTCCACGTGGCGAGCGGGATCGGCCGAGTCGTGGTACAGCTCCCAGAAGTAGGCGCCGTTGCGTAGCCGCATCTCGCGCACATCTTCCATCGCCGCGACGAACTCAGCCCGATTCGCCGGATCGACGCGGTATTCGATCGTCACCATGACCGGTCCGCTGTCGGGTTCGGGATCCTCGGCGAGCACCGGCGCCGGCCAGTCCAGCGACGGCGTGAAATCGAGGAATTCGTGGCGCCCCAACTTGAATCTCCAGGTCAGTCCGATGGCGACCACCATTCCGGCAGCGGCGATCGTCAGCGCGGCGGGAATGCCGAGCGCGGTCGCGACTTGCCCCCAGAGGATGCTGCCGAGGCTCATTCCCGCCATGAACACGACGATGAAGGCGGCGAGTCCTCGCGCGCGCACCCACTCGGGCAGCGTCGTTTGCGCCGCGACCTGCAACGCGGACAGGATCGAGATCCACGCGACGCCGGTAGCAAGCATCGCCACCATCAGTAACCCGATTTCCTGCAAGTACGCGAGAGCGAGCGCGGCCAGCGCGTAAAGCACGCTCGCTCCTGCGACCAGCGCATCGCGCGAGACCCTGCCGCGGATTTTGGGAAGGAACATGGCGCCGGCAACCGCGCCGACGCCGATGCACGTCAACAGGAGCCCATAGATCTCCGGACCGCGGCCCAGCTCCTTTCGTACGATCACGGGAAAGAGGGACCACGTCGCGCTCGCGAAGGCGAAGAACGCGATGCCGCGGATGAGCACTCCCTGCAGCGCGCGCGTGTGCAGGACGAAGCGCATGCCCACGCGAATCGCGCTCACGAAGCGCTCCGCGGGCAGCGCGCTCTTGCGAGCCTCGCGCTTCCAACCATGCAGCACCACGAGGATGCCGATGCACGAAAGGGCATTCAGCGCGAACACCAACCACGGACCCACCGCCGCGACGAGGATCCCCGCGATCGCCGGGCCGATGGCGCGTGAGACGTTGACGCCGATGCTGTTCAATGCGATGGCCGATTGCAGATCGTGGCGAGGAACAAGGTCCGGGACGATCGCCGACCAGGCGGGCATCGAGAGCGCGGTGCCGATGCCGATGGAGAACGCGAAGGCCAGCAGAATCCACGGCGTCGTCAGGCCGAGCCAAGTGAGGATCGCTAGCGCGGAGATTACGGCGAAGAAGTAGATCTGGACGCCGATCAGCAAGCGCCTGCGATCCACGATGTCGGCGAGCGCTCCCGCGGGCAGCGCGAGCAGCATCACAGGCAAGGTGTCCGCCGTCTCCACCAGTGCCACCATCGACGGCAGTGGCGAAAGCGAGGTCATCAGCCACCCCGCCCCCACATCGTGCATCCACGTCCCCACGTTGGAGACGATGGAAGCGATCCACAGGTTGCGAAACAGCGTGTTTCGCAGCGGCGCCCAAGGCGACCCCATCTTGGTCATGTCGCGCGCACCCGGTTCATCGCCAGGGCCGCGCGGCGAAGGTTTCGGTGAGGAAGTCGAGCATCGCGCGCACGCGAGGCAGGCGATGGCGCTCCTGCGGATAGATCGCGAGCATCGAGAGATTCTCGTCGCAGTGGAACTTCTTCAGCACCTGCACGAGCCGTCCGTCGCGGATCGCATCGGCCACGACGAAATCGTTCAAGCGCGCGATGCCCACGCCGGATAGAGCGAAGCGATAGACGAAATCCGCATTGTTGATGCTCATGCCCGGAAACACGTCGAGGGCCCGCTCGCCGGTGGGCATCTTGAACTTCCATTGCGCATGGGTGGGAATGCTCGATACGCCCATGCAGCGGTGGCGGGCGAGCTCCTCGGGCGCGCGCGGCCGGCCGTTGCGCTTGAGGTATGCGGGCGAAGCGCAAAGCAGCCGCTCGAAATCGAAGATCTTCCGGACCACGAGAGACGTGCTGTCGGGAGCCCAGGGCCGAACGGAAATGTCGAGGTTTTCGCGCACGATGTCGATGCGGCGGTCCTCGACCACGAGATCGATCTGGACGTCGGGATAGCGCTCGATGAAGCGCGGCATTTCGCGCGCCATCTGGTGCATCGCGAAGCCCACTGCGACGTGCATCCGTAGCCGTCCTCGCGGCCTGTCGCGCGAGCGCCCGACCTCCATCTCGGCGTCTTCCATCTCCGCGAGGATCCGCCGGCAGCGCGCCACGAAGAGCTCGCCTTCCGCCGTCGGCGTCATGCGGCGCGTCGTGCGATTGAGGAGCCGAACCTCGAGCGAGCGCTCGAGGCGCGAGACCAGCTTCGAAAGAGTCGAGGGCTTGAGGTCCAGCTCGGCCGCGGCCGCCGAGAAGCTGCCCAGCTCGACGGACCTCACGAAGGCCTCCATCTCGCCACGGTCTCCGATGCGCGACATATTCGTGACTCCCGGCCACAAATCATTTTCTGCCCCGGGGATTGTATCCCCTGCGCGTTTGGCCAAAGCTGCGGAACACGTACGGAGGCACGCATGAGAAGAGCCGTCACGACGCTGGTCCTGCTGACCGCACTCGCGGGCGTCGCCGCGGCGCAGGACTTCCCCTCCAAGCCGCTGCGCATCGTGGTGCCGAATCCCCCGGGCGGCACGGTGGACATCGTGGCGCGCGCCGTGGCGAAAGGCATCGGACCTCGCCTCGGACAGAACGTCATCGTGGACCTCAAGCCCGGCGGCAACAACATCATCGGCACCGAAGCCGTGGCGAGAGCGGCGCCCGACGGCCATACGATCCTCCTCGCGGGAACGCATCTCACGATCAATCCGCTGCTGCGCAAGCTGCCGTACGACGGATTGAATGCCTTCGCTCCCGTCGCCCTCCTCGCGTCGACGCCGAACGTGATCGCGGTTCATCCCTCGGTGCCGGCGAATACGCTGAGGGAGCTCATCGCGCTCGCGAAGGCCAGGCCCAATGGCCTGAACTGCGCGACGTCCAGCCCCGGCAACGGCATAGCGCTCGCGGCGGAGCGCTTCAGGTACCTCGCGGGCATCGAGTTGAACTTCGTGCCTTACCAGGGCGGTGTGCAGGCCGCGCTTGCCGTGGTCGGTGGACACGCCGAGGTGCTGGTCGCGCCGCTCTCCGATGCGGCGCCGCATATCGCCTCGGGAAAGCTGCGCGCGCTGGCCGTGACGTCGTTGAGACGATTCGAGTTGATCAAGGACGTGCCGACGCTCGACGAATCGGATTTCGCCGGCTTCGAGGCGCTACAGTGGTTCGGTGCGGTGGTCCCGGCGGGCACGCCGAAAGCGGTGATCGCGCTGTTGAGCGCGGAAATGCGCCGCGCGCTCGAGGATTCGGAAACGCGCTCGATGTTCGCCAGGCTGGGCCTTTCGACCGCACCCCTCGGAGCCGAGCAGTTCGCCGAATTCCTGCGCAGCGAGACGCGCATGTTCGCGGCCGTCATTCGCGATTCGCACATCAAGGCGGATTGATGCAATTCCTCGACGTCGTCGCCTCGGAGCAGGCGCTGAGGGACGTGATCGGGCCGCCGATCCAGCGCTCGCTGCAGAAGGAGATCGCCTACCTCGACTCCCATTGCCGCGCGCTCATCGCCGCATCGCCCTTCGTCCTCGTTGCGTCGTGCGATGCGGCGGGCCGGATGGATGTTTCGCCAAAGGGCGATCCGGCGGGGTTTGTGCGGGTCCTCGACGACGTCACGCTCGCGATTCCCGACCGCCCGGGCAATCGGCGCGCGGACACCTTCTCCAACGTCCTTGCAAACCCCGGAGTGGCGCTGATCTTCCTGATCCCGGGCAAGCTCGAGACATTGCGGGTGAATGGACGTGCCCGGATCGTCCGCGACCTCCCATTGCGTGAACGGATGGCCGTGAACGGAAAGATTCCCGCGCTCGCGTTGATCGTCGACGTGCAACAGGCATTCATCCACTGCGGCAAATGCATGATCCGCTCGGGGCTATGGGCCCACGAGTCCTGGCCCGCGGTGGACGATCTACCGTCGCAGGCCCAATGCCTCGTCGATCACGGACGACTGCGCGAGACCGTCGAAGAGGTGCAGGCCTCGGTGGAGGAAGCGCGCAGGACACGGCTTTATTGATTCGCTACACCTCGCCCGCGTCGATCCTGGCCTGCCGAAGGAGTGCACGGCGCCCGCGAACGGTGCGCATTACCCCATCGAGGGTAGCGACCGCCCATCGGGGACGTTGGAACAGGCTTTGCTACCATGACCCGGAGTGCGTTTCTTGCGCATCGCTCCATCACCCCGGGAGAGCCGCCATGCCGAAGAGCCGTCGATCATTCCTCAATGCCGGCGTTGCCGCCGGCGCCGCCGCCACCACACTGGGATTCTCGACGAGCGCTCGCGCGCAACAGTCGATCACGTGGAAGATGACCAGCGCCTACGCCAAGGGGGCGCCCTTCTACATGGACGGCCCCGGAAGCGCGACCGACCTCGCCAAGCGCATCGATGCGATGTCCAACGGCCGCCTCAAGATCCAGGTGTACGGCGCGGGCGAGCTCATTCCGGCGCTCGAGGGCTTCGACGCGGTGCGCTCCGGCACGGTCGAGATGAATCACGCCAACAGCTATTTCTGGACCGGCAAGACCTTCGCCGCCCAGTATTTCTGCGCCGTGCCTTTCGGCCTCAACTTCCAGGGCATCAACGGCTGGTTCTACGACGGCGGGGGGATCGCACTATGGAACGAGGTGTACGCGCCGTTCGGCATGGTCGCCATGCCTTGCGGCAACACCGGCGTGCAGATGACCGGTTGGTTCAAGAAGGAGATCAAGACGGTCAATGATCTGAAGGGCCTGAAGATGCGCATTCCGGGCCTCGCGGGCAAGGTGTACGCGCAGCTCGGCGTGGATGTAAAACTGCTGCCCGCGGGCGAGATCTTCCCGGCCCTGGAGCGCGGCGTGATCGATGCGGCGGAATTCGTCGGCCCGTATCAGGACCGGCGCCTCGGCCTGCACAAGGCGGCGAAGTTCTACCACACCACCGGCTGGCACGAGACCGCGACCGTCTCCGAGCTCCTGATCAACAAGGCAGCCTGGGACAAACTGCCGAAGGACCTGCAAGCCATCGTCGAGAACGCGGCGGCGGCCTGCAACGTGATCAGCGAGGCGTGGTGCCAGCGGACCAATGCCGAGGCGATGGAAGACCTGGTGAAGAACCAGGGTGTGATCGCGCGGCCGCTTCCCGACGACGTCGTGAAGGCGCTGCGTGAGACGACCGCCAGGGTGCTCGCCGAGGGCATCAAGGATCCGCTCACCAAGAAGGTCCACGACTCGTACATGGCGTACATGACCAAGTTCAAGGCGTGGTCGGAATACAGCGAAAAGGTCTACCACGACAAGATAGCGATCTGATGCTGCGCGCAGTCGAGCGCGTCATCGACTGGATCGGGCGGGCCACCTCGTGGCTCGCCCTCGCCATCGTCGTGCTGATGGCGACCAACGTCGTCCTGCGCTATCTCTTCAGCTACGGATCGGTCTGGGCGCAGGAGCTGGAGTGGCACCTGCTCGCGCCGCTCATCCTCTTCGCCATCGCGTATGCGATGCAGAAAGGCGAGCACGTCCGCGTCGACGTGGCGTACGCCCATTTCTCGCCGCGCGCGAAGGAAGCGGTCAACGTGCTCGGGGCGGTGCTCTGCCTGGCCATCTCCATCATCATCATCGTTCTCGCACTCAAGTATGTCGAGCAGGCGTACGTGATCGACGAGAAATCCGCGGACCCGGGCGGGCTCACCCACCGCTGGGTCCTGAAGGCGCTTATCCCCCTCGGATTCGTGCTGCTGGCGATCCAGAGCGTCGCCGAGATCGTGAAAAGCGTCGTGCTCTTCAGGAACGCGCCGAAATGAGCGGTACGGAGTGGCTCGCCATCTCCATGCTGGTGGCGTTTTTCGTGCTCCTCATGGCCGGAGTTCCGGTGGCGCTCACGCTCGGCACCGTCGGCTTCGTCTTCGGCTTCCTCGGCTTCGGCTCGGGCCTCTTCAACCTGCTGCCGGCGCGCATCTACGGGGTCGTCGCCAATTACCAGTGGCTCGCGATCCCGCTCTTCGTCTTCATGGGAGTGATGCTGGAGAAGTCGCGGCTTGCGGACGACCTGCTCGATGTCGTCGGGCACCTGGCGGGAGGGCTGCGCGGCGGCATGGCGATCGGCATCATCCTCGTGGGCGTGCTGATGGGCGCCACTACGGGCATCGTCGGCGCCACGGTCATCACGCTGGGCCTCCTTACCCTGCCGACGCTCCTTAGGCGCGGCTACGATCCCGGGCTCGCGTGCGGCGCGATCTGCGCGTCGGGCACGCTCGGGCAGATCATTCCGCCCTCGCTCATCCTGATCTTGCTCTCCGACATCCTGCAGCTGTCGGTGGGCACGCTCTTCGCGGCCGCCGTGATTCCGGGCCTCCTCCTCGCCGCGATCTACTGCATCTACATCGTGATCCTCGGCATGGTGGCACCGCACAAGGTGCCGCCGATCCCGCGCGCAGAGCGCGACGCCGTGTCGCGGCGACAACTTTGGATGCGCTTCGTGAAGGTCGTGTTGCCGCCGCTGATGCTGGTGCTCGCGGTGCTGGGCTCGATCATCGCCGGCGTCGCGGCGCCGACCGAAGCCGCCTCGATGGGCGCGCTCGGCTCGATACTCGTCACGGGAATCACCGGGCGCATGTCGTGGAAAGTGCTGCGCGAAACCTGCCAGTCGACCACCAAGATCACCGCGATGATGATGTTCATCCTCATCTGCGCCCAGGTCTTCTCGCTCGCATTCCGCGGGCTGCACGGCGAGGATCTCATCAGCGCGATGTTCGGCGCGCTTCCCGGGGGGCTCGCGGCGCAGATCTGGTTCCTGATGCTGATCATCTTCGTGCTCGGCTTCTTCATCGAGTGGATCGAGATCAGCTACATCGCGGTGCCGCTCTTCCTGCCGATATTCGTCGCGCAGAACGTGGACCTCGTGTGGCTCGCGATGCTGATCTGCGTGAACCTGCAGACGTCGTTCCTCACGCCACCCTTCGGCTGGGCGCTCTTCTTCCTGCGCGGCGTCGCGCCGCCGGAGATCACCACGCGCCACATGTACGTCGGCGTAGTTCCATTCGTCGCGATGCAGATCCTGGCGGTGGCGCTGGTCTACTTCTTCCCGCAGCTCGCCTTGTGGCTGCCGAAGACGATCGGGTGGTAAGGGTTCAAGGCGCAGGCATCTGCGTCCGCGCCGCGACCTGGTGTCCCGCAAGGTAGACGTACTCCTTGATCGAGTCATCCGGGTTGCGCTCCCAAAGCAGCCGGCCGTTGGCGTCGTAGACGAAATAGGTGGCGCCGCCGGACTGCTGCACCTTGGTGCGCAGGCCCAGGCCGTCGTACTCGTATCCCACCTCGTCTCCCTGTCCGCAACGCGCGCATCGCATTTGCGACGCGTCGTTATAAGCGAATGAGGTGAAGCCGTTGCCGGTCACGTTTCCATACGCATCGTAAGCAAACGTGTAGACCTTGCTTCCGACCGTCGAGAGCAGGCGATTGGTGACGCTGTCGTAGGTGTATCCCATGCTGAACGTCGAACCGAGCGACTGGCCGAGGATGTTGCCCCCGCCGTCATAGCTGACCAGGCCCGTGCCCCACGGTCCGTTGACGTTCGTCAAGCGATCAACGCCGTCGTAGGCCATCGAGCGGGAGTAGGTCCCCTCGATCGCATCGAATATCGACGACACGTTCCCGTTGCCTTCGTACCCGTAGGCCGTATCGAAAAAGCGCGTCCCTTTCGCGATAGTCTGCGTGCTCGGCCAGTTACGGTTGTTGAGGTCGATGTCCGTCTGCACGCCGTTGGCATACTTCATTTGCTTGACCTGCCCGGTCGCATGGTGAAGGACGCTGGTGATGTACGGCATCGCGGTGGTCGGCCTGCCGAGCGCGTCGGGCTGATAGGTCACCGTCTTGCCGGAGCCGTAGGTCATGACGTTCAGCGCATCGTTGTTGTCGTAGTCGTAGCTCGCGATGAATGTCTGGCCCGCGACCACGAGCTTCTCCTGCGTGAGGTTCTTGTTGGCGTCGTAGGTGAGCTCGCGCCGCGCGGTTCCGTTGTCGACGGTTGCGATCTTGTCGTCGCGGAAATAGGTGCGGTTCACGGACGGCGTACCGACCGGATACAGGACGTTCTTCAGGCGATTGCGCCCGTCGTATTCGAAGGTCGTCAGCGCCGACGCTCCGACAGTGCGGGTCGTCATGTTCCCGATCGCGTCACGCCCGAGGACCGTCTGGCCGACTTCCGGGTCGTTGGTGGATGTCAGGAAGTAATGCGCGTCGTACCCGTACGTTCGCGTGCGGCCATCCTGGACAGCCGAAGTGAGCTTGCCCAGGCCGTTACGCTGCATGACGATGCTCGCCGCGGGCTCCGGTGCCGTGATCTTCATCAGCTCGAGGCTGCCCGGGTCGCCCCAGCCGCGGTAGGTGTAGAGGAAATCCTTCCCGCGCTCGTTGGTGAGCGTCACCGTGTTGCCGTTGTACGAGTAGCCCTGTCCGCTCGTCGCCCCGGTGCCGGTCGCGGTCGCTTCGTGGAGGACCGTGAGCAGGTGGTCCGCGGCGCTGTAGGTGAAGTAGGTTCCGACCGCCTTGTTGGGATACGAGGCGAACACCTTTCGGCCGATCGAGTCGTAGGCGAAGGTCTGCGCGATCGTCTCGGGGCCGCCGGAGTGTACGACGGAGGAACGCCGGCCGAAAGCGTCGAACGTAGTGACCTCCTGGAAGTTTCCGCGCGTCACGGTGCGGGTGTTGGCTCCCCAAACCACCGTCACCGGATTGCCGACCGGATGGGCGATCGACGTGATCCGATTCATGCCGTCGTAGGTATACGACGTCGTCTTCAGCTCGCCATCCGTTTCGCTGAGGACGTTGCCCGCGCCGCTCACGTTGCGGGAGATGGTCACGTTTTCGGGATGTGTCTCGCTCTGCGGTATGCCTCGGGAATACTGGCTGTACGCCACGGCGTTGCTGCGCGCGTCCGTCTTCGAGAGCACGTCCCCCTCGGCGGTGTACGTATACGACGTCGGGACGCCATAGCGATTCTCCGAAAGGAGGTTCCCGTTCGGATCGAAGGAGCGCGCGATGCTGCCGATGGTATCGGTGGTCTCGTCCTTCTTCTGGCGGACGATCCACTTCGCGGCATCGATGAAGTAGGTGAGCGTCGTGATGCGAGTCTGTGTGCCGGTGCTCTCGTTGGGGCCGATTTCGGTGATCTTGGTCGGATTGCCGTAATCGTCGAAGCCGTAGCCGGGCAGGTTCACGTCGTAGAACTGCGTGGTGAAGACGGAATTCGCCCGATTCACGCTGCGCTGGAAGAGCAGCGCGGCCGCGGTCTGCGCATCGAAGATGAAGGCGCCGCCCGGACGCTGGTTGGGTTGGGTGGAAATCACCTGCCCGCCCCAGCTGTTGCCCTCGATCTGGACCTGCCCGCTCCACTTGAAGAGCAGCGAGCCGATGAGATACACGTATCCGGTGGTCGCGCTGGTGTAGCCGACATGCTGGTACATGTAGTTGTTGCCGTCGGGCGCGGCGACCGTGGTCTTGTCCATCTTGTCGGCGTCGTTGACCGGATGGATGGAACAGAGCACCTCTCCGCAGATCGGCAGCGGGTTGTCGCGAGCGGAAAGAACGACGCGGGATTGAAGGTCACGAAGCCGTAGGTGTAATCGATCTGCCCGCCCGTCGGATAGATGATTCTCTTCATCGAGAATCCGCCCGGCGTTCCCGTTCCGGGTCCGCTGCCCGGAGGGTTGTACTCGTATTGCCACTGCCGGCCGTCCGGACGGGTCGCGCGCGTCAGGTGGTAGCCGCCGGGGTAGTTGGGAATGTCCTCGAAGAGGTAGCTCCAGATCCGAGAACCGTCCGAGATGCTTTTCAGCTTGCCGGCCAGGTATTCGAAGGTGACGTTGCGGCCGTCGCTCGCGGCGACCGTGAGCGGTCCGAAATTCAGCGAATCGGCGTACGTATACGTGAACGTCAGGTAGTTGCCGTTGCGGTCCGTGATCTTCGAGACATACCACGACGACTGGGTCTTGGTCGGGTTCGTTCCCACCGATGGGCCCGCGATGTCCATGTCGTAGCGGGTGCCGTCCGGAGAAAACACGCGCAGCGATCCCGTGGCGCAATCGGCTCGCCAGCGCTGCGTCGTGATGTAGCTTCCGCCGCCCAGCGCGAGATAGAGAATGCTGCGGCTTCCGTCGGCCAGCTCGAGCACGGGGTTCTTCGCCGGATCCGACTGATTGAAATCGCAAAGCGAGATGCCCGTCTTGCGCAGCACGCGCCCGAAGTGCATCGTCCAGCCGATCCCGATGGGCGACGGCTCATAGTCCTCGTTCCGGCTGCTGTACGAGCGCTGCACCTTGAGCGTCAGGCCGCCGTTGCCGGGAATCGCGAAGTCCACGAAGTGCCATTGCAGCTTGCCGGTGAACGGGTCGATATGCTCGTTGGCCGAGTGGCTGACCGTGTCCCGATTCGGATTTACGCCGGGCTCCTGGTAGAAGCCTGGGATCGGTTCCTGGTCGGGACCTTCCGCGAAAGCGGGCATCCACTGCGTCGTGCCCAATGCAAGACTGAGAACCAGAAATTTCACATTGGTGGCTTTAATCGATTTCATGAAAGATATTTTCTCTCGCGTGGTCATGAGTTTCGGCCCTCAGTCGCCGGTCGTCCTACGCTCGTTCGATGGTGACGAACAAATCCCGAGCCCGGGTGCGGATATTGGCGGCGGTGCCATCGTGGATCCAAGAGGCGCGAAGGGCTGCGTCACGCCAAAGAACGCAACACAGCTCCCAATGCCTTGCAGTCGGATCAGCGCCGACCTTTGCAGAAAAAGAGCCATAGACTCGGGCGAAATCGCCGTCGAGCGAAGTAGTCAAAGGATCGACGGACGCAAGTCCGTTTTTCTCCGCAAACAGTCTGAGAATTTCCAGTGCCGCCTCGACGGTTGGAGGGGCAGCATCTTTCTTGCGAAGGAAGGAAAAATGGATGACACCCGGACCGTCGTCCGGGTGCATCTCGATGACGCCTCCCTCGCCGCGCACGCCCCAGGTCTCCGGAATTCGGACGGAGAACCATCCCTCCCAGGTTTGGATGATGTTTGCCATTGCGCTCAGTCCCCATACTTCTTTGGATCGTAAGTCTGCACTGGCCGAGTAGTGTGGCCCGGACCTATGTTTTCATTACAAAGTTCACAGTACTCCTTCACTTGCTTTTCGCCTTCCCTTATTTTTCGTTTGTTATTCGGTTTGATCTCAATAATTTCCTTGGTTTCCGCGTTGTAGCCATCCATCCGCCGCTTCGTTCCGGGGATCTGGACCTCCCTTTCGAAACCAGGCGGAAGAGGTTCTTCTTTATGCGCCCGCCTTCCGATGGCCGTCGCTTTCGTTTCGCCGTTGACTGCCTTCGTCGCGACCACTTCAGAAGCGTGTTCGGCTGCACGAACTGCCTCGGCTACCTTGCTTGTCGTCTTGGCGGCTTTGATGGCAACGCCGGTTCCGGGTATTGGACTGATGACTCCAACTACACTTATCCCGACCTCGACCAATGCCCCTTTCACTCCCTCGCCGCTGTAGATCGCGCTGCCCAGGTGATAGAGATCTATCGCCAGGAAGGCCAGGTCGATCGGCGAATTGCCGTCAGGATCGAGATGCCTGTAAGGGTTGTTGTTGCCATAGGCGTAGCGATTGAAACTGTGAAGACTGCTGTCTTTGAACTGCGCAGCGTCGACACCCATGAATCGGCCGACCACTGGGTCGTAAGATCGCGCCCCGAAGTACGAAAGCCCCGTCTCGGCATCCGCCGGCTTGCCCGCGAACCACTGCCGGTTCGACGTGGAAGCGGCATCGCGAACGAGCCGATCGCCGAACGGCCGATAGTTCTCCTTCCACAACACCGCACCAGTCGTGCTCGTGGCAGCGATCGCGTTGCCCGCGAAATCGTTGTGCAGGAAGACGATCGTCTCGCCCGGATCGGTGTGCACGGCGACGTACACCGTGATCGGGGAAGAGGTGAACGACGCGCCGCCGTTGTCGATCGCCTTGGCGGTGAGGGCGTAGGTGCCCGGGGTCAGCGTCGACCAGGTGCGCGAATAGACGTTTCCATTCGCGGTCCCGAAGCCGATCGAAGCGCCGTCCACGAAGAACTCGACCGAGCTCACGGTGCCGTCCGGATCGTTGGCGGTCGCGGTGAGCGTAGGGATTACCGTGGCGTCGAGGGTCGCCTGATCGAGCGGATAGGAGTATTGGACCGTCGGCGGTTGGTTTGGCGGCGCCGCGTTGACGGTGATCTGTCTCGCGGGCTGCGAAGTGGCGCTGGCCCCGCCGTTGTCGTACGCCACCGCCGTCAGTTGGTAGTTGCCCGCGGGCGGGTTGACCCACGAGAACTGATAAGGGGCAGTCGTCGCCGAGAACCTCACCACGCCGTTCGCGACGAAGTCCACGTGATCGATGATGCCGTCGGAGTCCGACGCCGTCGCCGCGAAATTGACTGTAGCCGGAAGCGTGTAGACGGTGCCGTCGGGCGGAGACGTGAGGCTCACCGTGGGCGGCGAGTTGCCCGACACCACGACGACAACTAACTGTTCGGAGTTTCCGTCGACCCCCGAGGAGTTGGTCGCTTTGGCATACAAGGCGTGGTTGCCGACGCCGAGCGATTTCGTGATCGAGTAAGGCGGCGACGTCACCGCCGGGCCGAGGGAGGTCGAGCCGTCGAAGAATTCGACGCCGCTGATCGTGCCGGATGCGGTCGCCGCGTCGGCGGTGATGGTGACGTTCGCGGGAGCCGTAAAGGGCCCGCATGACGTGGGCGCGGTCAGCGCGACCACGGGCGACGAAACCACGGTGACGTTGACGGTCGCGATCTCCGACGTGCCGTTGTCGCGTGCAACCTGCACTTCGATCGTATTGGGCCCGGGCGACGCCACAACGCTTGCACTGAAGTTCTGCCCGGACTTGGTCGCAAGCACGCTGTGTCCGCCGCCCGCCGTCACGATGATGCTCGTCGTCGCGGAAGTGCCCTGGAAGGTGCCCGACACGAAAACGGATCCGGAGGACAGGACGGCATTGGCGGCCGGCGAAGAAATCGTGGTGGTGATCGTGACGACGCGCACCTGGATCGCCGCCGACGCCGACCCGGTCTTGCCGAGGTTGTCGGTCGCCTTCGCGGTGACCGAATAGGTCCCTGCCGGTGCGTTCGTCCAGACACACGTCCATGGCGACGTGGTGGGCGGCGTCGGGCAAATGCTGGTCGTGCCGCGGAAGTACTCGACCTTGCTGACGGTGCCGTCGGGATCGCTGGCCGTCGCCGTGAACGTGATCGTCGATCCCGCCGCGTACAGCGCGCCATCCGGGGGCGCGGTGATGGTTGCGGTGGGCGCCTGGTTCGCGGAGAAGGCCGGCAGGACCGCGCAAATCTGGAGCGCGATGGCGCCGAGGAATCGGCGAACGGAAAGAAGCTTGGGCATGTTGATCATCTCGGTCGCGCTCCTCATTGGCAGGAGCCGACGGCGGGCGATACGGGAAACAGCCGCAAGGGCGAGGGGTTCGCGCCGAGCGTGGCCGTGAGGCGCCTCACGCCGGGCACGAAGGTGGCATCGAATCTCGCGACGCCCTCGACGAGCGGCGCGCTCCCCAGCGATGTGGTCCCGTCCCAGAAGGTGACGGACCCGCTCGTGCCTGCGCCGAACGACGTGGCGACCAGGGTTACGGGATTCGCCGAATTGCCGGTGAACACCGATGTCCCGAGCTGAAGCAGCGGGCCTTCGGTCGTGAACGTCGTCACCCAACCGTCCAGCGTGAAAGAATTCGTGCCGTCGTATTTGGCCTTCGTATTGAGCGCCGAGATCGGAAGCCACTGGACGTCGGTCGAGGCTCCCACCACCATTTGTCCGGCCTTGCCGGCCGCGATGGTCGCCTGAAAGCAGTCCTGCGCGCTGCGGCAGGGCGCGATGATCGTCTGGTACCGCAACGCCTGTCCGTCGCGCGAATAGCCGGCCACGTAAAGAGCCTGGCGCGCGTCGGCTCCGCCGAAGAGCGCCGAAACGTAGGCCGTGGTGAGGAAAGGATTGACCGACTGGAAGTAGGAGAACTCGGCGACGGAGACGCTGCCTGCGATGTAGATGTCGCCCGCCTGGTCGGCGGCCACCGCGAACGCGGTATCGCAGCAGTCGGATGAGGATCCGGTGTACGTGGAGAACACCAGCTGCAGAGGAGAAGCGACGAACTTCGCGAGAAAACCCTTCTCGGGCGAGGAGTAGCGATGCACCAGCGTCGGCATGCGGGCATTCAGGAGCGGAAAGTCGGTCGACTCGGTCTTTCCCGCCACGATGACGTTGCCGTACGGATCGGCGGCGAGACCCGTGATGTCGTCGATGTTCGTGCCGCCGAAGTACGTCGAAGAAACGAGCGAGGTGCCGTTCGCCGAAAGAATGGCGAGGAATCCGTCCGAGGTCCCGCGAAGGGTTCCTTGGTAGGCGCTCGCCAGGGGCAGGTTCGTGGAGTTGGTATTCCCCGCGATCGCCACGCGCCCTGCGCTGTCGATCGCGAGGCCGGCCGCGGACTCGCCGCCGTTGCCGCCGAAGAACGTCGCGAAGACGACGTTGCTGCCGGCCGCGTTCAGCTTGAGCGCGAAAGCGTCGCCGGAAGTCGCGTTGCTCGTGCCGTTATACCCCGCGTAGGTCACCTGGAATGCACCCGCCGACGTCGAGAACGCGCTGCCCGCGGAGCCGGTGATGACGGCCTGGCCCGCGCCGTCCACCTCGATCTTGGCGGGCGAAGTCCCGGGCACGAATGTCGAATAGAGCAGTGCGTTGCCGGCGGGCGCGATCTTCGTGACGAAACCGAGCGATCCAGTGCCGCTCGTGCGATACGCGCCGGTTGTCGTGGGAAAGCGCGATCCGCCGCTTCCCGTGACATAGACGTTGCTCGAAGCGTCGACGGCGATGCCCGCGCCGCCGTCGCCATCGCCGCCGCCGAGAAAGGTGGCCCACACGGCCCGACCGGTCGCGGGATTGATCTTCGCGACGAACGCGTCGCTGCTTCCGCTCTGCGTGCTGTCGAGCGCGTTCGCGATCGGGAAATTCGACGACATCGTCGTGCCCGTCACATAGATGTATCCGTCGACGCCCAGGCGTACGCCGTTCACGTAGTCGTCGGAGCTCCCGCCGAGATACGACGAGTAGTCCACCACCGGGTCGATCACGACCTCGGCGGCGTGGTCGTATGCGCCGAGCGCGAGAGTGATGGTGCGGTCCTCGGCGAGGACGTACGCGCACTCGACCGGGATGCGATTGCCGTCGCGGACCTGGTAGGCCACGGGACGCCGATTGAACACGACTGCATTTCCGGACTCGATCGCCAGGTCGCCCTGCTCGTCGATGCGCACGGCCGAAGCGTTATCCGCGCGCAGGCGGATCGTCGCGGGATCGGCTCCCGGCGCCACCACGAAATCGAATTCGAGCTTTCCGCCGCGAGAGTGGTAGACGAGGTCGATGCCGGGATAGACGGACGGGTATGTCAGTCGCGAAAAGTGCGGGACATCGGCGATGCGCCTGTTCCCTGCGCCGCCCCTGAAATAGTGGGTCCGGAAGTCCGCGGGCTCCGAGGCGCCCGGCTGTGCAACGTTGCGTGCTTCCAATGCGGAAATTCTTACCGGCTCGTCAACGCTCTTCGTCCGGCGCGGATAGATCGACACCGATCCGTCCGCGTGGAGCGCCGCGTCCATGCTCGAGAATCGCCCGCGATAGAGGACATCGGGCGCGTATTGCCCGAGATTCCTCTCGAAGAGGCCCTGAGGCTCGAGCCCGGATCGCGCGGGGGGCGCCGCGGCATGAGCGCCCGCAAAGGGAATCGCCAGCGCGAGGGACGCGCAGACGGCGCCCAAGAATGTCGTCGAACGATGACAGAGTTTGCGGAAATCGCGGACACAACAACGTCCAGCGCCTCCCGTAAGCGAGCGGGACAGCATCGAGGTGCTCCTGGATTGGTGGAACGGAGTTGTTGTCTTTTGACGACAGTTAAGGCGAGCTAACCGTCGTTATGCGCGGATGAAACTATATTCGAACTTTAAAAAAGAATGCAAGCGTTTTTGTTGCGAACGTAAAATTTTCTACGCCGTCCGCAACTGCACGCACGCTTTCGCGAGTCGAGTCATCCCTTCATCCAGGTCGGCATCCGAGGCGGCGTAGGAAATGCGAAAGTATCCCGGCAGCTCGAATGCTCCGCCCGGCACCAGCGCCACGCCCGCCTCCTCGAGGAAATACATGCAAAGGTCCATGTCGCTCTTGACGAGCGCGCCCTTTGGCGTGCGTCGCCCGAGGAGGTCCTCGCATCCGGGAAATACGTAGAAGGCGCCGTCGGGCACCGCGCAGTCGATGCCCTCGATCGCGTTCATCGCGGCCACGACCTTGTCCCGGCGGCGGCGATAGGCTTCGACGAACGGCTTCAGGAAATCCATGGGGCCGTCGAGCGCGGTGATCGCGGCGGCCTGGCTGATGGAGCTGGTGTGTGACGTCGACTGGGACTGGATCGTGTT
>WNFL01304835.1_pt1 | contig 18365 bp, 15 predicted proteins | sample 5400361 | NCBI WGS metagenome assembly WNFL01 (sample SAMN13153351, study PRJNA577476) | soil metagenome | isolation source: 40 cm soil on Douglas fir-dominated hillslope | place: USA:California | collected 2013-09-17
GCATACCTACTGTTCACCGCGCCCAGCCTGGCCGAAGGAGAGACATCAGGCACACAGTGGGAAAGCAGGCGAGGATTGAGTCATCAATCACAGTGGTAAATTTAGGACCTTCATGCCACTCGAGGAGCCGCACTAGCTCGCGTAGGGTTACCGTGATGAGACAGGCGGCGGTGGGGGAGGGGGGGCGTGAGCAACGACGATGTTGTGCTCAGTGCTGATGAGATCAAACGCACCATGATCAGTTATGGTGGAATTGCGAGACGCATAAGTTTTGGGGACGATAAGGGCGGCATTGGTCAGTGGTACGTGCGTTTTCTTTTCTTGCATGATGATGCATGCTCACACTACACTCTCTTGTGTGGTGAATATAGATGCGAACGCGTTTTGTGTATTGAGCATACCACTCGCTGCCGAGGATTGCGAAACTGACCCCTCGTTCTTGCGTTTGAGGCGTCTATATCTATCAGATTGCTTCATATACCGTAGTATATTGTCTCGGCGTCGATGTACAAAGCCCAATCCCTAACACCCACCCTTGACCCTCTCGTTGTTCTCGACAACTCGCCGTATCAACACCCAACCACCACTCCTCTACACACCCCCACTTTTAATGAAGTTCCGTATATTTCCCAACCAAAATCCCAGACTGAGCGCCACGTGCGCGCTGTTCTCTTCTGCCAAATGTTTACCCACCCCATGCCTCCTCTGGTCTTCTTGGTTTTAAATATGCACCGTGCTCATAGAGAGGAATAGAGTGGTTTCTAGCGTACGAACAGAACGTGGTATTCTAGTTTTATGCGAACGTACAGGGAACCTTCGATCTTTCTGCATGCAACAATACTGTATGGTCTTTCATCTGCATTATTCCAGGATTATTCGCGCTTTTCACTTCGAGGTTTCGAGGGGAAATGTGCTTTGGCGGCGATAGTGGTTCAAACCAGCCCACCAAATTAGAGAAAGGGAGGTCCATCGCCACCATACCATCGACGGCCTCTGTCGTGATAAGAATTACATACACCGATGGATCAATGAAAGAGAAGGAGCAGGGAAACCACACGGGAGCGGGTTGGGTACTATACTAGCTACAACGGGGGTCGCGTGGCGCGTGCAGGATAGGCCTGGTTTTTATGAAAAGGGGTAGAAAGGATAAGGGGAAGGTATGGGAAAATCGCCGAAGCATACGACGCCGAAACGCTGGCGCTGTTAAGGGGCTTGGAAACAGCGATCGAGTTCCAACAAGAAACGCCGGATTTAAGCAGAAAACAGTCAAAGATCGTATTATCAACAACCAAAAGAGCAACTAATATCAACTACTTGCGCATAGGTCAATAGAAAAAGAGGCTAAGAAGCTGCACTGTTGAAAATTTGAGTCCATGAGGTCCCAAAGGCAATGTCATCAAAGTCAAGAGAAACGGATCGATTACGAGATGTAAGGGGAATTGTCAGAAGGGCGGGTGAATGGAGTCCTGTACGAATATCATGAGGTACCCAGTATAGTAACCCACCCTCTGAGTCCCTGACCCAACCCCCCATGTCGGGCTTTGCATAAAAACCAGGATAAATTGGGTTACAAGAGCAAGGTGGGATGGGAACATAGGAAAATGGGTCCCGTACACAGCTAGTTCCATCATCAGAATCAGAAATGGTGTGTTGCCGATCCGAAGAGTAAGCAACGGATTTCACCGAACCCGCATGCTCCTCGAGAGGATTGCCGATTTTGGTACGAGTCCCAGCATCCCAGATTCGAATTGTGCGGTCTTTGGACCCGGAGATGATGTGGCGCCCATCGGAAGAGTAAGCAAGGGACAGCACCGAGCGAGCATGTCCCTCAAGAGGATGTCCGACTGCAGTACCAGTCTCCGCATCCCAGATTCGAATGGTGCCGTCCTCGGATCCAGAGATGATGTACCGGCCATTGGAAGAGTAAGCAACGGACCGCACCTCGCCCTCATGCCCCTCCAGAGGATGTCCGACTGCAATACCAGTCTCAGCATCCCAGATTCGAATGGTGCCGTCCGCGGATCCTGAGATGATATGGCGCCCATCGGGAGAGTAAGCGACAGACGACACCCAGCCAGTGTGCCCATCCAGAGGATCTCCGACTACAGTACCAGTCTCGGCATCCCAGATTCGAATGGTGCTGTCCAAGGATCCGGAGATGATGTGGCGCCCATCGGGAGAGCAAGCGACGGCCACTACCCAGTCAGTGTGCCCCTCGGGGGGGGTCCCAACTGCAGTACCATTCTCTGCATCCCAGATTCGAATAGTGCGGTGGGCGGCTCCGGAGAGGATGTGCCGCCCATCGGGAGAGTAAGCAACGGACCGCACCCAGTCGGTGTGCCCCTCAAGAGGATTGCCGACCGGAGTACCGTTCTCTGCATCCCAGATTCGAATGGTGTAGTCGGCGGATCCGGAGATGATGTGGCGCCCATCGGGAGAGTAAGCAAGGCACAGCACCCAGTCAGTGTGCCCCTGGAGAGGATTTCCAACCGAAGTACCAGTCTCCGCATCCCAGATTCGAATGGTGCAGTCGGTGGATCCGGAGATGATATCCCGCCCATCGGGAGAGTAAGCAACGGACCGCACCGAATCAGTGTGCCCCTCGAGAGGATCGCCAACTGCAATACAACTCTCCATATCCCAGATTTGAATGGTACAGTCGCTGGATCCAGAGATGATGTACCGCCCATCGGGAGAGTAAGCAACGGACCGCACCCAGTCAGTGTGCCCCTCGAGGGGATTTCCGACTGCAGTGCCGTTTTCCGCATCCCATATTCGAATGGTGTGGTCGGAGGATCCGGAGATGATGTGCTGCCCATCAGGAGAGTAAGCAATGGACAGCACCCAGTCAGTGTGCCCCTCGAGAGGATTCCCGACTTCTGCAGTAGTCTCCGCATCCCATATTCGAATGGTGTGATCGGAGGACCCGGAGATGATGTGCCGCCCGTCAGGAGAGTAAGCAACAGAGTTCACCTCCTCTGTATGCACCGTAAGGGGCTCGCCAATTACAGTACCGGACTCAGCATCCCAGATTCGGATCGTTTTGTCAGAGGATCCAGTGATAACACGGGCCCCGTCCGGCGAATAACATATGCTCTTAATGGACCCAGCGTGTCCAGTCCATTCTAATGGTGGCGTTGGCCATGACGTCAGGTTTCCCACTCGTATCCTGATGGCCCTGGTAAATTCTATGCTGAAAATCCTCGATAAAGGTGACTGGGAGGGCAGGAATGGTCGTGTCGAGATGTAGATGTGTGGAGTGCTGAAGGAGATGGGGGTGTGAAAAGTGATCAGGAAATGACAAGTATCCTGAATTCTCTCAAGAAGCGTTGAATCTGCGTCCTACATCCAATTCGAATCAGCTTGGAATGCAAACCAGCAGCAAGCCGCAGATGGACTTACCTTCACCCAGGATAGCAACCTTCGGAGGCTTGGAACGCCAATTGGAACCATCCCCATAATGCTCAACACTTCCACCCAAAATATTTGGTACAATCCTTCAAAGAATTTCTTCAAGCTTCCCAATACCAAGACGTACTGATCGCGGTTATCCGAAGGAAAGCAAAGATGATTCGACCAATGGAGACAACTATACTGTAAGGCGTCCGAGATGTTCTCCTTCACTCGGGATGGGAGATCTCTGATATCTGCATTCGCGAGCCGGGAATCTTCGAGCTTGCAGATGTTGAATCGGAGTTGCGTAGTCATCACTCTGAGGCAAGCTATACCCATTGATAGTCGCAGCGATTGCTGACAAGGAAATCGTAAACCGACAAATGCCGGACACGAATCCCTCGATTGGCCGCTTCATCTCGATATAATAAGGAGCTGAGAGAATCCACCCACGTCTTAACGAGATTAGGTTTTACTCCCGCCAGCTCTGCAATCGTCTCATCGCATAGCGCACGGTAGGGAGATGTTGCAAGAAGGACCCCAATCACTCGCTGAAACTCGATGTTTTTGTGCACTATTTGTGCTTTGAGGATACTAGAGTAAAGGTCATATAGAGATTCTAAGCCGGTCCCGGCTGAGTCTTGCAAAGCGGCCTTCAATGACTCTTCGGGGTCCTCACAGCGTTCAAGGGAAAGGATAAGAGCCTTAACGAAGATGAAAAGACCATTCGCCCGAGAGATAATCCTGTTGAAATCCGATTCCTTGGGCCACGAGCTGTCAAGATTCCAATGAGAGGCCACCAAATTGAACTGGGTTCGGGCGAAGGTTTGCAAATCAGAACCGGCATCTTGATCTGTGGCCAGATCATAAGGTTGATACGACGATTGGGCGAGAGTATCAAAGACTCGTTGGATATCGACTTCGGGTCTGCTGGTGATGATGATCTTCAGCCACGGAGCTTGTGCAGCGGCATTAGTCGCGTCGCCACACTCGTCAAGTGCGTCAATGACAAAGACGAGAGGGCGTTCCGGGTGGCGAGGAAGGGAGTGGATGAAATCAAGAAAAATAGAGCCTTTCATCGACTGTGGAGTAAGGTTTGGGTCGTCGCGAAGGTGTTTTGCTACAATCATTCGAAAAGGGGGGAATAGTATTGCGAGTTTGTGGATAAAAGTCGGAAGGATGTTTAGTGGCTCGCTTAAATTTGGGTCGTCTCTCCGGCAGAAAAAGGCACCAGCAAGATGGTTTCTCTCGTGAAGGCTTGCACAGATCGAATGGGCTAACGTCGTTTTTCCGATTCCGGGTGAGCCGTAGAACCAGTACGTATTACTCCGCTGAACATTCTCTTGACCCGATATATTGGCCACCCAGTCTACGAGTTGGTTGAGGAGAGATTGGCGGGTGCCGTCCATACAGCGGAATTTGCGGTGATAGCCGGTCTCGACGGGTTTAAGACGCCTCAACAGAAGCTCTTGCTCTACTCGCTCTTGCTCTACTCGCTCCTGCTCTACTCGTGCTTGATCTGTTCTCTCTCTCTCTAATCGGTCTCGCTCAGCCCGGTCTCGCTTTGACCGCGTACGCTCCACTCGCTCCACACGCTCTCGCTCCACACGCTCTTGCTCTGCTCGCTCTACGCCAAACTCTTGAATATCAACTATCAACAGATCGAGAAAATGAGAGCTTACTGGTCTCATTGGCTATGCGGAGCGCCTCAACGTACACTGCACGGTCGAAATCTTCGATGATGTTGTTTAACTCTGTGTCCATTTCTTCAATCATTTCCTGGTACGCCGGACCGCCGATCGTTCTCGCTGTGATCATCAGACTCCGTCAATCCCAGATAATGACCACCTACCACGTTTGACATAATCGCATGATAATTTCGCGGCCCTGTGCATTACTTGAAACATTCGCGGGATGAGTTCCTTCAATATTTTTGTTTCTTCGGAGACGATTTCATCTGCAACTTGCCTCGCCAAGGGCAAAATCCGCTGCACCCGATCGCAAAGAGCCGAGGGCATCTGGTCATACTTGTTTTGTTCCTTCAAAAGCTGAGCCGCCAAGCGTTACTTCCAAGTCCGATACGCAAGTAGCGAGCACAAACCTCAAACGTGACGCTGGCAACACCAAAAATCGCCTTTGCAATTGGGTTCAACTATCAGGTGTCAATTTCTTGCTCGTTCTATGTGAATATGGGAGAACAGACCTCTGCGAAGACAGCGCCATATTTAATTGTCATGTCCACGGATTTCTCCATTGATCCACTCATCAGTGGGGAGTATTCCTTAAGCAATCCTTCGAGTTCATGGAGCGACGAGCGTAGGGCTTCGACCTATGCGGGGATTATTAGGCGGCGGAGATGGGCAGTGCGAAAGGTACGAACGGTATTATTAGCAGAGAACCGTACTTCTAGAGAGCCGTTATGTTTTCCGATGACAACGGACCCTGACCTTCTATCAGAAGATATACGCGGACTGGTTGGTGATGACGACTGACTCATTACGGTGAACTCCTGGTTGTTAGAGCCCCAGTAATCACTGAAGAGCCCATGAAGGTCGATGACTTCGTTCCCCTCTTGGTACTTTGCCCAAACTGAATGACCGCTCTTCATTCGAGCCTCAACCCGGATCTGGGATGCCGGGGAAACATCTCTATATACGCACATCCACTAGTGAGTGGACATATTGGGAAAATAAGGGACATACTGGCGTTGTGCTGGTGCCCAGGTGTTGTTGTCTTGCCTCTTTAATTCGCTCTCCACATTTTCTACAAACAACCTCAGCGTATACTCCCGATTTGGAACGTCTTTCAATGTGATTTCTGTATGTTAGCTGAAATGAGCGGTTGGATGTAAACTGAGGTGAAGCGCCGCACGTTCCAGATACAGGCTTGGATTCTTGGTCAGCAAGAACACATGTGGCGCTATCTAGTAATCGAGGGTGCTCACAGGTTCTGTTTCTTGGGATCTTGAGTCGCCATGTTTATTCGATCACTTTCAGGTTGCGACGTGGGTGGGTGTGACCTTGATTGAGGCTGGCTTGACGGCTGTCAGGATTTTGAGCCTGAAGAGCATGAAGGAAAGATCGTTGCCACCACTGGAAATCAGACGGAAATATGAATTAGTTGTAAAGATTTATTGTATTCCCTGTGCGCAAGCGCCGTATCTCTGAGCGCAGATGGCAGGTTTTGCTTGGGATCACGAGGTATGAAGCATCTCCACTCGTCCGTAGCAGAAAGTCACCATACCCGATGCATGCACCTTATTCATCCCAAGACGCCTCTTCGACTATTTACCACTGACGATGAGTAAACGATCAAAATCTGGAACTCCCTTTGAATAGCGACACCAACCCTCGAATCTAATTACTCCTCTGCATTTGAACGGGCGTATATGCCAACTCCATCGTACATTCGCCCATTTGGGCGGCTAGTTAAATGACGTCAGAATTAACGTACTGTACATATATTGCTCTCGTGTGGAGGAACCAACGGTTTCGTTCGGCCCGAAGATTGCACTAGGCCGTGCAGAAAGGGTGCTGAATATTAAGACCCCTGGAGATTTTGGGAGGACGTGAAAATTACAATAACAAATCAAGCAACATTAGGGACAAATCTCCATCTCCAGAAGCATGTATTCAATCACATTTCTTGGCAATGGTCGCCGTCGAAGCTCATTTGTCTTGGGACAAGTGCAGCGCTTCATATATTCCTGAGATACATTTCACACCAAGCTTATATTTTTATTCAGTGCTGTCCAGCTATTGTAACGGGCTTTGAACTCAGGTGCTCTATTTGTTTATTTGTTTATTTGTTTATTTGTTTATTTGTTTATTTGTTTATTTATTTATTTGTTTATTTATTTATTTGTTTATTTATTTGTTCGCTTGTTTGGATTCAAGCCTTAGGGTGGCCCTTCCTTCGCCCATAACTTCACCCACTCGCCCTAGTCTCCGCCAACTCTGCTGCCTCCAACAGGCTGCAACGCCGATCACCTACACCTCACTTACGTCGCCCTGCTGCTACTGTACGATGGGTCCCATCCAAAATATGTGCGGTATCTCCTCGTTGGCATTCACAACCACCGCTCACCGTAATTTTTAATATCTTACAGACCGCAAACATCTATTTCGGTCCATCTCCACTTTCCCTTGCCTTCGCAATCCCTCCAGAAAAGCCCTTTCTCAAAAGCACCACAACAAATAGCTCCTCATCGAGCATTTTTTAACCTCCCATCACGCACTATCACGCGTCCGGCCGCCCGCACCAGCCTTTGACATTCCCTGCTTTGACTTCGACGTTCGTGGCCTACTCATCACCCCAAGGCCGGGTCCCAACTCTCGTGTCACGAACGCGAATGTGTACGAGAACCGTTTGAGGTACTCATAGCTCGCGGATCTATAGCATACTCAGTTCGTCCAAGCTGCAAATGCGGGTGTTGCATGCGTGACGCCGGATCAGTGGCAGAAGCGCCATTTTATCGTCCCCGAATGGCCTTGACAACCATGTGCGTGTTATATATTTATATTTCTACTCACCCGTTCAGTGGAGAAAGTGGGCTGACTGGATTCGCGTAGGGCCCCGTACACCAGTCTCAAGGTGCGCATACGGCTCTCTGACTCCTCTCTTCTGACATATAGTCTCTTTCCATCCTTGTAGCTGTTCCTTACCCACAGCTCCACTCTGGACCACCCTGCCTCTCTGCTCACGAGCAAAACCAAGCACGAATCTTTGCCAATCTCGCAAAAATGCACAGCTTTACACCGCGCCCAGAACCCCACCCCTCCCCAGACTCCCATCCAAACCAATAGCAGCGCTGGTCGCCCAAGCCGTCGGGAACCCCTCGTTGGTCTCCTATCTCCAGGATCACCATCCCCACATCCACCACCACCGCGGCCACAGAATAACTCCAAGTGACTCGAAAGTCGGCGAGATTAAAGGACTCATGTACGAAATGTCCCGCCCATCGCCGTCCCCAGGGTCGTCGTGCATTGGCCCATATGGGGTATACCAGCTTGATGACTGGTGGTGTTCGCATTGGTTCGAACGCCGAGGAGGAGATAAACAGGGTGGAGGGAGGACGCTTGGAGGCTCATTACCCTGATTCGAGAACAGCCAATGCCTCGCTCTCCAGTACTCCGTCGTACCCTACGCCTATGCATTTTCGACCACGTCCAGAACGGGTACGCATCCGCCAGCCCACCAAGTTCCGCCCGTCTACACTCGTCGACCCAAACGCGCGCAGTTTCAGTGTCGCAACAACGATGGTGCCGCCCCTACAACCGCCGATCCAACACACCAGCTCAATCCAGTACTGCCGCCCATCCTTGCACCCGCGAACGAGTACACCCCGCCAGCAGCAGCAGTACACGGGCACGGGCACGACCGACGAGCCCACGCCGACAACACGACGTATGTACGAGTACCGCCCTGGCTTCCCGTCGTCGTTCTCCTCCGCCGTCTATGCAGTCTCAACATCGGCTTCGCCGTCGCCTGCTCCATACACGCCCCCGCACTGGCACTGCCTAGCTACGTCTCTGCAATCTATACACATCCTGGCCGTTCCAGGGTCCGTACGCGTGGAATGGCGTATCGGCGATTGGGAATGCGCACACGCACACGCCCGCTCCAGATGCAAATGCCAAAACTGACGGGCATAGGTACTTCCATTGCTGCGCTTGCCCCTCCCACCCTGGCTGCTGCTGCTCTCCTCGAACCGGCACTACTCACAACGGCGCCGGACTCGAACAACGCACCGCAGGCCTTCTACACGGCCCACGACCTCGATGCGCATTGTTTCACACGCAGTGGGAAAGCAGGCGACGATTGGATTGGCCAGGGTCATCAGTCACAGCCGCGGATCTAGGGCCTCCAAACCACTCGAGAAGCCACACTTGCACCCGCGCCCCGGATCCAGCGCCAGCCGTGACAGTAGTGGTGGACATCGAGCGCCCTGCTAGCGCCCTGCTAGCGCCCCACCCATCTTCGAGGACGACGGTATGATGACCGTCGAGGCTGAAGTCTAGGTTGGTGCCCGCGCCACCCGGAAGCGGAAGTGCGACCAGCTCGCGTAGGGTTACCTCAGGTGGTGAAGGCGCGAGCGACGACGATGTCGTGCTTAGTGCCGATGTGCGCAAGGCGCCAGGATCGGCCATGCTGGGATTGCGGGGAGCAGGAGTATTGCAGATGATAAGAGGCGGCCTCGGTCAGTGGTGTGTACGTTTTATTTCTTGCATGGTGGTACATACTCATTTTTTCCTTGTGGGGTGGGTGTAGATTCGAACGCGTCTTGCGTATCAAACTGGTCTTCAATAAAATAATCGTAGCGCTCTTTTCCAGAAACTGACTCCTTGCGCCTGGGCTTGACGGGTATATACCTATCACATTGGTTCGTATACCGTATTATATTGTCTTGGCATCTATGTACAAAGCCCAATCTCTAAACCAACACCCAGCTTCATTCTCCAGTTCTTGGAACTCGTCGTATCAACACCCAACCACCACGCATCTGCACACCCACCACTTCCTCATGCGGTTCCGTATACATACCACCAAAATCCCTCACTGCCCGCGACCTGCCCGCGGTTCGTTTCTGCCGAACGCTTATCCACCCCATGCCCTCCCCTGGTCTTCTTGATTTCAAATATGTACCGGGCTCATAGAGAGAAAGAGAGTCATTCTTAGTGTATGAGCAGAACGTGGTATTCTTGTTTTATGTGTACAGGGAATCTTCGGTCTTTCAGCAAGCGACCATATGGCCCTTTTACCTGCGTTTTGCCAGAATAATTCACGATTTTCGTTTCAAGGGTTCGAGGGGGAATGTGCTTTGGTGGCGATATTGGTCCAAACCCCGCGGGCCGCAGGAATGTAACGATCGGCTTCAAGCCTCTATTAGGTGATCGACCGAGTTACTACCTCAGGAAGTTCTCGTCCAGACACTGCGCTCCTTCACCGATTAAAATACAACTCTGCATTCGTTCCGGTTTCATTCGTATAATCCACAAGGCCTACGGTTATCTTGTATTTAATCTACGAAATTTCTCAATCCTAAGCACCGGTTGCTTCGTATTCCTTTACATTGATAAGAGACAGTGAAAGTACAGTTCCAATGAGTGCATATACNNNNACCTACAAACGTAACAGAAGTGCTCCGTGTAAGGTTTCGATTCTCTTCGACCTTGTTTCTTACAGGGACGTCCGAGTACAATCGAATCCCTTAATATATTGAAAGAGACAGGGGTGTACTAATTGAACGTGCTGGTAAGAGTGTTGGGGTGGAGTAAAGGTACAGGACTCGCAAGCGGCAGGTTTATATAGGCGTGAATCATATTACGTGATAGTAGATGAAATTAGCCGCGAGTGAGCCTACACTCCGAGAGTTTATTTAGCGCGATCCAGTCCGTGGGCCCTTATACTCCATGTACGTACTCGGCCACAACTCAAATCTGCGTCTCCATTAGACAGAAGGTTATGAAACTCTCTGTTATTAACGTTGCAAGAGGGAGGCTGATATCACTGACAGTATCGCTGTCAGGCCGTGCGCGTCGTAGCACACTGTAGGAAGCAGTAAACTAGGCTTGAGGTGATTTGAGTTGGAGGAAGAAGAGAAAGAGAGAAAGAGGATAAATGTCGAAATTCGAGATTCCGACCGGGGAGGAGGGTCCGATACTGCATTGAGAGCAGCTTGGGGATGTAAGACGAATTAGGGGCGAGAGGGTCGGAAAAGGCTCAGGGGGCAAAGGCCCTGTTGATCATGAAGCGGATCGGAGAAAGACACTTCCGGAATGCATGGTATGTATCATTTGGTTCAATTTGACGTGCCGGACGACTATTCCTGGAGGGATGTGGGTGCTTTGTGAACCACCTGACATGCGTGGGGCCGTAGCAATTGGATTTCTTCACATCAGTCACAATAGTCTCAATAACAGCCTTGCGCCGCTCATCATCTCCCTTTGCAATGTCCTTGGGGACGGCCCGAACGGCGGAAACCAGCACCCTGTTGTTCATAATTGTTAGGGTGGTGAGCCCCGGACTCGGATCGTAGCTTTCCCGAAAGTATCGCTAACGGGTCCACTGAGTGCAGCCTAACATGCAGACTGAAGGAGAACAAGGAATGAAGGGAGTGAGGCAGGACAACGGGCTAGGGGCTGGCCCAAATCGATATTCTGTCTAGGGATGCACAGTAATGCCTACATGTCCTTATATACTTGTACATCGAGGATGGAAGGTGAAATGAATATAGGAACGGGATGCCAGCTATCAGTCGAGGACACGATCGGAAGTGAATAGAATGAATGTGAACTGAAATGGATCGTGCCCGAGAGACGAAATAGAAAAGGAACAAACATCGGGAAGGAAGTGGTAGGACACTTGACACAAGGTAAAGGGGTGGAAACCGGCGGGAGTGGCGGCTAGATGACATATCTTGATAGATGTCATTGAGGCGAGACCGTCGGGGAATGCTTCCGAAGTAGTGCTGTTGGGAATTACTTCCGAAAGTGTTACAACCGTAACAATAATATGCGTGACTCGAGATCCTTGTCCGGTCTGGGGTTGGACAAGGACCAGAGAGCCACATTTTGCATCTTTGGGAGAACTAACCATGATAAGTAATTCACCGATCTCGTGCCCCAATAATGAATGGTTGGAGAAACTGCAATAACCAAAAGAACAACTAAGACCAAACTACATGCGCAGAGTACAACGAAAAAAGGCTAAGAAGTTGCACTTTTGAAAATTTGAGTCCATGAGGTCCCAAAGGCAAAGTCATCGAAGTCAAGAGAAACGGATCGAACCCGAGATGTAAGAGGAATTGTCAGAAGGGCGGGTGAATGCACGCCTGCACGAATATCATAGGGCACCCAGTATAGTAAGCCACCGTCCTCGTCCCTGACCCAACCACCCATGTCGGGCTTTACACCAAAACGAGTATGGACTGGGTTACAAGAGGAAGGTCGGATAGGAACATATGGAAATGGGTCCCACACACGGGTAGTTCCATCCTGAGACCCGGAGACTATGCGCTGCTGATCTGAAGAGTAAGCAACGGATCCCACCGTGGCCGCGTGCCCCTCGAGAGGACTGCCGAGGGCAGCACCAGTTTCCGCATCCCAGATTCGAATGGTGTGGTCGGTGGATCCGGAGATGATGTGGCGTCCATCAGGAGAGTAAGCAATGCACGTCACCAAGCCAGTGTGCCCCTCGAGAGGATTGCCGACTGCAGTGCCATTCTCCGCATCCCAAATTCGAATGGTGGAGTCGCCGGATCCAGAGATGATGTGACTCCCATCAGGAGAGTAAGCAACGGACCGCACCCCGTAAGTGTGCCCCTCCATTGGTTTGCCGACTGTAGTACCATTCTCCACATCCCAGATTCGAATCGTGTGGTCGTCGGATCCGGAGATGATGCGGCGCCCATCGGGAGAGTAAGCAACAGACTCCACACTACCCGCATGCCCCTCTATAGGATTTCCGACCGCAGCTCCATTCTCCGCATCCCAGATTCGAATGGTGTGGTCGGTGGATCCGGAGATGATGTACCGCCCATCGGGAGAGTAAGCAACTGACTTCACCCCGTGAGTGTGCCCCTCTAGAGGATTGCCGATTGCAGTACCATTCTCCGCATCCCAGATTCGAATGGTGCCATCGTGGGATCCTGAGATGATGTGGCGCCCATCTGGAGAGTAAGCAACGGACTGCACCAAGTGAGTGTGCCCTTTGAGAGGATTACCGACTGCAGCACCAGTCAGAGCATCCCAGATCCAAATGGTGCCGTCGTCGGATCCAGAGATGATGTGGCGCCCATCAGGAGAGTAGGCAACGGACCCCACCACGCGCACGTGCCCCTCCGGACGATGTCCGACTGCAGTGCCAGTCTCCGCATCCCAGATTCGAATGGCGCGGTCGCCGGATCCGGAGATGATGTACCGTCCATCGGGAGAGTAGGCAACGGAATTCACCACGCGCGAATGCCCCTCCAGAGCTTGTCCGACTGCAGTACCAGTCTCCGCATCCCAGATTCGAATGGTGCGGTCGGCGGATCCGGAGATGATTTGCCGCCCATCGGGCGAGTACGCAACACACGACACCCAGATAGTGTGCCCCTGGAGAGGATTACCAACTGCAGTACCATTCTCCGCATTCCAGACTCGAATGGTGCGGTCTTCGGATCCAGAGATGATGTGGCGCCCCTCGGGAGAGTAAGCAACAGACCGCACCGCGGCCGCATGCCCCTCCAGAGGATTGACAACTTCAGTACCAGTCTCTGCATCCCAGATTCGAATGGTGCGGTCTTTGGATCCAGAGATGATGTGGCGCCCATCTGGAGAGTAAGCAACGGACAACACCTGGCTAGTGTGCCCATTGAGAGGATTTCTCGTTGCAGTACCAGTCTCCGCATCCCAGATTCGAATGGTGCAGTCGTCAGATCCGGAGATGATGTACTGCCCATCGGGAGAATAAGCAACGGACCGCACCCAACTAGTGTGCCCCTCTAAGGGATTTCCGAGTGCAGTACCAGTATCCGCATCCCAGATTCGAATAGTGTGGTCGGAGGATCCGGAGATGATGTGGCGCCCATCGGGAGAGTGAGCAACACAATGAACCCCCGCTGTATGCCCCGTAAGAGGCTCGCCAATTATAGTACCGGACTCAGCATCCCAGATTCGAATTGTTTTGTCGCCGGAGCTGACAACGCGGGTCCCATCGGGCGAATAACGCACGCTTCTGATGGAGGATGTGTGTCCAGTCCACACCAATGGCGGTGCTGGCCATGACGACAGCTTCCCCACTCGTATCCTGATGGCCCTAGTAAATTCTTTGCTGAACGACCTCGATAGAGGTGACTGGGACGGCAGGAATGGTCTTGTTGAAATATACAGGTGTGGAGTGCTGAAGGAGATGGCGGTGTGAAAAGTGATCAGGAAATGACAAATATCCTGAATCCTCTCAAGAAGCATTGGATCCGCACCCTAAAGCCGATTCGAATCAGCTTAGAATGCGACCCAGCAGCAAGACGGGGATTTACTCACCCTGACCCAGGACAGCAACCTCCGAACGCTTGGAACGCCAATTGGGACCATCCCCATAATGCTCAACACTTCCACCCAGAATAATGGGTACAATCCTTCAAAGAATATCTTCGAGCTTCTCAATACTGATACGCGGTGGTCATGGATATTCGAAGGAAAGCAAAGATGGTTCGACCAATGGAGACAACTATACTGCAAGGCGTCCGAAATGTTCTCCTTCACTCGGAATGGGAGATCTATGACGTCTGCATTAGCGAGCCGGGAATCTTCGAGCTTGCAGATGTTGAAGCGGAGTTGTGTAGTCATCACTCTGAGGCAATCAATACCCAATTGCACGTCCGCGTCTCGTATGTTCACTTGACAGTTGCAGCGATCGCTGACAAAGAAATCGTAAACCGACAAATGCCGGACACGAATCCCTCTATTGGCTGCTTCATCTCGGTAGAGTAAAGAGCTCAGAGCATCCACCCACTTCTTAACGAGATTGGGTTTCACTCCCGCCAGCTCTGCAATTGTCTCATCGCACAGTGCGCGGTACGGGGATGTTGTAAGAAGGACTCCAATCATCCGCTGAAACTCGGCGTTTTGGTGCATAATTTGTGCCTTGAGAATACTGGAGTAAAGTTCGTATAGAGATTCCAGGCCAGTCCCAGCCGACTCTTGCAAAGCTGCCTTCAAACTCTCTTCGGGGTCCTCACAGCGTTCGAGAGCAAGGACAAGAGTTTTAATGAAGATGAAAAGTCCATTCGCCCGAGAAATGATCCTGTTGAAATCCGACTCTTTTGGCCATGGGGTGTCGAGGTGCCAAACCGAGGCCACCAAATCGAACTGGGTTCGGGCAAAGGTTTGCAAATCAGCATTGGCATCTTGATCTGTTGCCAGGTCATATAAACGCGATGTTTGGGTGAGAGTATCAAAGAAATGCTGGATGTCAACTTCGGTCCTGCTGGTGATGATGATCTTGAGCCACGGAGCTTGTACAGCGGCATTGGTCAGGACCCTCATGAGCCCTGGGCGACTTCGAGCGTCGCCACACTCGTCAAGCGCGTCAATTACAAAGACGAGAGTGTGGTCCGGGTGGCGAGGAAGGGAGCGGATGAAATCAAGGAAAACAGAGCCTTTCATCGACTCCGGAGTAAGGTTAGGGTCGTCGCGAAGGTGTTTTGCTACAATGGTTCGAAAAGGAGGGAAGAGTATTGCGAGTTTGTGGATGAAAGTTGGAATGATGTTTAGGGGGTCGCTCAAATTTGGGTCGTCCCTCCGGCAGAAAAAGGCACCAGCAAGGAGGTTTCGCTCATGAAGGTTTGCACAGATTGAATGGGCCAACGTCGTTTTTCCGATTCCGGGTGAGCCATAAAACCAGTACGTATTGCTCTGCTGAACGTTCTCTTGACCCGATTTATTGGCTACCCAGTCCACGATGTGATTGAGGAGAGATTGTCGGGTGCCGTCCATACAGCGGAATTTGCGGCGATAGCCGGCTTCGACAGGTTTAAGACGCCTGAACAGGAGCTTTTGCTCTACTCGCTCTTGCTCTACTCGCTCTTGCTCTCTTCTCTCTTGCTCTCTTCTCTCTTGCTCTGCTCGCTCCACTCGCTCTCGTTCTGCCAGTTCTTGCTCCAGTCGCTCTTGCTCCAATCTCTCTCGTTCTTCCCTCTCTCGCTCCTCTCTCTCTCGCTCCATACGCTCTCGCTTCTCTCTCTCTCGTGCCAGCCGCACTCGCTCTGCTTGCTCTACGCCAAACTCCTAAGGATCAAGTATTAACAGATTGAGAAACTGGAGCTTACTGGTCTCATCAGCTATGCGGAGCGCCTCAACGTACACTGCGCGGTTGAAATCTTCAATTACGTTGTTTAACTCTCCGTCCATATCTTCAATCATCTTCGGGTACGCGGGACCACCGATCGTTCCCGCTGCGATCATCAGCACATGTTAAACCCATGGGTTCACCACCCACCACGTTTCACATAATCGCATGATAATTTCGCGGCCCTGTGAATTACCTCAAACATTCGCGGGATGAGCTCCTTCAGGATTTCTGTCTCTTCGGAGACGATGTTATCTGCAACCTGCTTCGCCAAGGGCAATATTCGCTGCACCTGATCGCAAAGGCCCGAGGGCACCTTGTCGTACTTGTTCTGTTCCTTTAACAGCTAAGCCTTCAAGCGTTACTTTTGCCACTGATTTGCAAGGGGCGAGCACAAACCTCTACTGTGACGCTGGTAACACCCAAAACCACCTTTGCGATTGAGTCAAACTAAGAGGTGTCAACATCTTGCTTGTTTGGTGTGAATATGGCACAACCGACCTCTGCGAAGACAGCGCCATACATAATTGCCCTGTCCACAGATTTCTCTCTCAATCCACTCATGAGTGGGGCGTGTTGCTTTAGCAATCCTTCGAGTTCATGGAGCAACGAGCGTAGTGCTTCTACCTACGCGCACATTATTAGATAATGGTGATTGGCAATGGCAATGGCACGAACTGCATCGTTTGCAGAGAATCGTACTCCCATAGAGCCACGATGCTTTCCAATGGCAACAGCCCCTGTCCTTCTCAATCAGATGTGTGCGGACTGGTTGGTGGTGATTGACTGACTCAGCACAGTAAAGTCGCGACTGCTAGAACTCCAATAATCACTGAAGAGTCCATGAAGGTCGATGGATTCGTTTGCCTCTCGGTGCTTTGCCCAAATTGAATGGCCACTTTTCATTCGGACCTCAGCGCGGAACCGGGATGTCGGAAAAACATCTCTATATACCCACATCCACTGGTGAGTGGACGTATTGGGAAAATAAGGGACATACTGGCGTTGCGCTGGTGTCCAGGTGCGGTTGTCTATCCTCTCTAATTCGCTCTCCACATTTTCTACAAACAACCTCAGCGTATACTCCCGATTTGGAACGTCTTGAAGTGTTATTTCTGTATGTCAGCCGAAATGAGCGGCGTGGATGTAAACTGAGGTGAAACGCCGCACGTTCTAGATAGAGGCTTGGATTCTTGGTCAGTACGAACGCACGCGGCGCTATTTAGCGGGCGAGGGTGCTCACAGGATCTGTTTCTTGTGATCTTGAGTCCCCGTGTTCATTCGATGACTTTGAGGTTGCAACGTGGGTGGGTACAATGTGCTTGACGGCTCTCTGACAGGCTTCTGGCGGTTTGGGCACAACAGAAAAGATGTTGCCATCGCCGGAAATTAGATGGAAATATGAATAAGTCAAAAATATTTCTTATATTCGTTGTGTGCAAACGCCGTCACATTGTGCACTAGATGGCGGTTTTTAGGAGACCCCTCCACTCGTCAGCGATCCATACCCGATGCACTTCATTCGTCTCAAGACATGATTACACCTGGAGGCGACAAACCGATCAAAATCTTGAACTACATTCCAAAACCATCACCGAAACCCTCGAGGGACACACCTCAAACGTCCCCTTCGCCATATACCAACCCATGTTACCGATTATAGCCATTAGCTCCTAGGGTGGCACAGTCGAGAGAATGGACGGGGTTCGGTCTGGTGTTGTGGTCTCTCAAACGCGGCTGGGACGAGCCGGCTGACTCGACGAACCCTTTTGGCGCACTTGCTTACACCTGCTATAGTGAAGTACTCGCATCTGCTTTTCAAATTGCCACGGAGGGCGCGACGCCCGGAAGGAGCACGCATTCCGCCACCTCGACACGAACTTGCGTCGCCGGAGATATACGCCAATTCCATTGTACGTTTCCGCAATGGGTGGCCCGTCAATGTCGTTGAAATCTATACAGCCCTCGCGTGGAGGAAAAGTGCTTTTGGACCTGGGAACAGGGCCGGTGATTCCAATACTCATGCTGGGGAGGGAGACAAGTTGAACCTCAAGGGAAAGAAGGACGACGTAATTAAGGCTGGAAACTAAGGCCGACCGATGATAAGGATGCCTGGAGTTCATGTTCTATTGGATCAGTGT
>WNFL01398520.1_pt3 | contig 18359 bp, 20 predicted proteins | sample 5400361 | NCBI WGS metagenome assembly WNFL01 (sample SAMN13153351, study PRJNA577476) | soil metagenome | isolation source: 40 cm soil on Douglas fir-dominated hillslope | place: USA:California | collected 2013-09-17
TACATGCTTGATTAGTCTCATGCATTTCAGATAAGACACAACAAACTGCAAAGAACACACCGAATGGCAAACTGATCAATCTATACATTCGCCGTGGTCCGCCGCGCAACGCTGTATTTTGCTGTAGTATACTACCAATACCTCTGATGCGAGATTCGGGAATATTTATCTAAATTCCAAGAACTGGAGCGGGACGAGGATGCAAATGACTCGGTTGAAACGCATCTCCCATCGATCTTGACCTCAGAGGGCTTGCCAAATTCTAAGAGCGCGATTCACGGTCCTGCTCAGACCTTTCGGAGACAATATTGAGATGGGCTGAGGATGTCCAACTCTGACAGGACAAGGGGAAGCGGGAGAGGCACAAGCGAGCAAAATTCAAGAAAATGCCCAAAATTCCAGCTAAACGACAAATAGCACGGGGTACAGCTCATGCACATATTCTCAACTGGGCCTCGAGTTTTCCCCTTGTACATCACCGATGTGAGTCTTGCATCAGGGCTGCCGAGACACAAAGGACGTATGCTCATTGTCCCTTTTGCCATCGAATGCTCGCCCCCTCAGACGCCCAAATCATCCTAAAATATCTCGATCTGCCACCATCGTACACTCCTTCTCCATCCAGCGACCCAAAGTCATTTCTTGAGGTCCACATCCACCATCTCCCACCAAACCTCCTCGCGCGCTTTGCTTCGACGCTCGACATCCACGAGCGCTCCTCTCTGTCCGCCATACGCAATCGCAGGACACAGTACTTGCAATCCGCGCCCGATGAGTACACCTTCGAGGGCGCGCGCAAGCGTTTTCCCGATTTGTGGGAGTCCATCGCCCTGGCCAGTGGGGACCCCGCCCCGCGGGTGGACGTGAGAGCTGCTGCACGCGAGGGTGCGGAGGACGAGAAGAAGTGGGCCGAACGCGAGTTTTTGGGCGGCACACGGGGTCAGGTTGCCAAGCTGGCTACTTTGCTCGGCGGATACGAGGAGGAGCGGGTCGCCGCGCAGCAAAGGGAGAAGAGGAGGGAACGTACAAAACTGAGAGAAATCGAGAAGGAGGCCGAGGAAGAGTTTGAGGAGAGCGGCGATGAAAAGGAGCTCGATTCACCGCCCAGTCCTGAGGATTTGGCGCAGGCTCGAGAGACCTTCACTCGTCTAGTAAAGGAAAGGTTCATATATGGTCTTCTGGAGGTATGGTACCCTTCCCGCCTTGAGAATTCGATTTCTAACCTTGATATTTTAGGGTGCTGATTACAATTCCATCGACTGGGACGAGCAGTGGGACCCTCCCCCAAGGGACGACGAGGAGCGCTGGTTTGACGATGAGGATGAGAGTTAGCAACCGGCGACACTCGGACGCGACATTGGTTAGTAAGGGTTATTACAACATCTAGGCACTTTCGATCAACCCCCTTTCCAGCTCTATACCTTCTACTTCACCTCCAAAAACTGCTGTCGTTTATCGTCTGTCGCCTCTGGCTTTCGATCTCCCACCATCAATTGAAGTCTCTCCTGAAATCTCTCGCCCTATCGAAGCGCAATCCTGCCGAGCACAAACTCAGGCCAATAACTTCAATTTATCGGTGAGAACGTGCACAGTGGTAGAACCCGCAAGTGTATTGGAAGCCATACTTCCACTGGAATTTCGCAAAGTTTGTGGCGGGCGAAGGGACATCGTCAGCGAGCCTCGTCGTACATCTATGGCTCCACTATATCGCGCACTTGATTTGCATTTTCAAGACCTCTGGAGCTGGTGCCCGTCTCTATCTGCTTTATCATTGGTCGACCACGCATTCATATATTCGCGTTACCAGAAGGGGTTACCCTCTGTTGGCTATAAGTTGTACATCCGTGCTCTCTCCACCGCCATGGCCCTCCTCCCGTCACTTTCCGTCCAACATACGTGCGGATGAAGTGATGAAATGACACCTTTTTCCCCACCTTCCTTTCAGGGTCGCCTTGCATTATATAGGAGTGACCACGGCCATTGGAGGGTACGATCTAGATGCAGCGGTGCACCCATAGCTCGCTCTACACCCAGCTACGCCTCACGTCCCACGAATGGACCCTCAATTCTTTGTGGTTTCAATAGTACCGAAGACCAGGGAGAGTCCCTGTACCTCGAGCTTATACCCGCCAAAGCTTCTTTCTGCTTTCCGGACTCGACGTCTATCCTTTTTGTCCTGCCACTCCCAGCCATCACCGTTCTGCTTGTTTTTCCCGAAGATTTCCTTGATGGCGAGAGAATCCGTCTCCAGGAAGGATCCTTTTCGGAATTGTGTGCCTCAGACGGACAAACATGGTAATTTGCAGATCAAAGGTTGGTCCTAAATTCCGCCGCCCAAGCTTTTCTTTCAGTAATGTCGCATATACTAATTGAAAGTGTTCATGCAGCTCCAAAACCTATAAAAATACCACCAAGGGACCTTTCATCCGAACCCTTGCCATTTCAGCGGCTTGCCACTGTGAGCAACGATCCATTGGTGCCCCGCACGTCCACTCACCTTTATTAAATCGTAGTTCCTACCACCACTTCGTACGAGGGCCAACGTATGTACCCTGCAAGAATCTATTGGAAATTTGCTTATGCCTCGTTCAAAGGCAAATCGCGGCAATAGTTTCCAGCGCTTTCGAGACGCTGTGACTGAAACCCTGCGACTATACAAGATTCAAATCGACAATGCACTTTTGACTGGTTTGCTCAGTTATATTTGGCGCTGTATGAGCGACACTCAGAAGGAACACTACAGACGCCCTGATGTTCGAGTTCAAGCCCCCAGGAATAGCAGAGGTTATGAACGCATCGCACAGGACCGCGAATGGCGGCCCATTCTACAGGAACTCGGTCAGCTTATTATCGACCTCCATGCATGCAGGTGCAATGCCAATGCGCCGTCCTTCTGCTTTGACGGAACGTGCACGATCAACGCTGATGCGTTACGTAACCGGCTTCCCAATATTCATCGCCTTTGGAGCAACCACAAGTACCCGCGCGAAGAGTTTTCGTCTGATAACCGGGCGGACGGAGGCTCACCGACCACGATGAGTTCAAGCCTTAGCTGTGCTGAGTCGCTCATGCCTCAGCACAGGACCGAAGCCACCATGGTCGCTACTCCGAACCTTCCCTCCCAGCTCGACCTCTCGGAGTTCTACACTCTGATGCAAGATCCTGGGCAGTCTAATCCCCCAGGGACTAACCACACTCCCCCCGATTTCTACCCGCTTCACGAACCAGCCATCGAGACAGCCGCAGACGTGGTAGATGGCTCCAGCTGTCTCCTTGGCATGACCCCTATGATCGACCCCGCCTGGCAGGCGCAAAGCACATACTCCTACGCAATCTATGCTGTCCCGATCAGTAGTTTGCAAGGACAAGGTGTAGCGTTGACGTGCGACACCCGCCACAATATCTCAGGCACGTGGGCTCACCAGTCCTACGCTGACACCAACGCGAACGCAACGACCACGGGTACCAACGGCGAGACTCACCGTTTCTATATTGTGCCAGAGAGCGCACTGGAGGGACGGTTTGTAGGGCAAGGGTGGTCCAATTCATCGTACCAAGGAGCGAATGGTTACGAAGCGACGTATTGATGCACAATCGCCACCACTCTTTCTGTCATGCGGCTACTGTTCCCTGGTCTGCATCGCATGTCACTATACATCCACGTTTAATTATCAAAGGATGCACAGGTTTGACTATTGCCAGGCTATTGGAATCTGACTCAGTGACCTGACGCCAGGTATGAACGCCAGAGTATGTTGAAGGGGAAATTAACTATGATGGTATGATATCTTGGACGCTAATAACCAACTAAATTAGAGGAAGCCACGAGATGCCGCGGGTTCCTGCATTGGGCTCCCTCAACCCAACGTCGAACCGCCCACCTATCTGACCCACTCGCGAACTGTCCGACGTTGGCGCCTAATCTCATGAGTAGGACCAGAATTCTGTTGCTGCGCTGAATCACCGTCGCGATGAGAAGCCTGATAGTGGCCCCGAATACAGAAATTCTGTCAAATCGTAGGAGAACGGCCATCTGCTTTTACACGAAAGCACCCGGGTAGTAACGGTTGCTTGGGCCTGAGTGTTAATATAATGTGGCCTCAACCCCGATGCTGTGTACCCCTTCAAAAATGAGAACGTACTGAGCACCCGCTTGGTTAAGGATATCGGGGTCAATGCGATCCAGAGCGTTCGAACCCACGCTGTTAGCGAGCCCTTGCGCTTGGTTTCTTTTCCGTATACGATGTACAGTGCAATGAAAAGGGGAGGTTCAAACAATGTTGCTCTTATCCATTGCGCCGCTGCAACTGTCCTTAATGCTTTCCCTGACCAGGAGGAGAGTTCTTGTTGAGCGACGTGCCTAAATCTCGAACGGTACTATTGAAATACCAGGAGTTGAGAAGTCTGTTGACGATTTGATTGGTATATCCTGCAAAGTACATATACCTGTGAGCGATACTTGCTCATAGGTGCCGCAACAGGCGCCAAGTGGGAACCCTGGTCGTCGGCTTCCAGGGTGACTTGTTACAGAGTGTAGTTTGCCTCTGGGTGAGATAGAACGCGACAGTAAGGACCAACCAGGCATGACGGGCGAATGGAGAGGGTCGGAGGGACCATCTCACGTAAAAAGAGGCACCTCCACCGAAATTGAGACTCGATTGTCTGACGTAGCGAGGTAGTTATAGTGCCATCCCCCGGCCTTGCGTCTTGCAGGAGATAACGAACAGGGGAAGTAAACCACTGCCACCAAACGCACTCGAGATACGAAGGCAAAGCCCGGAGGTCCCAAGGAATATATGTTATCACCATAAAACGACTCGTAGAAGTATTCCCATTCAACAGAATTGCGGGATAGCCATCACGTCGCAATCTAATGTTCACGGTCTTTCGAGTACGGTCTCTTTTGGGCCTTCCTCGCCAAACGAAGGAGAACACGCATAGGCGAAACTAGTGGAGGAGCGTTGAGAGAACGACCTATGCAGGGTTCTTGTAGCAAGACTTGTTTCGGATCGTTGAGTGGCATTGATGGTAATATGCAATATAAAAGAAGCAATTAGGCCATTCAAGATGGCACTTTGGTACGGCGGAGCGGAGTATGTCAGTACGTATTGCAAAGGGTTTGATTTTCAAGGAGCCGTTTCCGGGGGTCTTTGGAAGAAAAGCAAATAGAAAAGGTGACCCTTGACGAAATGGGGCGAATGGTTGGTCATGTCGTTAAGAGCGCGCGGGCAATGACGACAATCCGAGTAGAAATGGTCCAAGACCTGGTCCACACTGCTTGGCCACATCATACCACAGATAGTGACTCTTAAATTGCAATTTTTTCTCCCTCGTAGCAGGAGGAAATCTTCAAAAAGAATTTGTTGCCAAGCGGTTAAGTCATTGAGTCACTTGGTTCCTTTCAAAGCCGCTGCAGAAATGGCCACAAAATCAGCGACAGTATCCGCTGCTCACCTCACATCCGCTCCACTCAAAGAGACCATCAACCAGGAATTATATGCGGTAATTGGTGACTCGCAGCCAAGTCTCAGCCTGGTATCTCCCCTCCAGTTGACAGACAAGCGGCCAACGAAGAGGTGGTAAGTAGTACACTTCCTATGCCGTGCGTTTGTACTTGTAGGTGTACAAGCCACCAACTCATGCCTTGGTCACAGGCGAGAACGCAAATTCGTTCACCAAGGGCGCAAGGATGGACTGCAGCTCTCGCACTGGGTTATCCTCGATGAAGATGAAGATAGTGAAGGAGAGGATAAAAGTATGCTATTTCTTTCGCTTCACGTTCTTCCCAGTCTGAGGTCGCTGGGATAGGGGACTATCCTTTCGCAAAATACAGCACGCCTACCACAATCTATAACTACGGTGATGAAGAATATACAAAGTATCTGGAAGGTATGTTCTTCTTCCCGGCCCAGTTCTGCATCTGTTGAATAATATACCAGACGAGAGAGAAACCGGGTGGTCGAAAGCGGAGACCGACTATCTCTTTCGTATCTTGAACGACTATGCTTTGCGCTTCTATATCGTTGCGGACCGGTACGAATGGCCCGGCTCAGAACGACACGTCGAGGATTTAAAAGCGCGATACTATGCAATATGTCGGAAACTGTTCAAGGCTCGGCCTTTGGACAGTCCGACTGAACAAGAGAACAGGAACACGGGCACCGTACAGTATGGCTTTGATTATGGTTAGTTCTCCCCGATTCGAGGTATATAGATCTAATCCCAGTATCATCAGCCAAAGAGAAGAGCAGGCGCGAGTTCATCGAGAATCTATGGAATCGAGACCCTGCGACAGTGGCTGAGGAAGATATATTATACCTTGATCTGAAGCGTCTGGAGCAGACGGAGCGCAAGTTCGCTCGCGAACGTGACACCCTGTTGCGCAATCTCGCTGGAATAGAGAGTGGCCTCTCTGGTATTGACATTCAAGAGGATGGACTGGTCGGTTGGGGTGGAAATCCGGCCGATCTTCCTCAACCGAAGCGGCAAGGAGGGCGTAATCGCAAATCATTGCGAGGTCTGGCCGATTTAGACTACGAGCTCTCATCTCACGCCGGATCCAACATGGTCATTTCCCTTGGAGGCAGTCTACCGAATCGGAGTCTAATGCCACCTGCCCAACAAGCGGCGTTTGGTAAGTGGTCTTCACCTACATATTTTACAAGAAAGCCAATAATTTTGAAGACGCAAAACATTGTATTATGCGGGCACCACCCAATCTCGTGCATTCATCGAAAAACACGCATACGCCTGTGCACGTCCGGTCCTCCAAGTTCCCGCCCATGAAGCAACAAACTTTAGCTAGGATCCAACAGATTCTGCAAGAACTCGAAATCAATTCGAGCAGGCTCGTAATGCCAACAAAAGAGAATATTGAACACATGGAGAAGTTAATAACTGTCTGCCAACAGCTCGCAGACGCGAGGAAGGGGCTCGAAAAGCTGGAGGATGAGCTGAGGGCTCAGAAAATTAAGATGGGACTTCCAGTGGACCCGGCTCCGGCGGCATCGACGGGAGCGAACGCTTCAGCGGCCGGTGACGGCAGTCCAACCACAGTGACTCGTGGAACGAGTGCAGGTGCACCTGTTGCAGGGTCTCAGTCGGTGAGCAATCATTTGCTTTTACCTTTTGGTCTCAGCTCTTAACTAAAAACCGTGTCTGCAATTCTCTGACAGCGAAAACGAACCATGTCCGTATCTTCATCCGTAGATAGCTCTGCAACCGGACCAATCCATAAACGGTCTCGGATTAGTTGATCACCCGAAGTGGAGCGAGCCAAAACCAGATTGTTGAGTAGTACGCTTAGATATGACGTGTAGTTTTACGTATGGGATCCGTGTAATTGTACAGTAGCGAGAATATTGCTTGTCATACTCGCTTCCGAAGCCTTCTGATTATTTTACGATCCTGAGGTGCTCTCGCTTCCAGTAGCAACTATACGTCCATTCATCAAATGTAACAGGTGGTGGAACAACATCAAGGGGAAAATGTCAAGTAAAAAAAATGGTGCCAAATTCGGATCCCAAGTCACCTTGAAGGCCGAGTTACGGACAGGGGGAAAAGCTAGGAGTACAAGGGAAATGTGCCACCGAGGGCATCAAGTAAGAAATAAGCGAGCGCGTGAGGTCAGGTCCCAGTGACGGATATGCGCTATCACCGAGGCCCTTGTAAATGCATAAGGCGTTTTCTCGGTACACTCGACGAGGAACGATCGATTAGTTAATATAGCACTTGAGAACCTACCAAGCAATAAAGTGTAAGCCCGTCCTTTGACGGAGAGATAAGGGGAGAGGTGAGAGCTCACCCACAGGAAGGACCACTCGTGACCGAGCCACTGAATAATATGGAGAGGCCTGCGCAAAAGTGAACTAAATGGTATTTTTCACTGATGTCCAATCCAGGATCAATTGGCGAAGGCGACCTCTCAACGCCTGGAACAAAATGAAGACATCGTCAGTCACCTGCATGGAAGACGAGTTTAAAGATCAGAGTGTGACAAGTCTTATGACCAAGACCCCACGGAGAAGACTGTCGCCGACTGCGCCAGCAACGCTGGTGGGGGCGCCTAGCAGTCACGTTCTAGAGGTTATCTATAACACATCCGACCCTAGACATATGAAGCGGTGCCGTCAGGGCCAAGAGTGTGAAGGTTCACTTACATCTTTACAATTCGGGCAGATGGTCGAGTCGGCAAGAGGCTGGAACGCTTGCTGCAAACGAAGAATCGGAGTCGACGCGGCAACTTCCCAAGTGAGACGAGCTGCGATATCGAGCCATGCTCGCTGGATGCTCTGCTGGTCTGTTGCACCGCAAAGGATGGTTCGATCGTGTGTAGCTGGCACAACACGCAGCAATTCTTTTAGCCGTTCGACGCGGCCAACATGGAGGAATACCACGCGGCGGAGATAGACTGGTCCCATGAGTGTACAGAGCTCATCCGTCAGTTGGTGGAGTGGGATTGATGTGAGATACTTGGAGACGTCGACGGCGAGTGAGTCCAGTCCTTGTGATGCGAGCACCGCAAAAGTCTCCAACGGATACACGATAGCAAGCTTGTTGACAATTATTGAATGGAGTGGTTTCCCAGGTGTGAGTGGCTCCTCAAGAGTGAGTCCATAGAGGGGTATACAGCGCAGGGTCTCAGAGATAAGCGGCAATGACGGCATATAGGACGAAGGATCAATGTCGTAAATGCACACGTGAAGGATGAGATTGAGAACATCGGAGTTCAATGGAACTGTGGGGAAATTAGCCTCATCTATCGCTGACGTGGGTAATCCTACCAGCAACGGCCATGCAGGATTCGTCGAGCAACAGTCCCGCAAATGCATTGAGAGATTTAAGCATCCTATACCGGTGAACGGAAAAGAACACTCCATCGGTCGAGACGAGCGAGAGGTCGGGGGGAAAGGGGTCGTTGTCCCGCGGAAAGAAAGTCGTCGAGAGGCTTATACTACTCTCGTCACAGTACGAGTGTTGCTCATCAGGAGTTGTCACTTGCGACGGCTATGTCGCCCGATCTCAGTAAGGAGTGAATGACAGAATGGGGCACGAACCGGAGGGGTAGGCAACATCGCAAACGTTCAAAGGTCAGGTCGGCAGACTTGTGCGTTACCATAAACTGGTTGGTGTCCAGAGATGGACTCGGACAAGGGGGAGGCGAAAGCTCTTTACCACTCGTGGATGGTTGGGATCAAGAGCAGCCTTCGCTCCAGGACTAGCGCCTTTATATAGGGTTGGCTACCGTCCCTCCTCGAATTATCTACAAGGATGATATCAAGAATCAGTAAGAAAACACGCTCACTTGCTGGGGCCCTCGTGTTGCGTCACAGGATCCATCTTGGGAACCGGCGTATAGAACAGAGCGATTGGCATTCTACGGAGTTAACTCTAGGTCGCGGGATCTGAGTACAGTCAACGGCTATCGCTCGCTTGCTGGCGCATCATACTTGTCAGAAATGGGCTGAGGGTTGCGGGCTGCACAGAGCTTGGCAGACAGCAGTGAAGCGCTCTCGTCATGGGATGGACAACGTGTGGATTTAGAACCCTGGCTTGATTGGAGCGCCGCAAACGTCGTGCGCGATCCCCACCGGCTTCGGGCACGACAGGTGCTAGGAGGCCCTTTCATGGCTGAAACTTGAAATCACACCAAAGGGAAACGATGACTAACGATTCCGTTAGTGTAACGCTTAGAACGGTTCCACTGAGACGCGAACTCACTTGCCTTTTAACCGGACATCCACCAGTAGCCCGATCCTTGTTGCAGGCACTGGAGTGGATTAGACAAGCAATATAAGCCACTTCAACCACAGACTGGCGTTGAGTGGACTCCCCGTTCATCCCGAGCGAAGCCGCGCATCCTACATCGTTTGGCAAGGCTGGGCGACGGACCAAGACCACGAGTGGCATCGATATATCTCTTGTATCGCTCGTAGGCCTCTAGGAAGGGGTATTACCTGGCGTGGAGACGAGGAGTGTAGCAAGGAGCGCTACGGCGGATCCAAACCGGTAGATTTCGACCAAGGATAGGGGATGGAGACTTTCGAGGCATCAAGATATCTGGTATCGCATCCAGTGTTCTGCTGTATCGACTGGGAGAGGAGTAAGTAACGCGGCCCTCTCCAGCCTCGGAGTCCAGCCTCGGAGCCTTTCTCGCTTGTTTGGGACGTCACTCCAGGCTCACTTGCTTTGTATGCGTGCGCTCACAATGAATGAATCTAGCATCGACAATTTCTTCAACTTGGATAACGCTCGGCCTTTAAAGATATCTGAATGCAGAGGTACGCTGTCGTTGAAGTTGAAGCGATATCATGGTGCGTCGTTGCCGCATAAGAAGAAGTCCTTCCAGGGTTAGGGTTATCGCACCATGCGCATCTCATGCGTAGTGCCATACTACGTATCTGGATCTCGGATTATGAGGATATACCAAAGAGCAACCCTTCTCAAACCCTCATACCCTGTGTATCGCCAAGGCAGAGGGCACGCCAACCACCTCATCAAGCAGAAGTCTGGCAGAATCAGACTTCTCATGGTGTCGCTCTATTGCCAAGTGTATCTGCGACTGACCGCGTTTGCCTCGTCGACCACAACACTATTCGGCTCCCGTGGACGTGCCAGCAGCTACTTGAGTGCTCCGCTCTCATTTGTTCACACCTATTTCTTCAACATCTAACATCAGGATTCAGGTCGTTTGGACCGTACAACCTGAGCTACGTCATCAACTGACGATATTCCTTCGACTTCCACCGCTGGTGATTACACTCCCACTTACTGCTTTGGCAACCTTCTTCAAAGCGGCCCTGTGCTCTCGATCCGCGATCTATAGGGAGCCAATATATGAGTGGCGAGTGACACTGCCTAGCAGTCGAGCTCGAAAACATGCAATATATCTCACCTCCGCGACATCCCCTCGTCGCAATCTCGCTTGCATTTGCCAGGCTTATTCGCCGCCACCCTTCGAAGCGCAACCAATGACATTCTCAACAACACCGTGTGTAATGTTCCGGGATCAAAGACATTTCCCACTCATGTCTAGACTCCAAAGGAGTGGGCTGGTTGTCGAGGACGGTATTGTATTGTATGAAGCATGCAATTCTCATGCGGTTCTAGAAGCTGTTGTCTGTGGATAGCACGCCAGTTTCCAAACCATTCCCGCCGGGGACACAATATCAGCTCTCCATACGATATTATCGCTCTAGGCTCCTAGGAATTTCTACATTTACCAATTGCAAGGATAGTTCCGCAAAACAGAAGCCTGTAGGTGGTCATTGCCGATATTCTCGCCCCTGACCTTGTTGTAGATTGCAAATTCCCACCCCAGAACGTAGGTCGCTCGCGCCACATGGAAGCCAAAGGAAAGTGGAACTGTCGTTGCTCGATATTGGCACCGATCGGAGTGCGTATTGGTCGACGAACGCGAATAACAATGACCTGGCAGAGATGGCCAAGCCGCGAACCGCGACATCAAACCCAGAGAGAAATAACGGAACTGGACAACCCTGCGCAGAGAGTCTGATGTGGGTGCTCCGAACATCCCAAAGCTCAGGGGGCGGAATATTGCAAATTACTTGCACAGTGCACAATCAACGTCGTCGAGGTACCGGCTCACATGACGGCTCTTTCTCGATGGTGTTTCCAGTTGTTGTTGAAACGCCGCCACAGGCCCGTGAAGCTGAACGAGCAGCTCAAACCTTGTGGTGTCTGTTACTACGAATCCGCTACCTGCGGGACGATCCGTGATGACCAAATCTTTTGGGTTGGTCTTCTCCGTCGCAGCCAGCACACTGGCCAGCACAGTAGTCACAATGTGGTGTGGGCCTGGCGACACCAAGGAATGTGTTTGGCGGCAGGAGCATGATAGATACTGTACATAAATCTATCTAACATTGTCGCCTCCTTATTGGTTAATGAGAATTTTGCAGAAGACAATGAAGTCGAACATCTGAGCATTCGTCCGAGACGTTATGATACAGTAGCTACGGGAGTACGAGAAGCCACAGAACAAGTATTTGAGAATACGGAGAGGGAATAAGTCAGAATGTAGGGCTACACACATTTGCCGAGACGGAACGGTGAAAGGGTAGGGCGGAAACACCGCGGTAGGAGTTGAACAGAGTTGAGGGAAGAGGACATAAGGTCCAGGCAATGCACCAGGAACAAAAAAAAATAGAGGAACCGAAAGCAGTGAGCCAAAGAAAGATCAACTGAAAATGTACGTGGGGGGATAGACCGGAAAAGGCTGCAGTGGACTCCCGGAAGACCGGGCTTCGGTGCTGGTAGCACCTCCTGGAGACGGTTTCCCGAAAGTGGTAACGTTATTCTCGCGGCTCCATGCATCGTCGGCGATCCACTCGCGGAACTGGACCGAGAAGCGGTATGGCAAACCACACTGCAGTACGTCGTATGGTGTCTGCATATCCGCGCCAGTTGCAACGAAAGGCTAGTATGGAACGGTATTAGGGATAGTCTTTAGAAGATACGGGTCGTGGGCTCACCCCGACGGCCTGGCCAAACGGATAAGTCAGTGGATCAGCGATTACAGGCGTAGCATTATCCTGGCCCTGCAACGAAAGATGAGTTTACGTTTGCCAGAAACGATGGATGGAAGACGTACAGTACCCCATGTGGCTGGCAATGACGGGGATTCAGTATGTTGGGAAATACCCTCCCCCTGTGTCATCTGGGCGCCACATATTTTGACATCGTAGCCTGTCCCTGTCTGCGAGTCGAAGTATCCGGAGTATGGCTCCGGCGTTATCGGACCAAGAGAGGGAGAACCGGATGTTGTGGATGCAGATGGGGCGGTGGTAATTGTGGCGAGTGGGTCGATTGTTGTGGCGCCCTCAGGCGTTGGCGTAGAATTTCCACTATACTGCTACGGGAATGTCATGAAGCTGGCAACGTGAAAAAGAGAGGAAGTAAGACCCACGACAAAGGAGTAGTTGGGATTCCAGTTAACCAGATACTGTGGCAGCGATTCGGCAGTGGAAGCGTCGACGGGCACATCGACTTGAAGTGGAGTCGTGCAAGGTGTGGGTGGGTGTGAGCTTTGCTCAGAGGAGGTCGCAGAGAGTGTGTCGGAAAGTGAGAAGACGAAAGTAGAGCCCGCCGGAAGTGTCGAGGTCGGGATATTTGGCCGTTGGCGTCTACCCTTTTTGGAGGGTTTGGGGGATAGCGGGATTTGCATTCTCTGGAAGCGTTCGACCTCGTCGAGGTCGACATGTTCACCAGCATGACGGAGGATGCAGGCACTCAATTCCTCCTCGATGACGACATCTTGTTCCGCAGTGGAGGGAGGTTGCGCACCAAGGTTTGTCTTGCGGTGTTTCTCTTCGTCTGTTGCATTCTGGGGATGGGGGATGAACTGGTAGTCGGGAAAGAGGAGCTGGTGGAACTTCTTGACATCCTGTGCAAGCGCATACCAAGCAGACTGTTCGGGATGGGTGAGAGAGCGCCAAAAGGAGGCAGCAAGATTGGATATGCGTTGCTGGTGACTGCCACTGATACCAGACATTTTGGAGCATTGGGCGCGCCTAGATCGGGATGGGTAACCGTGTTAGGAAGACAAATGGAAGGGAGGCACCTGAAGAGAATGAATGCATTTGGAGGGCGATTGATATGACCGACGGGCTTCTTGCGCGTGTGAGAGTTATCCTTTAGTCCGCCCAAAGCGAGTTTCCGGAGTGAGAGGAAGACGGAGGCGGTAGCGAGTTGGGCTTCAGAGGGCTGGGAGTAGACGAAGTTAAAATTCGAGAGATTGCTTATTGGGGAATGTAAAAGCGTACCGTCTTGGCTGGAATTGTTGGACGAAGTTGGAGAGCTTCCTCGGACAAGACCTGGGGCGCCTTGGGGATGGAGACGTTGATGAAGGTGTTGAACTGGAGGGTGTTGTCATACTGGAGCCGGGAAGCGTGCGCACGATCTTTGCGGAGTGGGGGCATTCGGAAGTAGGGAGTGGTGGTGTGACCAGAAGAGCAGTAGACCAGAAGAGCAGTAGACCAGTAGAGAGCAGAGAGTATGGCGACGAGAAGGCGGAGAAGGCGTAGGAATGAATGAGGATGACGGTCGATCGACGAGGTGTCAAGCTGGTGGAGATCTCAACCGTACCGAATTTTATGTGAACGCGTAGGGCCAAACGAATTCCATCCCCGATTTGGCTGTGCATGATAGGTTCACTTCACGAGCCAGCTTCTCTTTTGTCCCTCCGTTCCGCCGTCCTATTCATCGGCGGCGGCGGCGGTGGTGGCGCGGCGGCCCTCGTACCGTACCTCATTCCATGTCTCACTCGTTCCGCGCCCGCCCACCAATTTAAAAATAAATAAAATACCCCCACATACTGGCGGACCAGATCGATCAGAAGTATTCCCATCGAACGCGCGGTACGTCTGCGCCGCGTCGGGACATCGCTGCGGCCACGTCGCTCCCTCGGAATAATTGTCAATTTGAGCTTTGGATAGCTGGGTTGGATGGTGTCCTCTCCTCCCTCCGTCACAGGGGTCGTCGTCGTCGGTTTTGCCAATCCGGTATATGCAGCCAATTTGTCTCAACAAGCTAAGGACCATCAGTCCCTTTCCCCTTATGGCCTACAAATAAAGACATACAATACCCGCACATACCCGCTGGTCGGCAATTCACTCCCGCCAGTGCGGACTAGAGCGGGGTTCTCGCGTGGCACTCGCGTGGCTGATTCAAAAATACTCGGGCCTATTGCCCGACACTACAGTGTACATATGCTGCTGCGTGCTGACTCGGTCCATACAGATCCGCACCACCTTGGGATCCCGAGTTTTTGTTCCCAGTCGGGACCGAACCGACCGCCGTTCTCGCTCGCCTCTCCGCAATATTCCGACGCCCCTGACTGCGTTCATCCCTCGACGCCGAGCATTGCGCGGCGTAACTGAGCCAGTAAGTCCACACCTTCTGCTGCAAGCACTCGCACAGTATTATCTGCATCCGTCGTTGCGATGTACCGCAGCGTTGTCAAGCCCCGTTGTGCTGAAAACGAATCTCCATGGACACCCGACACCCCACTCTCGTATACTTGATCGAGAAGAACCTTCACAAGTACTGTCAACAGGTGGATGGCGGATCGGCGTAGCGGCGACAGCTTCGCGTCTTTCCGCAACGGATCCGCGTCCATCGCAATGTCCCCTGTTTGCACAATGTGTTGCGATGTAACGTACGATGGAGCCGCACCCTGTGAGTGGTGATGATCTTGTCCCGTTGCCATTGCCGTTGCCGTTAGCTCTTCGTCTTTCTTCTTCTCGACGGATGCCACTGTCTCCAACTGGAGTAAATCCAGCATCGCTTCTCCAATCTCGTGCGAATATGTCGACGTGGCAACTGGTGCCGCATCTATACACCGTGAGAGGAGCGAGATTGCCGACATTCGCAGAGTCGTCGGAAGTTGGTGACTTCGGACGACGAGCAGGAGTGACGGTAAGATATCATCGGCTTAGATAGCGAGAATGAGTCACTACTGTTAGAGTGCAGTTAGGATAGGAGTGCGCTCCACTCACTCACCATAGTTGCCAAGTGACGGTCCGGTGCGCCTCAGCACCTCCGAGATTGCCTCTCCGATACGAAGCCGTAGATTCAATTCTGCTCTGTTCAAGTCCCCAGTATCATCTGTATTCCCTGTATAGCTGCGCAGGAGCCCTAAGAAGACGCCCCGTCCAGATTTAGAATTTTCTGCCATCAAGCCCAACCCTTGAACTGCATTGAGGAAAATGTAACTATCTTCTTCCTGTGCCGACTGCAAAAATATGTCAAGGATGGCGGGTGCCAGTGCCGGGTCCAATATATTCTCCGCCTCCACCGCCGCCGACTGACGCGCGACGAGGTGACGCAACAGAGAAAGGCCATGTGCGCGAACGGGGAGTAAGGGGTCTTGGAGCAGGTGAAGGGCCTCCTGATATGTCTCCTGGGTCCGCTGACGGGCAAGCTCCGCAATGTCGTCTCCGGTGACTTGAATACTATTCGCTGCAGTCGATCCTTCGGTTTCCGCCTGGCGCACCGTTAGCACTAACCGGGCTTCGCGAGCCGCTTGACGAAGTGCCAGAGAATTGTGAACAGTCAGCTCGCCCAGTCGTGTGGCAATTCGCGCAATCGGCGTCGTGGCTGGGGAAGGTTTGAACTGTGGATTGGCTGCAACAAAAGCAGGATCAGCAACGCTTGTTTCATACAAATTAATCGTTTCATACCTTCGAAAAGTGAAAGGAGAAGGTTGACGGCGGTTCGCATCATGTCCCCGCAAACGTCCTCGTCCTCCTCGTGAACCCCATCGTCATCGGGAACAATGCGCAGGGTAGGAACGGGACCTTCCCCGATCAATGTCGAATTGCGTCCGTTTTCTGAAGGCCTCCCTCGCAGTGCGTAGTCGATGAAAGGCAATATTCGTTCCGGTCTACTAAGGAAGGCCGAGCTGTCTGCACGGGACTGCATATGATGAAGCAACTGCAAAAGCAGGAGTGCGCTGGGAACGTTAACCCGAGTTAAAATAACTTCCTCAAGCCGGTATTACTCACCGTGTCGGGTCTTGCTCCTCAGTGGATTGCACCGAATACTCCTTATAGGCGTCAAGGAGATGCACAAAGAACAATGAGGAGAGCTCTTTTCTCCCAACTTTATAGAGCAACTCGGTAAAATGAGTAGGATCTGGCCGTAAATTGAGGGGGTTGGAATTTAAATCTCCGTCAATGAGACAGTTCAGCTCTGAAAGAAGTATATGTGTGTTTTGCGACCTTCTTTTTTGTGCTTAGTTGATCTGTAAGGAAACCTCAACAATAACCTCTTACCGTTGAACAAGGCTCAGAACCAAGCCACAGTCGCCATCGTCCACAAGTTCCCAGTCACCGCCACCGCCGTCCACGATACTCCATAGAAGTAGTACGCCTTCTTCTGCGGGTACGAGCTTGGCCCAGGCGTCAAAAAGACTGCGTGCGCTCGCTCGCACGGAGGGCTCTGCTGTGGGTGTTCGATCCAAGTACGCGACGAGAGAATAGAGTGGAGCAAGAATGGGCGACACAAATTGCAGTACGAGTGGAACCCCACTGGTGGGAGGGGATGCAGTGAGCAGTCTCGAGAGCGTCGTCACTGAGGCGAGTGGCGAAAGCGAACTCTCAGAATGACTTCGGTTTCCGAAGGTGAAGGCTCGATGGAAGATCGGGAAGATAATATTGGGCGATACCTGAGACATGGTCGAATCGAGCATGTGGGCCATGCAATAAGCCGCTGCTCTGTAGTGGGTGACAGGACTCTTGTTTTCTTGGAGTATGTGAACCAGGCGCGGTATGACGGCTCTCAAGTACTCCTAATATCACCACTAAGGGTTCGTTCTGTCAATTTGTCGATATGCTTACTTCGTTATTGATGCCTTTGGGTGGCAAGGAAAGGAGTTGACTAACGGCATCGAATCGCTGTATCGTGTCGCCCGCGATGTCCTCATCAAATGTGGAATAAAATAGAGCTCTGATCCCTTGTGGGTGCATAAGACGTCGAGAGAGGAGGTAGGTGGCAGCCGTTCGTGCATGTGGTGGGAGCGCCCTCGACAGTGCACTTCCAAGGTGTTGGATGCTAGTATCAAGGGGGACACTGCATAGAGGGCTTAACACCAAGAAGGGGAAATAAAGTACGAACACACCTGCCTAGCAGCTTCATCGCCCCCGCACGTAATAAACCGGATTCCGAACAGACGCCGGGCGGCAGCCATCCTAGCACCAACAAGCCACGAAGTGTCTCTATGGGATAGTCTCCATCTAGTATGCCCGATACGGCCGTCCTTTTAGATTCCTGATGCAAAAGGGTGTGCAATCTCATCAAGAGGGTCGCTGCTTCTCGGACGTCTGGTCCACCATCTACAGCCGGTTTTGGTAGACTGTTTTTCCAATGTTTGGACAGTCGGTTCAGAATGGGGTCCAACGCCCAATGAAAGACCAAGCTAGTAGTGGTTCGCAAGACTTGGTAATCCCTCGCACCGAGCAGGGTCGCGCCTGCTTCTTGGTTTGCTGCATCCACCAGAAGAGCAGCATCGACCGCTTCCAAGATTTTTAAAGCCGCATAGCCGGTCGCAGACTGCAGTTGTTCGGTGCTCAAATTCTCATATCCCATGGGAAAGGTCAATTCACCGAACTCGGCCCTTGCTTTCGTCAATCGCTGACTCAATACGCCTGAGATGGGTCCTCGCGCAGCAGTTGACTCGGGCGAAGATCCAGTGAGCATGCTAGCGGCCAGTAGGAGTTGTGACGTTGTAAGAGGTCTAGACGTGTGGGGAGACGCGACTATAAGATCGACCTCCCTTGGGTGTTCTTCTTCTGCCATGGGGATTGTACGGTACAGCAGCTGTGGAACTAAGATGTGTC
>WNFL01443471.1_pt1 | contig 18344 bp, 13 predicted proteins | sample 5400361 | NCBI WGS metagenome assembly WNFL01 (sample SAMN13153351, study PRJNA577476) | soil metagenome | isolation source: 40 cm soil on Douglas fir-dominated hillslope | place: USA:California | collected 2013-09-17
CGCTTCGTCGGGCGCGAGGTGGAGGTGGAGACGCTCGCGGCGCTGCTGCGCGATCCGGAGGTGCGCCTCGTGACGCTGACGGGACCCGGGGGGACGGGGAAGACGCGCCTCGCGCTCCAGGTCGCCGGCGCGCTCGCGGCCGAGCTCGCAGACGGCGTCGCGTTCGTGCCCCTGGCGGCCGTCGCCGACCCTTCGCTCGTGATCCCGGCCGTCGCGCGGCAGCTCGGCGTACCGGAGGCGGCCGGCGCAGATCCGCTCGACGCCCTCGCGGCGCGCCTCGCGGACCGTCGGCTCCTCCTCGTCCTCGACAACTTCGAGCAGGTGACGGCGGCCGCGCCGGACGTCGGGCGCCTGGTGCTCGAGGCGCCGGGCCTCAAGGTCCTCGTCACGAGCCGCGCCGCGCTCCGTCTCCAGGGAGAGCGTGAGTGCTTCGTGCCGCCGCTGAGGCTGCCCGATCCCGCGAGCCTCCCGGCGCTCGCCGATCTCGCGAGGGTTCCCTCCGTCGCTCTCTTCCTCAACCGCGCGCAGGAGGTGAGACCCGAGTTCTCTCTGACGCCCGAGAACGCGCGCACCGTCGCCGAGATCTGCCGGCGGCTCGACGGGCTGCCCCTCGCCCTCGAGCTCGCGGCCGCGCGGATGAAGCTGCTCGCCCCGACCCCGCTCCTCGGCCGCCTGTCGAGCCGCCTGGGCGTCCTGACGGGAGGCGCGGCGGACCTCCCGGCGCGCCAGCGGACGATGCGCGCCGCGATCGACTGGGGCGTCAACCTCCTCGCCGAGAACGACCGGATCCTGTTCCGCCGGGTCGCGGTCTTCCCGGGCGGATTCACGCTGGAGGCCGCCGAGGAGATCGCCGGGCCGGACGGCGGCGGCGCGGACATCCTCGACGGCCTCGGCCGCCTCCTCGACAACAGCCTGCTCCGGCGCGAGGAGACCGCGGAAGGCGAGGCGCGCTACGCGATGCTCGAGACGATCCACGAGTACGGCCTGGAGCTCCTCGCGTCCTCGAGCGACGAGGAGCCGACACGCAGGCGGCACGCCGCGTTCTACGAGAGCCTCGCCGCGGAGGCGGAGAGCGCGCTCGAAGGCGACGACCAGGAGTGCTGGCTGGCGCGCCTCGAGCGCGAGCACGACAACCTGCGCGCGGCGCTGCGCTTCAGCCTGTCCGCGGGCGTTCCCGAGGATGCCCTGCGCGCGGCGGCGTCGCTCTGGAGGCTCTGGTACCTCCACGGCCACTACGCCGAAGGGCGGCGCTGGCTCGGCGCCGCGCTCGAGAAGAGCCGCTCCGCAGCGCCCGAGCTCCGCGTGCGGGCCCTAGTCGCGTCGGGAGCCCTCGCCTTTCTCGAGTGCGACTACGGCCGCGCCGAGGAGATGCTGGACGAGAGCCTCGCGCTCGCCCGCGCGCACGGCGACATGAGGAGCATCGCGCTCGCCCTCCAGTTCCTCGGGAGCGTCTCGCGCGAGAGGGGGCGGTATTCGCAGGCCGTCGCGCGCCACGAGGAGAGCCTCGCGGTCTGGCGCGCGCTCGGCGACGAGCAGGGCGTGGCGCGCTCCCTCAACTACGTCGGCTTCAGCGCGTGGCTGGACGGAGACTTCGACACGGCGCGCCGGCTCTGCAAGGAATCGCTCGCGCTCTTCCGCGGCCGCGGCGATCGCGAGGGGACGGCCTGGGCGCTCCTCAGCCTCGCCTCGGTGGCGCGGTACGGCGGCGACGCCGACGAGGCCACGACGCTCGCGAAGGAGAGCCTCCTCCTCTCGGGCGCGGTCTCGTACAAGGAGGGGAGCGCGTGGGCGCTCGACATCCTGGGCAACATAGCGAGGGGGTCGGGGCAAAGGGAGCGCGCGGCGACGCTCCTCCTCCGGAGCTTCGAGCTCCCCAAGGAGCTCGGGGACCGGTGGCGGATGTCGAGCGTGCTGGACGGAATCGGCGCGCTCGCGTCCGCGCGCGGCGACGCCGAGAGAGCCGTGCGCCTGCATGGCGCCGCCGACGCGCTCCGCCGCGCGATGGGAACGCCGCTGCCGACCGTCGAGCGGCCCGCGCGCGAGGCGTCCCTCGAGAGCGCGGAAGCCGCGCTCGGCGCCGAGCGGCTCGCGGAGGTCCTCGAGGAAGGCAGCCGCACGCCGCCCGAGAGGCTCCTCTCCTGACGCGGTGCCTCCGTCATACTGCGCCGCATGTCCTCGCCCGCCGTCGAGAGCCCCCGCTCGCTCTCGATCGCGGGCGCGCGCGTGGAGCCGCCCCTCAACCGCGTGACGATCGGCGACAAGACCGTCCGTATCGAGCCGAAGATCATGGACGTCCTCCTCGCGCTCGCGTTGCGTCCCGGCGAGGTCGTCTCGAAGGACGAGCTCCTGAAGATCGTCTGGAACGGCACGTACGTCACGGAGGACGTCCTGACGCGCGCGATCGGGGAGCTGCGGAAGCTGTTCGGCGACGACCCCGGGGCCCCGCGCGTCATCGAGACGATAAGGAAGCGCGGCTACCGGTTGATCGCGCCGGTCGTCGAGGAGAGCCGCGAGGCCGCCGCGCCCGCGGCCGCGGCGACCGCGCCGTCTCGTTCCATTCCGCGGGCGGCGCTCGTCTTCGCTGCCGGCCTGGCCGGCGCAGCGGCCGTGTGGAGCGGAGCGCGGCTCCTTCGCGCCCCCGCCGCGCGCGCGCCCGTTCGCGTCGTCCCGCTCACGAGCCTGCCGGGGAACGAGGTCGACCCGGCGCTCTCGCCGGATGGCGGCAGGGTCGCGTTCGCGTGGAGGGGACCGGACGGGAGCGGGCCCTCGATCTGGGTGAAGCCGGTCGACGCCTCCGCGCCGGCACGCATCACGCACGGGACGGGCGACCGCCACCCCGTCTGGTCGCCCGACGGCGGGCGCGTCGTCTTCACGCGCTGGGACGCGGCCACCTGCCGGCTCTTCGAGGCCCCGTCCGGAGGCGGAGAGGAGCGGGAGCTCGGATCGTGCGGGGACGGCCACGATCCGCCGTCGCGCCTGTCGTGGTCGCCCGACGGCGCGTGGCTCGCCATGCGGGCGCTCCATCCGTCGGGAGCGCGCGGGATCGTCCTCGTCTCATCGAGGACTCGCGAGCGCCGCTTCCTGACCGTTCCCCCGAAGGAGATCGCGGGCGACGAGTTTCCCGCGTTCTCGCCCGATGGCGAGACGCTCGCCTTCGTCCGCTCTCTCGCCGGCGGAGTCGACGACGTCTACACGGTCCCCGTCGCGGGAGGCGAGCCGCGTCGCCTCACCTTCGACAACGCGGGAGTCGAGGGCGTCGAGTGGTCGCCCGACTCGGGCTCGCTCGCGTTCTCCTCGAGCCGCGCGGGCCTCTACAGCCTCTGGAAGATTCCGGCGAAGGGCGGAGCCGTCTCGTGGCTGGCGGGAGGGGGATCGAAGCTGAAGCACCCGGCCGCCGCGGCGAGGAGGAACGTCCTCGCGTACGAGAACTGGATCTACGAGGTGAACCTCTGGAGCGTGCCGCTCGGGCGACGCGAGCCGGCCGTGCGCCTCACCTCCTCGACCGACGAGTGGGAGTTCCAGCCCGAGGTCTCGCCGGACGGCTCGCTCGTCGCATTCGTCTCCACGCGCTCCGGAAGCGAGGAGATCTGGACCGTGCGCCGCGACGGCGCCGACCCGCGGCAGGTGACGTCGTTCAAGGGACCGCGCGTCGCCACGCCCCGTTTCTCGCCCGACGGGCGCAGCCTCGTCTTCTCGGCGCGGCCGGAGGGCAGGGCGGACCTCTTCGTCGTCGACCTCGCGACGCGCGTACAGCGCCGCCTCACGAGCGATCCCGCGGACGAGCTGATGCCGAGCTTCTCGCGCGACGGCGCGTCCGTCTACTTCTCGTCGCGCGTGAGCGGCGTCTGGGAGGTGTGGCGCGTACCGGCTCGCGGCGGGGACCCGGTGCGGATGACGGAGGGCGGCGGACAGGCACCGATGGAGGCGCCGGACGGCTTCGTCTACTTCGTGCGGCTCGGCGAGAAGGGGCTCTGGCGCATGCCGAAGGGAGGCGGCGCGGCCGCCCTCGCCGTGCCGTCTCTCACGGCCGACGCGTGGGCGGAATGGCATCCGTCGGAGAGAGGCATCGTCTTCAGGAGCTCGGAGCGGGACGACAAGGCCGTCGTATCGCTCGCGCCGTACGGCGGAGGCCCGTCCGTGGAGCTCGCGACGCTCGAGGATCAGGCGTGGTCGGGCTTCGCGGTCTCGCCCGACGGCGGCTCGCTCGTCTACGCGCGCACGAACCGCCGGTATGCCGACCTGAAGATGCTCGAGAACGCGTTCTAGGAAACCGCGAGCTCCACGTTCGCCTCGTGAAGGCGCCCCGGCCGGCGGCGGAGCTTCCCGCCGTCGCGCTCGGCGAGCGCGGCCGCCGCCTCCGCGAGGATCGCGAGCGCGATCTCTTCCGGCGTCTCGGCGCCGATGTCGAGGCCGATCGGCGCGTGGATGCGCGCCGCGATGCCGGGCTCGATTCGTCTTCCGGCGGCGGCCTCGGTGAGGAGGCGCTCCGCGCGCGGTCGCGGCCCCAGGATGCCGATGTACTGGGGCGGCTCGGCGAGGAGCGTCCGGAGAACGTCGGCGTCGCGCGAGAACGCGTGAGTCATCAGAACGGCGGCCGTCCGCGTGGCTCCGGTCGGAATCTCGCGGATGTCGAGCACGCGCCCTCCGAGGAGCTCCGACACCCGCGAGGCCGAGGCGGAGCGCGGCGCGTGGGAGAGGACGCGCACGCCGAAGCCGGCGGCTCGCGCGAGGCGGACGAGCGGGGGAACATCGGGGCCGGTCCCGAAGACGAGAAGAAGAGGAGCGGGTTCCAGGACCTCCACGAGAGCCTCCGCGCCGCCGTCGAGGACGACGCGCCGCGGCTTCGGCTCACGGGCCGTGAGCGCCCGCGCGAGCGCGGCTTCGAGAGCCGCGCGGGCGGCGCCCGAGGCGTCGCCGTGCGGCTCGCCGCGGTCGAGCACGAGCCAGGCCCCCAGCGGCGCTCCCGGACCGGCGCGAAAGATCGTCGCGCAGCCGGCCGTCCGCCGCGCGGAGCTCGCGGCGGCGAGCCGCTGGAGCCGCGCCGCGCGCCCGTCGTCCAGCGGCTGAAGGAGGATGCGGACGGCCCCGTCGCACCCGAGGCCGAGGCCCCAGACGAGGTCGGCCGGCCCCCGCATGTCGTAGTCGACGGCCGTCGTCTCGCCGCGCGCGAGGACCGCCGGCAGCCGCTCGAGGAGGTCCGCCTCGAGACAGCCGCCGGAGATCGCTCCCGCTGTGCGGCCATCCTCGGCGAGAAGCATCCGCGCGCCCGGCCTTCGGTAGTGCGAGCCCTCGACGTGCGCGAGGAGCGCGAGGACCGCGCGCCCTCCGCCGCGCAAGACGTCCGCCGCCAGGAGCGCGATCGTCTCGAGCTCGCTCACGCCCAGCCCGCGAGGTCCTTCGCGCGGATCGGGAGAGTCCGCGCTCTCCGTCCGGTCGCGGCGAAGATCGCGTTCGCGAGCGCAGGCGCGGCCGGCGGCACGGGCTGCTCGCCGATGCCTGTCGGGCGCCGTTCGCTCGGCACCACGTGGACCTCGACGCGGGGCATCTCGTCGATCCTCAGGACGGGAAACTCGCGGTAGCTCTTCTCCACGACGCGCCCCTTCGCGAACGTGATCTCGCTCTTCAGCGCGTGCGTCAGGCCCCAGACGACGCCGCTCTCGAACTGCCCCTCGAGCCCCCACAGATTGATCACCTGGCCGCAGTCGACCGCGCAGACCACGCGCGGGACGCGCACGCTCCCGTCCTTCGCGACGCGTACCTCGACGACCTCTGCGACGCACGTGCGCCCGTGGTAGATGTTGCACGCGATTCCGCGCCCCGAGCCCTTCGGGAGCGGCTCGTCCCAGCCGGCCTTCTCGGCCGCGAGCGCCACCACGCGGCGGAGGCGCGAGCGCTCGAGGATGTACGGGCCGACGCGCGCGTCGGGACCGTCGAGGAGGGCGAGACGGTACCGGAGCGGGTCGGCCCCCGCGAGGTGCGCGAGCTCGTCGAGGAAGCTCTCGCGCGCGAAGGCGCCGGGCGGATACGCGACCGATCGCCACGCTCCGGTCGGCACGGGCGACGCCACGGGCGCGTAGTCGACGCGGACCGCCGGCACGCGATACGGCATGTCGTACCCGCCCCACGGGTCGCCTTCGAACGCGTCGTTCGGGTCGAAGGGCCCGAACATCGACAGGTGGTACTCCGACATCTTGTGCGTCCAGGCGACCGGGAATCCGTGCGCGTCGAGGCCCGCCTCGAGCCTGTCGATCGAGGCCGGATGGAGAAAATCGTGCGCGAAGTCGTCCTGCCGGGACCAGGCGACCTGCACGGGGCCGTCGATCGCCTTCGAGAGCCGGGCGGCCTCGACCGCGTAGTCCACGCCGAGACGGCGTCCGAAGCCGCCGCCGATGAGCGTCACGTTCACGGTGACGGCCTCCGGCGAGATTCCGAGTGCCGTCGCCACCTCGGTCTGCGCGCGGTTCGGATTCTGGGTCGGCGACCAGAGAGTGCAGCGTCCGCCCCGCGCGTCGGCGATCGAGTTCATCGGCTCGACGGTGGCGTGCGCCTGGAACGGGTAGCGGTACTCCGCGGCGAGCCTCTTCGCGGCGGACGCGAGCGCCGGGTCGACGTCGCCTTCCTTCCGGGTCGTCTTCCCGGACGATGCGATCGCCTCCTCGAGCCCTCGCCAGAGCGCGGGCGTGTCGAGGCGGGCGTTCGGGCCCTCGTCCCAGGTGACCGAGAGCGCGTCCCGGCCCTGGAACGCAGCCCAGGTCGAGTCGGCGACGACCGCGATTCCGGTCGGGATCGCGACGACGCGCTTCACGCCGCGCACGGCGCGGGAGCGCGCATCGTCGAAGCCGACCGCCTCGCCCCCGGGAACGGGACAGCGGGCGACGGCGGCGTAGAGCATGCCGGGCACGACGGCGTCGAAGCCGTAGACGGCGCGGCCGGTCACGATCGCGGGCCCGTCCAGGCGCGCGACGCGCGTGCCGAGGAGTCGGAGCCGCGCGCGCTCCTTCCACGGCGGGTTCTTCGGCACCGAAAGCCTCGAGGCCCGCGCCGCGAGGCGTCCGTAGGCGAGCTTCCTGCCGCTCGCCGCGTGGAGCACGAAGCCGTTCTCGGTCCGGCACGCGCCGCGCGGCACGCCCCACTCCGCGGCGGCCGCCGAGATCAGCATCTCGCGCGCCGCGGCGCCGGTGTCGCGAAGGGGACCCCATCCGCTCGTCACGCTGTCGCTGCCGCCCGTGTTCAGGTCCTTGAAGTCGGGGCCGGGAGTCGCCTGCTCGAGCCTCACGCGCGAGAGGTCGACGTCGAGCTCCTCGGCGATCAGCATCGGGAGCGCGGTCCTGACGCCCTGGCCCATCTCGGACCGGCCGACCCACACGGTGATCGAGTCGTCGGCGCCGATCCGAAGGAACGGCGTCGGCGCGAGCGCGGCGCCCGGCTCCTCCGCGGCCGAGACGACGCGGAGCGGATCGATCGCGAGGACGAGCCCGGCGGCGGCGCCCTGCGCGAGGAACGTGCGGCGGCTGAGGGCGGCGCTCACGCGGTCCTCGCCCCGGCGGCGCGGTGGACCGCGCGCCGGATCCTCTGATACGTGCCACAGCGGCAGACGTGCTCGGAGAGGACGCGATCGACGTCCGCGTCCGTCGGGCTCTTCTTCTCCCGGAGGAGCGCGGCGGTCGACATCAGCATCCCGGGCTGGCAGTAGCCGCACTGCGCGACGTCCTCCGCGAGCCAGGCGAGCTGGCACGGATGCGAGCCGTTCGAGGAGAGACCCTCGATCGTCGTGACACGTCTCTCGCCGATCTCGCCGGCCTGAACCTGGCACGAGCGGCGCGCCTCGCCGTCGAGGTGGACCGTGCAGGCGCCGCACACGCCGATGCCGCACCCGAATTTCGTCCCCGTCAGGCGGAGCTCGTCCCTCAGCACCCAGAGGAGCGGCATTGCCGGATCGACCTCGACGCGCCGCCGCGTTCCGTTGACCGTCAGAGTCAGAGCGTCCATTCCGCCTCCCGTTCGCCGCGCACGGCGGCGCTTCATTCGTTTGGACGGAACACGCGAGCGCTTGTTTCCGAGGTTTCGCCGAGGTTCGGCCGAGTCTTCTCCGAGGAGCCCTGCGGAAGCTGCCTATAATTTCGGCGTAGTGCCCCGCACAGCCCGCGTCGCTCTCCTCGCGCTTCTGCTGCCGCTGCGGGCGCGCGGGCAATCGGAGCCGCCGCCGCAGGACCTGACCGCGATCGAGCTCGAGCAGCTCATGGAGACGCGGGTCACGTCGGTGACGAAGCGCGAGCAGACGGTCGCGAACGCCGCCCAGGCGATCACGGTCATCACGCAGGAGGAGATCCGGCGCTCCGGCGTCGAGACCCTGGCGGACGCGCTCCGGCTCGCGCCCGGCCTCGACGTCGCGCAGATCTCCTCGAATCAGTGGGCGGTCAGCGCGCGCGGCTTCAACGGTCGTTTCGCGAACAAGCTCCTCGTCCTCATCGACGGCCGCACCGTCTACACGCCGCTCTTCTCCGGCGTCTTCTGGGAGGACCAGGACACGCTCCTCGAGGACGTGGAGCGGATCGAGGTGATCCGCGGGCCGGGCGCCGCGATCTGGGGCGCGAACGCTGTGAACGGCGTCGTCAACGTGATCACGAAGAGGGCCGGGCAGACGCAGGGACTGCTCGCCGCCGCGGGAGGCGGGAGCCACGACCGCGCGTTCGGGCGCGTCCGGTGGGGAGGCGTCCTCTCGCCCTGGACCTCTTATCGGGTCTACCTGAAGGGCTTCGCGCGCGACGCGTTCGAGGACGCGGCGGGAAACGACGCCGGCGACCGCTGGCGCGAGGCGCGCGGCGGCTTCCGCCTCGACTGGGCGCGCGGAGCCGAGGCGGCGACTCTCTCCGGTGACCTCTTCTCCGGCTCCCTCGACGAGCGCTTCGCTCTCGCGAAGCTCAGTCCTCCCTACGTGGAGTCCGTCGCGAGCTCGGGCAGTGTCGGGGGCGGCGACCTCCTCGGCAGGTTCCGGCACGCCTTCTCGCCCGATTCGGACCTCGAGACGCAAGTGTCCTGGGGGAGGACGCGGCGAAACGACGCCGTGCACGAAGAGGGGCGCGACACCGTCGAGCTCGACGTCTCGCACCGGCTTGCGATCGGCGAGCGGCACGAGGTCGTCTGGGGACTCGGCTACCGGGCGACGAAGGACGACATCCGGGGGAGCTTCACCATCGCCTTCTACCCTTCCGGCCGGCGCGACGACCTCTTCAGCGGCTTTGCGCAGGACGAGATCACGATCGTTCCCCGACGCCTGCGCCTCACGCTCGGCACGAAGCTCGAGCACAACGACTACACCGGCTTCGAGGCGCAGCCCGACGTGCGGCTGCTCTTCACGCCGTCGGCGAGCGCGTCGATCTGGGCCGCCGTCTCGCGCGCTGTCCGGACGCCCTCCCGCTTCGAGCAGACGGCGCGGATCGGTCTCGCCGTGACGCCGTCCGAGACGCTGCCGGTCGCGACGACGGTCTTCGGCGACCCGGCGTTCCGCTCGGAGACCGTGGTCGCGTACGAGCTCGGCACGCGCGGCCGTGTCCTCCCCTGGCTCTCCCTCGACGCGGCGCTGTTCTATGACGTCTACCGCCGCCTCCGGACGTTCGAGGCGGGAACGCCGGAGCTCGAGACCTCGCCGCTTCCGCCGCACATCGTCTTTCCTCTCCGGCCCGCGAACCTGATGTACGGCGACGCGCGCGGGGTGGAGATCGCCGCGACCGCGGAGGCGGCGCCGGGGCTGAAGATCTCGGCCTCGTACACGTTCCTCCACGTGAACCTCGCGCTCGAGCCGGGGAGCGCCGACGCCACGAGCTCCACGAACACCGCGCGCGACGCGCCCGAGCACCAGGCGCAGCTCCGCGTCGCGTGGGACCCGGCGCCGAAGCTGAAGGCCGACGGCGCGCTCTTCTACCTGGACCGCGTGATCAACCAGTCCGTGCCGTCGTACTTCCGCTTCGACGCCCGGCTCGCGTACGCGCCGAGCGACGCGCTCGAGCTCTCGTTCTCCGGCTTCGACCTGATCGGCCCTCCGCACGCCGAGGTGGGTCCCAGCTTCCTCGTGAGCCCCTCCTTCCTCACGCGCCGCGTCATCGGGAAGCTCGCGTGCAAGTTCTGACACCCCTCGTCCTCGCGGCCGCGATGGCGGCCACGGCTCCCTCGGAGTACCAGATCAAGGCAGCGTTCCTCTTCAACTTCGCGCGCTTCGTGGAGTGGCCGGAGCGGGCCTTCCCCGGGCCGCGCACGCCGCTCTCGATCTGCATCCTGGGCGAGGACCCGTTCGGCGGCGAGCTCGACCGGATGGTCGCGGGCAAGAACGTGGAAGGGCATCCCGTCGACGTGCGGCGCCTGAGGAGGGAAGCGGAGACCGCCGGCTGCCACGTCCTCTTCCTCGGCGCGGCGGAGAACGACCGGGCGCCCGGGGTGCTGGCGGCGCTCGGCGGCTCGCCGACGCTCACCGTCGGCGAGCAGAGCGCGTTCGGCGACGCCGGCGGCACGATCGCGATGTCCCTCGAGAAGAGCCGGGTCGCCTTCGAGGTGAACCTCGCGGCCGCCGGGCGCGCGGGGCTGAAGATCAGCTCGCGCCTCCTGAAGCTCGCGACGCGCGTGCGGCTGACGCACGGCACGCCGTAGGCCATGGCTCTCTTCCCCGACCTCTCGATCGCGAGGAAGCTGACGCTCTTCGGCGTCCTGGCGGCGAGCGCGGCGCTCCTCCTCGCGGGTCTGGCGTTCGGAGCGTACGAGGTCGCGTCGTACCGGGACGTCGCCGTCCACGAGCTCTCCGCCGAGGCCCGCATCATCGCGACCCACACGGCGGGCGCGCTCTCGTTCGACGACCCGCGCACCGCGGAGGAGACGCTCCGCGCCCTGGCGGCCGAGCCCAACGTCGCGGCGGCGGCGATCTACGACAGGCGCGGCCGGCTCTTCGCGGGGTACGCACACGCGGGCTCCCCGGCGGCGTACCCGACGAAGGTACCGCCGGCACCGGCCCACGTCTTCGCGGAGGGGCACGTCGACCTGTTCGAGCCGGTGCGCCTCGACGGCGAGGTTCTCGGGACGGTGTTCATCCGCTCCGAGCTGATCGAGATGCGAGCGCGCCTCGCCCGCTACGGGGAGATCTTCGCCGCCGTGCTCCTCCTCTCGCTGCTCGGCGCGATCGCGGTGGCCTCGCGCGTCCAGCGCGTCGTCTCGAAGCCGATCGTGAGGCTCGCGGAGACCGCGCACGCGGTCTCCAAAGAGCAGAGCTACTCGGTGCGCGCCGCCCCGCACGGGGGGCGAGACGAGATCGGGCTCCTCGTCGGCGCGTTCAACGAGATGCTCGACGCGATCCAGGCGCGGGACGCCCAGCTCCTCGGCGCGCGCGAGCACCTGGAGAGGCGCGTCGCGCAGCGCACGGAGAACCTGACGCTCCAGATCCAGGAGCGCCTGCGGGCCGAGCGCGACCTGAAGAAGTCGGAGATGCGCTTCCGGTCGGTCGCGTACTCCGCGAACGACCTGATCGTCTCGGCCGATCAGACGGGCCGCATCCTCTCGTGGAGCAAGGGCGGCAACTCGATCTTCGGCTGGAGCGAGGAGGAGGTCCTCGGTCGGGAGCTGACGATCCTGATGCCGGAACGGTTCCGCGCGGCGCACCGCGCGGGCCTCGCGCGCTTCGTCGCCACGAAGGAGTCCCGCGTCATCGGGAGGACGATCGAGCTCGCGGGGCTCCGGAAGGACGGCACGGAGTTCCCGCTGGAGCTCTCGCTGGCCACGTGGAGTAGCGAGGACGGGGCGTTCTTCAGCGGCATCCTCCGCGACATCACCGAGAGGAAGCGCGTCGAGGGTGAGATCCGCGCGCTGAACGAGGGGCTGGAGCGCCGTGTCGCGGAGCGCACCGCGGAGCTCGAGGCCGCGAACCGTGAGCTCGCGGCGTTCAGCTACTCCGTGTCGCACGACCTGAGGGCGCCTCTCCAGAGCATCGACGGCTTCTCGCAGGCGCTCGTCGAGGACTACGGACACGTCCTCGAGCCGGAGGCGCTCGACTACCTCCGCCGCGTGCGCGCCGCGACGCAGCGGATGGGTCAGCTCATCGACGACATGCTGACGCTCGCATACGTGACGCGGAGCGAGCTGAAGCGGGAGGACGTCGACCTGACGGGGATCGCTCGGTCGGTTGCCGAGGAGCTCCGGATGCGCGGCCGCGGCCGCGACGTGGAGGTCGTGATCGCGGAGGGACTGAGGGCGACCGGAGACGCGCGCCTCCTGCGCGTGGTCCTCGAGAACCTGCTCGGGAACGCCTGGAAGTTCACGAGCAAGCACGGCGCGGCGAGGATCGAGCTCGGCCGCGCCGACGGAGACGCGCCCTACTTCTTCGTGCGGGACGACGGCGCCGGCTTCGAGATGGCGTACGCGCACAAGCTCTTCGGCGCCTTCCAGAGGCTGCACGGCGCCGACGAGTTCGAGGGAACGGGGATCGGCCTCGCGACGGTCGCGCGTATCATCCAGCGCCACGGAGGACGGGTCTGGGCCGAGGGCGCCGTCGAGAAGGGCGCGACCTTCGCGTTCACCCTCTGAGACAGGTGCGATGAAGAAGATCCTGCTCGTCGAGGACAACCCGGACCACGAGGCCCTGACGCTCCGCGCGCTGAGGAAGAGCAACATCATGAACGAGATCGTCGTGGCGCGAGACGGCCAGCAGGCGCTCGACGTGCTGCTCGGCGAGGGCGAGAAGCCGACGCTGATCCTGCTCGACCTGAAGCTCCCGAAGGTGGACGGCCTCGAGGTGCTCCGGCGCCTGAAGGCCGACCCGCGGACGCACCTCATCCCCGTCGTGATCCTGACGTCGTCCAAGGAAGAGCACGACCTCGTCATGGGCTACAGCTCGGGAGCGAACAGCTACATCCGCAAGCCGGTCGACTTCACGCAGTTCGCCGAGGCCGTGCGCTCGCTCGGCCTCTACTGGCTCGTCCTGAACGAGCCGCCGCCAGCGAACGCCTGAAGCCGCCGCGCAGATGGCGACAGCGCTGCGCGTCCTGATCGTCGAGGACTCCGAGGACGACGCCCTCCTCCTCGTCCGCGCGCTCAAGCGCGGCGGGCTCGACCCGGCGTGGCGTCGGGTCGACGACGCCCGCGAGCTCGCCGCCGCTCTCGACACGGCGGAGTGGGACTGCGTCCTCTCCGACTACACGCTCCCGACGCTCGACGCCCCGACCGCGCTCTCGATCCTGAAGGGGCGAGGCCTCGACGTCCCGTTCCTGATCGTCTCGCGGACCGTCGGCGAGGACGTGGCCGTCGCCGCGATGAAGGCGGGGGCGCACGACTACATCATGAAGGGGAACCTCGCTCGCCTCGTCCCGGCGATCGAGCGCGAGATCCGGGACGCCCACGAGCGCGAGACGCGGCGGCGCGCCGAGAGCGCCCTCTTCGAGAGCGAGGAGCGCTACGCGCTCGCGGCCCGGGGCGCGAACGACGGACTCTGGGACTGGGACCTGCGCACGCGGCTCATCTACTTCTCGTCCCGCTGGAAGCTGATGCTCGGCTTCGCGGACGACGAGATCGGCGACGGTGTCGAGGAGTGGTTCTCGCGCGTCTACCGCGAGGACGCCCCGCGCCTGAAGACGCAGATCGTGGCGCACCTGAACGGCGAGACGGTCCACTTCGAGAACGAGCACCGTATGGAGCACCGCGATGGGTCGTGGCGCTGGATGCTGAGCCGCGGGCTCGCGGTGCGCGACGAGAAGGGGATCGCGTACCGGATGGCCGGCTCGCAGACGGACATCACCGAGCGGAAGCTCGCCGAGGAGCAGCTCCTCCACGACGCCTTCCACGACGCGCTGACCGGGCTGCCGAACCGGGCCCTCTTCCTCGACCGCCTCGGGCTTGCGCTCGAGCGGAGCCGCCGGCGCGACGGCAGATTCGCGGTCCTCTTCGTGGACCTCGACCGCTTCAAGATGGTCAACGACGGGCTCGGGCACGTCGCGGGCGACTCGCTGCTCGTCGCCGTCTCCCAGCGGCTGCTCGCGTTCGTCCATCCGGGGGACACGCTCGCCCGCTTCGGGGGCGACGAGTTCACGATCCTCCTCGACGAGGTCGGGGGCGCGGAGGACGCCGTGCGGACGGCCGAGGGCATCCAGGGCGAGCTGTCGCGCCCGTTCGACCTGCCGGCGGGCCGCGAAGTCTTCACGACCGCGAGCGTCGGCATCGCGCTCTCCGACGGGCGCTACCAGACGGCCGACGAGCTCCTGAGGGACGCCGACACCGCGATGTACCGCGCGAAGGCGCAGGGGCGCGCGCGGTACGTGCTCTTCGATGCCGGGATGCACACGCGAGCGGTCGAGCTCCTCACCCTCGAGACGGACCTGAGGCGCGCGCTCGAGAGGGACGAGCTGAGCGTCTACTACCAGCCGATCGTGTCGATCGAAACGGGAAGGCTCTCGGGCTTCGAGGCGCTCGTGAGATGGCGGCACCCGCAGCGAGGGCTCGTGCTCCCGTCCGAGTTCATCGGGTTCGCCGAGGAGAGCGGCCTCGTCGTGCCGCTCGGCGCGTGGGTGCTGAAGGAAGCGTGCCGGCAGACGGCCGCGTGGCTGCGCGCCGCGGGCGCGGACCCGCCGTTGACCGTGAGCGTCAACGTCTCCGCGCGCCAGCTCGCGCGGCCCGAGCTCGGCGACGAGGTCGAGGCGGCGCTCGAGGAGAGCGGCCTGCCGGCCTCGTCGCTCCGGCTCGAGATCACGGAGAGCCTGACGGTGCAGGGGGCCGATGCGGCGCCGGCCACGCTCGCACGTCTGCGCGGCCTCGGCATCGAGCTTTACGTCGACGACTTCGGCACCGGCTATTCCTCGCTCGGCACCCTGCAGATGCTCCCCGTAGACAAGCTCAAGATCGACTCCTCGTTCGTCGCGAGGCTCGAGGCGAACGAGGGGAGCCGCGAGCTCGTCCGGACGATCCTGGCGCTCGCGCGGAACCTCGGGCTCGGGGTCATCGCGGAAGGGGTCGAGACGGAGGGGCAGCGGCGCCTCCTCGGCGCGCTCGGCTGCGAGCAGGCCCAGGGCTTTCTCTTCGCGCGTCCGCTCACCGCGGAGGAGGCGGGCGCGATGGTCGCCGCGCGCAACCTCCTCGGCGAGGTCGCGGGGGGCGCCTAGGAGACGACGATCGCCTCGGCCTCGATCTCCACGAGCATCTCGGGCGAGACGAAGCCTTTCACCTCGACCATGGCCGTCGTCGGGCGGATGTCACGGAAGACCTCGCCATGGACGCGGCCGATCGCCTCCCACTGCGTGATGTCGAGGACGTAGATCCGCGTTCTGACGACGTCCGCCATCGTCGCGCCCGTCTTCGCCAGCGCCGCCTCGATGTTCTTCAGCGTCTGCCGGGTCTGCGCGGCGACGTCCCCGGCACCGACGATCTCGCCGCCCGCTCCGGTCGCCGTCGTGCCGGAGACGTGGATGAAGGGACCGACCCTCACGGCCCGCGAGTAGCCGACGATCGGCTCCCACGGCGTTCCCGACGCGATGTTCTTCCGTTCCCAGGTCATTTGCCCTCCTAGCGGATGCCGACCACGGCGCGGGGCCGGTAGAGCTCCTCGAGCGCCGTTCTCTCCTCTGGAGTCAGGCGGACATCGAGCGCGGCGACGGACTCCTCGAGGTGCTCCATCTTCGTCGCGCCGATGATCGGCGCCGTCACCGCCGGCTGCGCGAGGAGCCACGCGAGCGCGACCTGCATGTTGGAGACGCCCTTCGCCGCGGCCACGACTCCGACGCGGTCGGCGATCGCGAAGTCGGTGTCCGTGTAGTAGAGCTTGTGGGCGTAGTCGTCGGTCTTCGCCCGGAGCGTCTCGCCCTTCTGCTCGCGGCTCCGGTTGCCCGCGAGGAAGCCGCGCGCGAGCGGGCTCCACGGCACGATGCCGAGGCCCTCCGCGCGGCAGAGCGGGATCATCTCGCGCTCCTCCTCGCGGTAGATCAGGTTGTAGTGGTTCTGCATCGAGACGAAGCGCGGCGCGCCGAGCGCATCTGCGATCGAGAGCATCTTCGCGAGCTGCCAGGCCCACATGCTCGACGCGCCGAGGTAGCGCGCCTTTCCCGCGCGGACGACGTCCTCGAGAGCGCGCAGCGTCTCCTCGATCGGGGTCTCCGGGTCGAAACGGTGGATCTGGTAGAGGTCGACGTAGTCGGTGCCGAGGCGCCTCAGCGACGCGTCGATCGCGTCGAGAATGTGCTTGCGGGAAAGGCCACGGTCGTTCGGCCCGCTCCCCATCGGGAAGAAGACCTTCGTCGCCAGGACGACGTCCGTGCGCCGCGCGAAATCGCGGATCGCCCTCCCGACGACCTCCTCGCTCTTCCCGAGCGAGTACATGTCCGCAGTGTCGAAGAACGTGATGCCGAGCTCGAGGGCGCGTCTCAGGAACGGGCGGGCGGCCTCCTCGTCGAGGACCCAGGGGCGCCAGGCCGACGAGCCGTAGCTCATGCAGCCGAGCGCGAGGCGGGAGACCACCAGGCCGGAGCCGCCGAGGCGGATCGTCTCCATGGCGCAGATTGTGGCGAACTGGCCGACCCGCGCGGTGAAAAGACTTGACAGCGCCCTCCACCTCATGAATATTCATCTCTGTGAATAATCATGCGGCGACTGCGCTCCAGCGCCGGCACGAGATCGCGAGCCTCGTGAGGGAGCGCGCCGTGCGCTCGCAGGACGAGCTCCAGCGGCTCCTCGCGGCGCGCGGCATCGTCGTGACGCAGCCGACGCTCTCGCGGGACCTGAAGGACCTCGCGGTCGTGAAGTCGCCCGCAGGCTACGCGCTGGCGTCCGCGCCCGGCGCCTCCGCGGCGGAGAGCGCCTCGGCGAGGCTGGCGCGCCTGCTGAAGGAGTTCGCGCTCTCGGTCGCGCCGGCGGGCACCCTCGTCGTCGTCAAGACTCCGCCCGGCGCGGCGAACGCGGTCGCGTTGGCGGCGGACCAGGCGGCCGTGCCAGGGGTCGTCGGCACGATCGCCGGCGACGACACGATCTTCCTCGCGGCGAGGAGCGCGCCGGCGGCGGCGCGTCTGGCGCGGTCGCTGGAACAGTCCATGTCGCCGTTCCGCCGTCCGCGCGGTTGACGCGCGCGAGCCTTCGAGATCGCGCATGACGGAGAGAGAGATGAGCCGTGTCGCCGTCGTCGGAGCCACTGGATACGCGGGGGGCGAGCTCGTGGCGCTCCTGGCGCGGCATCCGCGCGCCGAGCTGACGGGCGTCTTCGCGAGCCCCGGCGGCTCGGCGGTGCCGTTCGCGGCGCTCCACCCGTCGCTCGCGTCGCGGAGGGGACCTCGCGTCGCGCCGTTCTCGCCCGCGGCGATGAGAGGAGCGGCTCCGGACGTCGTCTTCCTCGCGACCCCGAACGAGGCCTCCGCCGACCTCGTGCCGGCGCTCCTGGAGAGCGGGATTCGCGTCGTCGACCTCTCGGGCGCGTATCGCCTCTCGGACGCGGAGAGCTACCCGAAGTGGTACGGCTTCGCGCATCCCGCTCCGCACCTCCTGAAGGAAGCGGTCTACGGGCTCAGCGAGTGGTGCGACGGGACCCTTCGCGGGGCGCGCCTCGTCGCGAACCCGGGCTGCTATCCGACCTCCGTCGTCCTGCCGTTGAGACCGCTGGCGCCGATCCTGGCGCCGGGCGCGCCGATCGTCTGCGATTCGGCGAGCGGCGTCTCGGGAGCGGGGAAGAAGGCGGACCTCGCCTTCTCCTTCGCGGAGCTGGCGGGGAACTTCAAGGCCTACGGCGTCGGGACGCACAGGCACGAGCCGGAGATGCGGCAGGCGCTCGGGCTCGCCGACGAAGCCTCGTTCGTCTTCGTGCCGCACCTGCTGCCGCTCGTGCGGGGCATCCTGACGACGCTGCACGTCTCGTTCGATCGCTCCGTCGCCGCGGAGGAGGTCGCCGAGCTCTTCTCGGCGGCGTATGCGTCCGCCCCGTTCGTGCGGCTGCGGCCGGCGGGGGAGCTCCCGGAGCTGAAGGACGTGGTCGGCACGCCGCGGGCGGAGATCGGCTTCGTCCTCCTTCCGGGCGGCCGGCGCGCCGTCCTCGTCAGTGCGATCGACAACCTGCTGAAGGGCGCGGCGTCCCAGGCCGTGCAGAACTTCAACCGGATGTCGGACTTCGAAGAGACCGAGGGCCTCCAATGACGGGCGCCGACGCGGTCGGGCCGACAGTCGTGAAGCTGGGCGGCAGCATCCTCGAGGACGACGCCCTGCGCGGCGCGGCGCTCGAGGCGATCGCGGCGCGGTTCACCGCCGGCGAGCGCCTCGTCGTCGTGCACGGCGGCGGGAAGCGGATCGACGCGATGCTGGCGCGGCTCGGGATCCCGAAGCGGGTCGAGGGAGGGCTCCGCGTGACG
>WNFL01292931.1_pt6 | contig 18323 bp, 21 predicted proteins | sample 5400361 | NCBI WGS metagenome assembly WNFL01 (sample SAMN13153351, study PRJNA577476) | soil metagenome | isolation source: 40 cm soil on Douglas fir-dominated hillslope | place: USA:California | collected 2013-09-17
GCGTCGGATCGTAGCCGCGCCAGCCGCCGCCCGGGAGATAGACCTCGCTCCAGGCGTGCATGTAGCCCGCGTCCTGGCGCGCCCCGGCCTCATGGTAGCCGCTGACGAAGCGCGCCGCGATGCCCAGCGCCCGGCAGGCGTCCATGAAAAGCACCGCGAGATCGCGGCACGAGCCCTGCTTGCGAAGCAGAGTCTCTTCCGGCGGCAGGGGATCGCCGTCCTCGCGGATCACGTAAGCCGACGCATCGCGGATCTCCCGGCAGAGCGCGGTCAAAAACGGCAGCGTTGCGCCGTCGACGGAGAGCGCGAGGGCCTCGGCCCAGCGATCGACCGCCGCGCTCGCGCGCGGCCGAACGAGGTACGGGGCCGCCGGCGCGGCGGCGGCCCCGGGGTAGCGCAGCGGCAATTTTCCGGCGGCCGGATCGGCGAGGATAAAATCGAACGGGTTCCGCTCGAGCGACGACGTCTTCGACGACGCTTTGATGGTGAGCGACTCCGCCGCCCCTTCGAACCAGGCGTGCGCCACCGTGTTGCCGTCGAAATCCAGCGCCTGACTCAGGCCGGCGGGCCGGGGCTCGATCGCGAGGTCGAAATCGATCAGCCGCTGGGCGAAGTCCGACCGCGGCCGGAGCCGGATCGTGTGGGCCCCAAGAAAAACGGCCCGGCCGTAGGAATAGACCGTCGTGTGCTCGATTTCAAACAACACGGTTGCGGTTGAACCTGTTGCGGCGGTTGGCCAGGCGGGCGAGGCTGTCCCGGGGCGATTTGAGCTTGGCAAAGGCCGCGTCGATCCATTGCGCGGGCAGCTCGTTCACCGACGCGCGGAGCCGCTCCTGCCACCAGCTCGAGACGGCGAGCAGATCCTCTTTTTCGTAGCGGTGCTCGACGATGCGAAAAGAGTCGCGCGCGTAGAGAATCACGTCGATGGGAAAATCCACCGCGGCGGCGCTGATGCGCGTGGAGTCGAACGCCAGGCAGCCGACCTTTAGGGCGTGGCGCATCGGGTCGTCGTATTTCAGCGTGCGGTCGAGGATGGGCTTGCCGTAGCCGGCGGAGCCGATGATCTGATAGGGCGTGCCGTGGCCGACCTCGATCCAGTTGCCCTGCGGGTAGACCAGGTAGAGCTTATGCTCCTTGTCCTTCTTGAACTGCCCGCCGACGAGCGCGTAGAAATCGAACGGGAGATCGCTCTTGGCGAGCGCGTCTTTATCCTCTTCGGCCACCCGGCGCACCTGCGCGGCGAAGACGTTGACCGCCTTGAACAGTCGGTCGAAGGGGTCGGCCTGGTCGGAGATCGCCTCTTCAAAGTACGTCACCGCCTTGTCGCGCAGCGAGCGGAGCCCCGAGGTCATCAGGAACATCGACTGGCGCTCCTGCTGGAACACCGCGACCTTGCGGGCCAGCACCACCTCGCTGCCCGACAACACGCGCGTGTCGGCGATCGCGACCAGCCCTTCCTCCACTTTGATGCCGAGACAAAACGTCACTGTGTCTCCCTTTGCGCCGTTTCCGCGCCGCCGCGCTCGCCCAGCGGGCGGAGCGCGAAGAAGCTCTCGAAAATGCCCTGATCGACGAGGTTCAGCTTGCTCTGCAGCCCGTCCAGGAACTCGTGCAGCCCGCGGGCGATGATCTGCTCGACCGGCGTGTAGGCGAGCTCCGCCTGGAGCCGCCCCAGGTGCTGCTCCGCGGAGTTGCTGAACGTGCCGGCCGGGGCGCCGGAGATCGCGTGCAGCGACTCGCCCGCCCTGGTGAGACAGTAGTTGACCGAGCGGGGAAAGTCGATATCGAGCAGGAGAAAATCGAGGATCGGCTCCGGCTCGATGTGGCCGTGGCGCTTGCGGTACATCTCGAAGCCGCTCGCCGACCTGAGGACGGCGGCCCACTGGATGTCGTCGAGCGCGGTGCCCACGTCGGCGGCGGAGGGCAGCAGGATGAAATATTTGACGTCGAGCAGCCGCGAGGTCTTGTCGGCGCGCTCGAGAAAGCGCCCCAGCCGGTAAAAGCACCACCCCTCGTCGTGCAGCATGGTGGCGTCGGTGACCCCGTCGAACAAGAGGCTCGCCTTTTTCACCTCGTTGTAGAAATCGTCGCCGTCTTCGAGCACGCGGCCGCGCGTCGCCGCCGCGTTGACCATCAGGTAGCAGGTGTTGATCTGCTCCCACATCTCGGGCGAGACCGCGTCGCGCACGGTGCGCGCGTTCTCGCGCGCGGCCCGGAGCGACGACAAAATGGAGTTGGGGTTCCGCGGGTCGAACGTGAGAAACTGGATGACGTTCTCGCGCGTGGCGCCCCGGTAATGGCGGGCGAAGAGCGCGTCGTCGCCGGTGATGATGACCAGCGGCTCCCACTGCTCGGTCAGCCCCTTGGGCAGATCGAGCATCATCTGGAGATTGACCTCGACGAAGCGGGCGACGTTCTCCGCCCGCTCGATGTAGCGGCTCATCCAGTAGATCGAGTTGGCGACGCGGCTCAGCATGATACAAGACTCCCGGCCGAAAATTTCCTCACGCGGAAAGCACCCAGGTGTCCTTGCTGCCGCCGCCCTGGGAAGAGTTGACGACCAGCGAGCCGCGCTTGAGCGCGACGCGGGTGAGCCCGCCGGGAAGCACGTAGATGTCCTTGCCGTAGAGAATGTAGGGCCGGAGATCCACGTGCCGGCCGCCGAAGTGGCCGTCGACGATCACCGGGACGCGCGACAGCCCGAGCGTCGGCTGGGCGATATAGTTGCGCGGCTGCTGCCGGATGCGGTCGGCGAAGTCGGCGCGCTCCGCCGCGGTGGAATGGGGCCCGACCAGCATGCCGTAGCCGCCCGACTCGTTGACGGCCTTGACCACCAGTTCTTCCAGGTGCGCGATGACGTAGGCCGAGTCGCCCTCCTCGGCGCAGATATAAGTCGGCACGTTGGGGATGACCGGCTCCTCGCCGAGAAAATATTTGATGATCTTCGGCACGTAGGCGTAGATGCATTTGTCGTCCGCGATGCCGGTGCCGGGCGCGTTGGCGAGCGCGATCCGGCCTTTTTTATAGACTTCCATCAGGCCGGGAACGCCGAGCAGCGAATCCGGCCGGAAGGCCTGCGGGTCGATGAAGTCGTCGTCGATCCGGCGGTAGAGCACGTCGACCCGCTCGAACCCTTTGGTGGTGCGCATGAGGACCCGGTCGTCGGCGACGATCAGGTCCCTGCCCTCGACCAGCTCGACGCCCATCTGCTGGGCCAGAAACGCGTGCTCGAAGTAGGCGGAATTATAAATTCCCGGCGTCAGCACCGCGACGCTGGGCGATTCCACCCGGGGGCAGAGCGATTGCAGCATGTCGAGCAGCCGGCTGGGGTACTCGTCCACGGGCCGGACGCGCGAGGCTTCGAAGACCTGCGGGAAGGTCCGCTTCATCACGCGGCGGTTTTCCAGCACGTAGGACACCCCCGACGGGCAGCGCAGGTTGTCCTCCAGCACGTACATCTGCCCGTCGCGGTCCCGGACCAGGTCGGTGCCGGTGATATGGCACCAGATGCCTTCGGGCGGATCGAGGCCGACGCACGCCTGGCGAAACGACTTGGCGGAGCGAACGATGTGGTCGGGGACCACTTTGTCCTTGAGGATCTTCTGCTGGTGGTAAACGTCGTCGATGAAAAGGTTGAGCGCGTAGACGCGCTGCTTCAGCCCTTTTTCCAGCCGCTCCCATTCCGCCGCCTCGACGATCCGGGGAATGACGTCGAAAGGAAAGATCCGCTCCGTGGCGGCGCCGTCGCCATAAACATTGAAAGTGATGCCGCCCTGGAGCAGCGCGCGCTCCGCGGCCTCCTGCCGGTCGAGCAGCTCTCCCTCCGCCAGCGATTCGATCTTCTGCTGGAGCAGCGTGGCGCCCGGGCGGGCGGCGCCGTCGGCCGAGAACATCTCGTCGTAAAAACCGCCGGTATCGTAGGCGTCGAATTTCATGGTAAGGCCGCTCGGCCGCCGGAGAGAACCTTCATTAGGTATCACAGCAATGGCTGTGCCAGCAAGTTTTTGCTCGCGGGGCCGCGGCCGGACGGGACTTTTTCAACTGCGGAGTGACTAAACTTTAATCGGCGCCGCCTAAGTTCGGTGCAGGGCGGTGTTCCGGCGCGGGGCGCTTTTCATATCCGATGCAATACGACCGGCTTACGCTGGCCTGATCTGCCGACGGCCGGATTCATTCACGCTTGTAATTCCTCGTCCGGTGCATCGAGCCTTCCAAGCGCTCCGCGCCGGATTGAAAAAGAGATGGGAGAGGCGCAAACCGGCTCGGTTATTCCACGTCTTCCTTATGGCGGCTCCGCGGGCGGTCGGTCTGTTTGAGGACTTTTTTCCTGAGCCGGATCGACTGCGGCGTCACTTCCACCAGGTCGTCGTCGGCGATCCACTCGATCGCCTCTTCGAGGCCCATCTCGCGGTGCGGCGTGATCAGGATGTTTTCGTCGCGGCCGGCGGCGCGGATATTGGTGAGCTTCTTCTCGCGGCAGATATTGACGTTCAAATCGTTCTCGCGCGAGTACTCGCCGATGACCATGCCCTCGTAGACGCGCGTGCCCCGGGCGATGAAGAGCGTGCCGCGCTCCTGCAGGTGAAAGACGGCGTAAGGCGTCGTCGGCCCTTCGCGATCGGCCACCATCGCGCCGTTGCTGCGCGACTGGATCGGCCCGTGCCAGCGCGCCCAGCCGTTGAACAGCGCGTTCGCCACGCCGGTGCCGCGGGTGTCGGTCAGGAAGCGCGAGCGGAAGCCGATCAGGCCGCGGGACGGCACGGAGAATTCCAGCCGGACCCGCCCCGAGCCGCCGTGGACCATCTTGGTCATCTTGCCGCGGCGCGTGGCGAGCAGCTGCGAGACGATGCCGATGTGCTCTTCCGGGACGTCGATCACGAGCAGCTCGATCGGCTCGTGGACCGCGCCGTCGGTCTCGCGCGTGATGACCGTCGGCTTGGATACCTGGAGCTCGTAGCCCTCGCGGCGCATCGTCTCGATCACGATGGCGAGCTGAAACTCGCCCCGGCCCGTGACCCGGAACGACTCCGGCGAGTCGGTCTCCTCCACGCGGATGCTCACGTTTTTCCGCTGCTCGTAGATCAGCCGCTCGCGCAGCTTCCGCGAGGTGACGAAATCCCCCTCGCGCCCCGCCCACGGCGAGTTGTTGGAGCTGAAGATCATCGCGATGGTCGGCTCGTCGACGCGGAGCGGCGGCAGCGCCCCGGGATGCTCGCGGTCGGCGATGGTGTCGCCCATCTGGATCTCTTCGATGCCCGCCACGGCGACGATGTCGCCGGCGCCGGCCGATGCGACCTCGCTCCGCTTGAGCCCGCTCCAGCCGAATACCTGCGTGACCTTCACCGGCTGCTGGAAGCCGTCGGCGCGGCAGAGCATGTAGGGGCCGGTGGCGAGCGAGCCGCTCTTCAACCGCCCGATCGCCAGGCGGCCGACGTAGTCGTCGTAATCCAGATTGTTGGCCTGGAACTGGGTCGGCGCGGTCAGGTCCACGACCGGCCCCGGGAGCGACCCGACGATCAGATCGAACAGGGGCTTCAAATTTTCCCCCGGCTGTTTGAGGTCCCGCGTCGCAACGCCGGCGCGGGCGTTGGTGTAGACGATGGGAAAATCGAGCTGGTCCTCGGTCGCGTCGAGATCGATGAAGAGGTCGTAGATCTCGTCCAGCACCTCGGCGGTGCGCGCGTCGGCGCGGTCGATCTTGTTGATGCAGATGATCGGCGGCAGGCCCGCCTCGAGCGCTTTTTTCAGCACGAAGCGCGTCTGCGGCAGCGGCCCCTCGGAGGCGTCGACCAACAGCATCACCCCGTCCACCATCGCCAGCGTCCGCTCCACCTCGCCGCCGAAATCCGCGTGGCCGGGGGTGTCGACGATGTTGATCTTGACGTCGCCGTAGTGGACCGACGTGTTCTTCGCCAGGATGGTGATGCCGCGCTCGCGCTCCAGGTCGAGGGAGTCCATGACGCGGTCGACCACCTGCTCGTTGGCGCGGAAAATGCCGCTCTGGCGGAGCAGCGCGTCGACCAGCGTCGTCTTGCCGTGGTCGACGTGGGCGATAATGGCGACGTTGCGGATGTCGCCGCGGCGGTTTTCGGCCGTTGGGTTCATCGATCCTCTACAATCCTCTACCAGCGGTTAAGCGACGGACGCGCGGCACCCCGGATGGAGGGGTTTAAAAAAAGCGAATAGGCGTTTGCTAGCTCGAGGCCGCGATGATAGGGTAAGATTGTTCTTTAGAGCTTAACTTTGCCGCCTTGGATCAGCCTCTGAGCTTTAACGAAGCCGGAGGCTTTTTTATTTTTCAGCGCAAGGAGTTGATATGTCAGAGACAAGAGCCGAAGTCAAACTGCAGGATGGCACGCTCATCCGGCATAAACTCATGGGGTACGAGGGCCGGACCGACGGCACCACGACGCTCAAGAGCTGTTTTACCCGGGACGGCGAGTCGATAGGGAACGCCCCGGCCAAGCAAGCCTTCCAGTATCGCGTGCTGGTGGCCGGCGAAACCATGCGGCGGATCGCCCCCATCGAGGACCTCGAGGTTCTCGAGGGCGTCACGGAGATCGCCTGCCCGGCCTGTCACTTTTCGTTCCACAGCCGGCCCGGCTTCGCCAACAAGCCCGCCGGGCGATGCTCCTGCGGCGGCTGGATCTGCCCGGCCTGCTCCATGTGCCAGGAGAAGGCCCCCTGCGCCAAACAGAGGCTCCGGCTGGCGCGAAAAGCGGTGGCCAATAAAAAACCAAAAAGTAGTTGACAGGGGAATTGGAACCGGTTATATTGGGCTTCCACTTCAGTATGAGGCCTCCTGAAAAGGAAGATATAGAGTTTGAGGTCTAGCGTCAGTCTCTCCTTGCGAACATACCTAAAGGATAAATACCGACCAGGGCGTGGTTCCAGTCTTTAAGTTCTCCATGTTCTGTTCCTCTTAGCGTCGGCTTCTCAGGGTCAAAGACAATAACATTCTCTCATAGGAGGAGAACATGGGTAATAAACTATACGTAGGCGGCCTGCCCTATTCGGTAACGGATGGGCGGCTCGAGGAAGTCTTCTCGGCGCACGGCACCGTGTCGTCGGCGAAGGTTATCTCGGACAAATTCACCGGACAGTCGCGCGGCTTCGGCTTCGTCGAGATGAGCTCCGGGGGCGAGGCCCAAAAGGCGATGGAGGCCTTGAACGGCACCCAGCTGGACGGGCGCACCCTGGTGGTCAACGAGGCCAAGCCGATGCAAAGCCGTGACGGTGGCGGCGGCGGCGGTGGCGGAGGCGGCGGAGGCCGCGGCGGCAACAGAGGCGGCGGACGCGACCGCTGGTAGATTCACGGTTGATTAAAAACCGTTAAAGCGAAAAAAAAGGGGGGCAACGGGTCGGTTTGCCCCCCTTTTTTTAACTCTTTTTAAACTTTGATTTTCTCTTCAAGGATGTAACAAAGAATGTTGTCTGAATTCATCGGCTTCGGCTCTCTTTTCCTCTACGCCAGCTTTTTCGAGTGGGTTTTGCACCGGTTCCTGATGCACCAGCCTCTGTGGTCGTATCCGTTTCGCTCCCACGCCCTGCTGCACCACGGCATCTTCCGCTCCGGACCGAGCTATTTCTTACTGCCGGGCCAGGAGCAAAAAAATCTCACCTTTGCCTGGTGGAACGCGCCGCTGATCATCGGCCTGCACGCGCCGGCGCTTTTCCTGATCCAATACCTTTTCGAGATAAATATTTTCTTCGGCGGGATGGCGGCGTTGGGCCTGTACTATTTTCTTTACGAATACCTCCACTTCTGCATGCACGTGCCCAAGGGGCGCTGGCTGGAGCGGACCGCGTGGTTCGCCTGGCTCGATGCCCATCACCACCAGCACCACCAGCGCCATTTCAACAACCTGAACGTCGTGCTCCCTCTGGCCGACCTCGTCTTCGGGACCCTCATCCGGGCCCGGAAAAGGATCCCCGCGCAGACGCGGCTGGCCAAGGCCTAGGCGCCGGACGGGGCCGCCGGCAATCCGCCGGAGGCGTCATTTTCGTGACATTTTTTGTCCGGCGGAACGTCCTTTTGTGCCGCCCCTGCCTCTCCTGCCTGAAAAAAGCCAGCCCGTCCAAGGGTTTCTCCAGGCGACCGGGAGGCCTATTCTTGGCATAGTCATTGCTGCTTCATCCCGTCCATGCAGGTTCTCAACTTCGCCCATAAACCCGAAGTCGAACTCGCCTATAGCCAGATCCTGCGCGCGATCGGCCAAAACCTGGAACATCTGAACCTGAAGGCGTTCGAGCTCAAATGCCAGGACGGCGTCTATCTCGTCCAGGGCTGGCACCGGAGCGCCGCCTTGGCCGTGGGCGTGCAGCGGCGCTATGAGATGGAGGATTTAATGCGGCTCGAGGCCGAGGGGGGGGCGGAAAAAGCGCCGCCCCGGCTCGAAGCGGTCCGACCCCATGAACTTCTGCCAGATTCTTCGCAACGCCGGTAACTACGTGGATTTTCAGCGCGGCCTCCTGCTGCGGCTGGAGTGGCAGTACCAATCCGACAAGGTGCAGTGCCTCACGATCCAGTACGAGGCGTGCGAGGCGGAGCGCCAGGCGAAAGACCTTTCCTACGGCGCGGTCGAGGAAATCTGCATTCACATCTACAAGGAAACCAAAAAAGCCCGCCCGCTTTCCGTCCGGCCGATTTTCCCCGAAGCGAGCTGAGTCCTCCAAGGGGATTGTCATTCCCCAAAGAATCCTTTCTGCCTGATTTTTGATTGTGTTTAGTATTTTTGCAGGCTGCTTAAACGCGCTCCTGCGCGGTTGGGGATTCTCTCGCAGGGCCGATGCGTCCGGCACAGGAGCGTCAAGCGTGATGCCGTCGAGCGTACCGCAGGCCCATCGCATCGGCCCGGAGAGAGATCACCGGCCGCGCTATGGCCTATGAGGCTTTTTCGGCAGCCTGCCCGCTAGGCTTTCCAGCCTTTGACCGATACGTCCACCGGCGTCCCCGCCGGATCGTGAATGCCCATCTCGGCGAAGCGGCCGTCGCGCGGCTTTTTCTCGCTGTCCCCTTTCGCCCCCGCCCCACCAGCGGTCGCCAGCGTGTGCTCCATCTCTTCGACCTGAAATCCGAAGTGGTCGATGCCCTCGCGGCCGCCGCGCGCCGGCAGAATCGCGAGGTTGATATAGCCATCGGTCAGATAGATCGCGCGATTGCCGTCGTCGCGCACGGGGCCGCGCCACGCCTCGGTCATCCCGAAGGTCTGTTTGTAGAAATCGGCGGTCTTCTCCTGGTCTTCGCACTTGATCGCCACGTGCCGGATCTTGCCCATAAAATTTCCTCCTTTTACTTGTTATAGAGACGTTCGACAAAGCCGCTCTTTTTGATCTCGTCGAGAATGGTGCGATCGACAAAATGGGCCGGGCCCTGGGATTTGGGCGCGTTCACCTGCTCCAGCTCGAAGCGGAGCCCGGCGTCGTCCGGATAGGGAATCGGCTCCAGGTTGTCCTTCAGGTCGTCCACCCAGGCGCCGACCTGCTCGACGCTCGGGCCGCGCATGTATTTCTGCAGGATGCGCACGGTCCCCGCCTTGTTGTTTTTAAAATAATGGATCGCCTCGATATACGCCTCGACGAAGCGGAGCGCGGCGGCGCGGTCGCGCTTGAGCTTCCGCTCGGTGGTCGTCACCGGCGCGTCGAGCCCCGAAATGCCCAGCTCGCGCGCGCTGGCGCCCTTCAACTGCCGCGTCTTGCCCTGAAAGACGAGCAGCATCGACGACTCGCCGAGCACGCCGACTTCGATCCGCCCCGCCTCCAGCGCCTGGGTGACGCCCGGCGTGCCGCCCATCTGCAGCACGGTGACTTCGCTTTCCTTCAGGCCGGCCTTTTTGAGCGCGGTGCGGAGAAACGTGTCGCCGGCCGAGCCGAACTGCGTCACGCCGATGAGCTTTCCCTTCAAATCCGTGAGGCCGTTGATCGTGGAATTCGGCTTGACCAAAATGCGCTGGGAGGAATAGGAGGACGGCGAGGCGAGCATGACCACGTCCGCGCCCTGCATGCGCGCGCGGATGATCGCCGGTGCCCCGGCGACGATGTAGTCGAGATCGCCGGCGATCAGCGCCTGTACCGTGCGCGGGCTGCCGGGAATGAGGACCACGTCCGCCGTAAAGCCGTGCTTCGCGAGGAGCCCTCCGTCGCGCGCCACCCAGAAGAGGCCCTGCCCCGGATTGACGGCGACGTGGGCGAGCGTGAGCTTTTCGGCCCGGAGCGGCGCGGGAGCGAGAGCAACGGCGAGCCACAGAGCCCGGACGAGGAGCCTCATGCTGAGACCATTATCCCGGCGCGTTGCCGCGTGTCAAGAATAGGCACGAGGCGAGAGGCTACAGGCGAGAGTAAGATCCGGATGAGCTTCTTGTCCCTTTCTTACTCGCGCCTCGCGCCTCATGCCTCTCGCCTTCATTGGTTGACATCGTGGCCCGCCGTCCACTACTTTCGTTCGTCGGAAGACCGGGAGGTAATGTAATATGGCTCAAGATTTCGTCACCAATCAGGAAATCATCACCGCGGCGCGCGCCCAGCTCGACCAGCACGCCTGGAACTATCTGAGCGGCGGCGCCGAGTCCGAGACCACCATGCGGCGGAACCGCCTCGGGCTCGACTGCCTCGCCTTCCGACCGCGCGTTCTGGTCGACGTCTCGAATATCGACACCTCGACGGCGTTTTTAGGCCACCGGCTCAAAATTCCCGTGATGCTCGCGCCGATCGGCTCGCTGCAGATCATCACGCCGGAGGGCGCGGTGGCGGTGGCAAAGGCGGCGGAGGAGTTCGGCACGGTGAATTTCGTGAGCTCGGTGACCGAGCCGGGGCTGGAAGAGACGGCGGCGGCGAGCCGGACGCCGAAGATATTCCAGCTCTACGTCCAGGGCGACATGCAATGGGTGGAGCAAATCCTGGCGCGCGTGAAAAAGGCGGGCTACGACGCGCTTTGCCTGACGGTCGACACCGCCGTCTACGGCCGGCGCGAGCGCCAGATGATGGACCGCTACCTGCCGCCGAGCCGGCGGCAAAGCGGCTACGAGCACCGCGCCAGGCTCACCTGGGAGACCCTCGACGCGATCAAGGAGATCGCCGGCCTGCCGTTTATTTTAAAAGGCGTCGCGACGGCGGAGGACGCGGCGCTCGCCGTCGAGCACGGCGTCGCCGCCGTCTACGTTTCCAACCACGGCGGGCGCCAGCTCGACCACGGGCGGGCGACCATCGACATGCTGCCGGAGATCGCCGCGGCCGTCGCCGGCAGGGCGGAGATCGTGCTCGACGGCGGCATCGTGCGCGGCAGCGACGTGGTCAAGGCGGTGGCGCTCGGCGCGCGCGCCGTGGCCATCGGCAAGCTCCAGGGCTGGGGCCTGGGAGCGGCCGGCCGCGCCGGGCTGGTACGCGTGCTCGAAATGCTGGAGCACGAGATCGCCGTCACGATGGGCCTTCTCGGCGTGACCCGCGTCGATCAGCTGACGCCGGCCTACATCTGCGCGGACCGGCCGGTCGGCCCGGCGCACGAGATGAGCGCGTTCCCCAACCTGCCGGGCGGAAGATTGATCTAAACTGCAAGACCAACCCTCCGCCCGATCCATGGCCGCGCCGCTCGAAGAGCGGTTAGCGCGCTCTTTCGCCGCCCCCGCGCGAGATGGCGACAATCGAGATAATTACCACCAGGACGACGACGCCGCCCACGATCATCGCCACGGTGGGATCCATGCCTAAAAACATGGCGCTCGAAGAGCCCGACGGCGCCGACGCCCCTGGAGCGCCCGGCGCGCCCGGAGCTCCCGGCGCTCCCTGCGGACCCGGACTGCCCGGCGATCCCTCGGGACCCGGCGTCCCCGGCGCGCCCTCGCGGCCCGACGCGCCCTCACGGCCCGGCGCACCCGGCGCACCGGGACTGCCCGGCGCCCCCTGCGGTCCCGGGGTCTGCACTGCGGGCGCGCTTTTCGTGTCGGCCGCCTTTCCTGTTTCCGCCACCACCCCCATTACAGCGATAACAAAAAAAAGGGACAGGGCGCTTATGAGATATTTGCTCATATTACCTCCCTCTGGTTTTTTTTGTGCCCGATTGCACGGCCTCTAGGGTAGCAAGGAGGCAGGCGGACGCAATACGGGTAGATACCTTAAGGGCTGCGGAGCGAAGACAAATGAAAATTTAAACCCGGCCGAGCAGCGCGACCGTCTCGACCTGCTCCGTCTGGGGAAACATGTCGAAGGGCTGGAGCGCCGCCACGCGATAACCGCCGGCGGTGAATTTGTCGAGGTCGCGGGCGAGCGTGGCGGGCTCGCACGAGACGTAAATAATCCGCGGCGGCGCGAGCGTGGCGAGCGCCGCCATGGCGTCGGGCTGAAGGCCCTTCCGCGGCGGGTTCACGACCACGAGATCGACCGGTTCAATATCGCGGCCGGCATCGGCGATTTTTTCCGCCGCGTCGCCCGCGAAGAAGCGGCAATTGCTGACGCCGTTCATGCGGGCGTTTTGCTTGGCCGTGGCGACGGCGAGAGCGCTGTCGTCCACGCCCCAGACGAGCCGGGCCGCCGGCGCCAGGAAGAGCGCGATCGGGCCGACGCCGCAATAGAGATCGAGGACCGTTTCCCCGCCGGTCAGGGCGGCCAGGACGCGGACTCTCTCGTAGAGCTTGCCGGCGACCTGCGGGTTCGCCTGCGAGAAGACGCCGACGGGGAGCCGGACCTTGAAAGGGCCGAGCCGCTCGATGACCGTGTCGCGGCCGGCGAGCAGGCGGGAGTGCGCGCCCCAGATGACGTTGCCGGGATCTTCGTTGATGTTCTGCACGACGCCGGTCAAAAATCCGAAGCGCGCTTTGAGCGCGCGCGCCAGCTCCGCGCCGCCGGGAAACTTCGCGTGCCGGGTGACGAGCGTCAGCACGATCTCACGCGACCAGAAGCTGTAGCGGATATCGAGATAGCGGAGGTCGCCGCCGTCGGTTTTTTCATCGTAAAGGGCGATGCCGAGCCGCTCGATTTCTCTCTTGGCCTGACCGATCACGCGATTGACCGGCTCCGGATGGACCGGGCAGGAGGAGATATCGACGGCGCGATGGCTGCCGGGGAGATAGAGGCCGGTAATCACCCCGCGCTGTGAGCCGCGCACGACGAGCTTGACGCGCGCGCGGTAACCCAGGCGGCGCGGCGACGGCACGACCCCAGGCGTCTCGAGGACCCCAAGCGCGGGGTAGCCCGCCAGCGCCTCGGCCACTTTTTGCTGTTTTTTTCTTAACTGCTCGGGGTATGGTAAATGGATCCAGGCGCAGCCGGCCAGGCAGTCGGGATAGTGCGGGCAGGACGGGAGGTATTCGCCCCGGCCCCGCTCCGTCTCCCTCGCCGGGCGCTTTTGGGTGTTGTCGCGCTGTCGGAAAACCACGGACCAGAGATATAGGGAGGAGCCGGCGGGGTCAATCGCGCGTCGGAAACGGCATGAAGGTCTCGACTTACAAAGGACACACGATCGAGCTGGACTCCCATAAGCTCGGCTCGGGAAAATGGGTCGCGCGCGCGACGGTGATCGTTCACGAGGCGAGCCGGGCCAAAAAAGTTCCGATCTTCGGCCGCCGCCAGGCGAGCTTCGACACGCGCCGCGAGGCGGACGCCTATGCCCTGGAGCTGGCGCGGCTGTGGGTCGAGGGAAAGATCTGGGGCGCCAACGGCCACGGCTAGAAACCGGGCGGCCGCCCGGTTTATTTCGCCGTCGTCCGTAGCGGCCGGCTGAAGCCCTCGCGCCAGCCTTTGATCAGCCCCTGATTCGTCAGCTCGCGCAAAAACGTGTAGGTGTTTTCCGTGAGATCGAAGGGCAGCGTCGGGATTTTTTCTTCTTCCGGCGCGGTGCGCTCGACTTTGGCGATGATGCAGAACAGCTCGCCCTTCGCGAGCGCGGCGGAGAGCGCGCGCTCGAGCTCCTCCACATTCGCGCACGTCACGCTGTTCGCGATCCCCGAGGCGCGGGCGATGGCGGCGAGGTCGGCCTTGCCGGCGGTGGCCGAGGGGAGCCCGCCCGGATTGTCGTAGCACTGGTTGTCGAAAACGATCAGGCCCAGATTTTTCGGGTTTTCGTTGGCCGCGGTCGTGAGCGCGCCCAACCCCATGAGCAGCGAGCCGTCGCCGTCCAGAACGATCACCTTGCGCTCGGGGAGCGCCATCGCCAGCCCGATTCCCATGGGCAGCGGATAGCCCATCTGGATGCGGTAGAGCGTCAGATCGTTGTGGCAGGTCGCGTACACCTGCCGCGACACCAGCGCGATGTTGGTGAGGACGATCTCGTCGGATCTTTTTTTCGCGAATATAGCGAATCATGATCGCCACCGGAATCTTCTGCCCTTCCACGGTGAGCTGCGCCTCGCGGATGATCGTGTCGGCGTCCTCGATGCGCATCAAGGCGCAGTACGGGATGCCGCAGCCCTTGAGGATCGGCTCGGCCAGGTAGCGCGTCTCCGAGTGATGGTAGTACATCTCGCCGAGCGCCGGCACGTGCGACGACAGGATCAAAAGCGGGATGTGATGCACGATCGCGATGCGGGCGAGATAGCCCGCCGAGTTGCCGTAGCCGGAGGCCTCCATGATGACGCACGGCTTCTTGCCGCCGAGATAGGCGCCGCCGGCGATCGCCATCGCCTCGTCTTCCCGCGTGGCGACGACCCAGGCGATGTCCGGGTCCTCGCGGATCAGCTTGTGCACCTGCGTGTTGAAGGAGTCCGGCAGCGTGGCGACGAAGTCGATGCCCGCGGCCTTCAGCGCGCCGACGATCACGCGGGCGTTTTTCATGCTGTACTGCATCTCTACGCCGCGCTGTTTTTCTTCCGCCATGTCCCCTCCTGTCAATTCAGCCAAATCGATTTATTTGGGCGGCAGGCGCTTCAGCACCCTTTGCAGCGGCGCCATGTCCATCGTCTGCTCCGCCGAGATCGTCGCTTTTTTTCCGGTCAGCTCGGTCCAGGTGCGGAGCTCCGTCTCGATCACGTCGAGCGGAATGATCGGCGTGTCCTGGAAGAGCGGCGCGACCTGCTCGTAGGAAGCCGCCGCCAGCGGCCGGTCGATCTTGAAATGCTTGACGATCAAGTCCACGGCGGCCTCGCGATGGGTCTTGAGGCCCCGCAGGCTCTGCACGTAGCCGGTGAGGAATTTTTCCGTCGCTTCCGGCGCATCGGCGATTTTCTTGGCGGTCGTGGCGATGCCGCCCTGGTAGGCGGTCGTGTAGTCCGCCGCGCTGGCGAGCATTTTATAGCCGGCGAGCTTCGCTTTGATGTCCAGCGGCACCGAGAGCATCCCGGCGGTGATCTGTTTCGTATCGAGCGTCAGGTAGACGTTGTTCGTGGTCTGGAGCGAGATCAGCTTGACGTCGGACGCCGCGAGACCGTGCTTTTTGAGAATCACGAGCAGCAGATTGCTCGCCAGCGAGCGCAGCCGCGAGACGCCGACGAGCTTGCCTTTTAAATCCGCGTACGAGACGACCTCGGGCTGGGCGATCAGGGAAAACGCCGGCTTGATCTGCCCGCCCGCGATCTGGCGGATCGGCAGCCCCTCCGCCGCCGCCCAGACGGTCGGCAAAACGCCGATGGCATAGTCCATCTCGTTGTTGAGCATGGCGGGAATCGCGAGGTCGCCGCGGATCTGCTGGAGCTTGAGGTCTATCCCGGCCTGCTGGAACAGGCCGGTCTCGACGCCGAAAAGAATCGGCAGGATGGTGAACGTCAGAGCCGAATAGCCCATCCGCACGGGCGCGGGCTGCACCGCCGCCGCGCCGGCCACACCGGGAACAAGCAGGAATAGAGCGAGGACTAGGCCCGCCGTCCGCCGTAGCATAAATCAATCCCATATTTTAAATCCATCAACGTAATCTTATGGCATAACCCGGCGGCCGAGGCAACATCCGCGGCGATTTTATCGAAAAATTCACCGGGTCGGCCGGTGAAGCGGATTTACATGGCTCGGGCGAAGACCCTTTTGACAAGCCGGCTCCGACCGTCGAAGCTGAAACTGAATTCCACGAAAGGATCCAGGAAAGGATCGACGATGCTACACATGGACCGCGAGGAAGCCCTCGTTCTCCGGCTGCTCAACCGGGCGCGGACGATCGCCCTAGTCGGCGCCAGCCCGCTGCCGTCGCGCCACAGCCACGCGGTGGCGGTTTATCTCCACCACGCCGGCTACGACGTAATCCCGGTGCGGCCGGACCTCAAGCCGGTCGACCGCCTCAAGTCCTACGCCCGGCTCGAGGACATCCCCGGCCCGATCGATATCGCGGTTATTTTTCGCTGGGCCGGGGCCGCGCCGCAGTTCATCCCGGCGGCGGCGGAAAAAGGCGCGGAAGCGGTGTGGCTGCCGCCCGGCGTCTGGAGCCGCGCGGCGGAAGAGCTGGCGCGCGCGCACGATATCCTGCTCATCAAGGACCGCTGCATCGAGGAAGACCACCGCCATCTCTCGAGGAGCGGCGGCCATCCCAAAAAAGCGGGCGTGCACGTGAGCCGCCGCCATCCCCTGTTCGAGGACAACCGAAAAAATCTCGAGGAAGCGGGCTACGTCGCGGCGGGTGGCGGGGGCCGCCATGGCGGCGGCGGGAAGCGCGCCGTGCTCGACGAGAAAAAAATGGTCCGCGGCAAGCCCTCGCCGCGAAAGGGGCCGCTCCGGCGGGCGCGGTGACCGGCCTGCCCTCTCCCATCAAAATAGCAAGGCGGACGTCTGACGATGAATTGGAGCGCGATCAGGACGCCGGCGGACGAGCCGACGACGACGTAGAAGCTGTTCCATTGGGCAAGCTCCGACATGGCGGCTTGCGTCATGGCGCGCATCAAGGCTCGACCATGACCTTGATCGCTTTCCGTTCGTTCATCGCCCGGTAGCCTTCGGGCACCTCGTCGAGAGGCACGACGCGATCGAATACCCGGCCGGGCTCGATCCTGCCTTCGAGGATGTCCGGCAGAAGCTCTTCGATGTACGCGCGGACCGGGGCGGGTCCGCCGCTCACGGTGATGTTGTTGTAGAACGCCGGCCGCGACGCCGGCATCGTCTCGTCCTGGGGAACGCCGACGCGGCCAACCGCGCCGCCCGGACGCGCGATGCCGATCGCCGCGAGCATCGATTCCGCGAGGCCGACGCATTCGAGGACGGAGTGGGCGCCAAAGCCGCCTGTAAGCTCGCGCACGCGCTCGACCGCCGCGTCGCCCCGCTCGCTCACGACGTCGGTCGCGCCGAACTCCCGCGCGAGCGCGATGCGGTCGGGATGGCGCCCCAGGATAATGATCTGCTCGGCGCCGAGGCGCCGCGCGGCGATCACGCCGCACAAGCCCACGGCGCCGTCGCCGACCACGGCCGCTGACTTACCGGGGCCGACTTCGGCGGCGACGGCCGCATGATGGCCCGTCCCCATCACGTCCGAAAGCGTGATCATGGACGGCAGCAGCGCGTCGTCTTCGCCGCCCGCGAGGACAAAGAGCGTCCCGTCCGCCAGTGGGACGCGCAGCGCTTCGGCCTGCGCCCCGTCGGCCTGACCCGTGCCGAAGAACCCGCCGTGAACGCACGAGGTGGGAAGCCCCTCGCGGCAGAAGACGCAGGCGCCGTCGGAGTAGGCGAACGGCATCACGACGACATCGCCGGTTTTTATCCGGCGCACGTCGGCGCCGACCGCCTCGACCACGCCGATCGCCTCGTGGCCCATGCGGCGGCCGGTCTCGCTCCGCTCCATCGTCCTGTACGGCCAGAGATCGCTGCCGCAGATCGAGGCGCGGCCGACGGCCACGAGCGCGTCGGTCGGCTCGACGACGCGCGCGTCGGGAACGTTCTCTATGCGAACGTCGCCGGCGGCGTACATGACAGCAGCGCGCATGGTGATTTACCTCCGCTTTTTGACGTTGGGAGCGAGGAGAATGTTATCGCTCATCGCCGGCCGTTGTATTGCTCGTCGCTCACCTTCTCCATCCACTCGACCGCCTTGCCGTCGAGCTGTTCCTGAATCGCGATATGCGTCACGGCCGTCGTCGGCGTGGCGCCGTGCCAGTGCTTCTCGGCCGGCGGGCACCAGATCACGTCCCCCGGCCGAATCTTCTCGATCGGGCCGCCCCAACTCTGCACCAGGCCCGAGCCGTAGATCACGATCAGGTTCTGCCCCAGCGGATGTGTATGCCATGCCGTACGGGCGCCCGGCTCGAACGTGACGCTCGCCGCGACCGCGCGCGCCGGACCCGGCGCCTGGAACAGCGGGTCGATGCGCACACTGCCGGTGAAATTCTCCGCCGGCCCCTTGCCGGAGGGCTGCGAGCCGCATGGTTTTATTTCCATTCGTTCACCTCACTGGAAGGTTGTCGCCTGTTCCCGTTAAAAGTCTGTCACAA